>JADMIO010703246.1_pt1 | contig 42268 bp, 38 predicted proteins | sample 8958161 | NCBI WGS metagenome assembly JADMIO01 (sample SAMN16585339, study PRJNA669376) | soil metagenome | isolation source: Crop rotation soil | place: USA: Cullars Rotation, Alabama | collected 2011 | reverse complement strand
GACAACTTGTCCACGTGGAATTCTAAGCTTAGGATCCCAATGTGCTGGAAAGCCTTTTCACCGAGAGTCGTCTGGTTCGAGATCTGGAACAGGTTGCCCATCGCCTCGGTGCCTTCCCCGTAAAGACCGCGCACGGCCAGGCCTATTTTGCTGACTGCCTGCACGACCTGATTGATCAGCTCGCTCAAAACCAGTCCCGGCAAATGCAACATCGCGGACGCGCGCATGCCCGTGCCGACGTTGGTCGGGCAAGCGGTCAAATAACCGAGCCGGTTGTCGTAAGCGAACTCGAGTTCGCTTTCGAGCGCGGTGTCGACTTTATCCAAAACTTTGAAGGCCTGTTTCAACTGCAACCCCGACCGCATCGACTGCATTCGAAGATGATCTTCTTCGTTGATCATGATGCTGAGGGTCTGGCGCCGGTTCATGATCACGGCGCTGCCTGAACTCTTGGCAGCGTGCTCGCGGCTAATCAAATGGCGTTCGACCAGGACCTGTTTTTCCAAAGCCGACAAGTCCTGCAAAAACTCCGAAAACGAATCCTGCATTTCGGGAAGTTTTTCCACGCACGGCTTGATCATTTCCAAAACCGACGTGCGCTCCGCCTTTTTTGCGTGACCCGGAAAAGCGCGATTGCGGAGATTGCGGGCGAGCCTGACCCGGCTGCTAACAACGATTTGATGATGTGGCCCTTCGCCGCGGAGCCATTCTCCGGCGTTCGACATCAGGTTCGAGAATTTCACGGCCCTACCTCGTGGATTCGCCTTCGAGCTGCTTGATCTGGTCCCGCAGATCCGCGGCCGACTCGTAATTTTCTTCCGCCACCGCTTTTTGCAGGCTTTCGTTCAAATCGCGCATGCGATCGGTCAACTCGATGGCGCGATGGGCTCGCTGCGGAACTTTGCCCACGTGCGAAGTGCCTTTGTGCATTGCTTTTAATAAAGCGGTGAGCGCTTCCGTGAAAGTCGCGTAGCAGGCGCTGCATCCGAGCCGTCCTGTCTTTTTGAAATCGGCCTGGGTGAAACCGCAAACCGGACAGCGTTGGGAGGTAGCGCCTTTTTCGATTTCCTCGGCGGCGCCGATTCCCAGCAGCAAATCAGCCAGCGCAAAACCGGTGGGGTCCTGGACGCCCTTTTCCTTCGAGCAGGCGTCGCAAAGATTCACCTTTTGCATCTTCCCTTCGATGATTTGAGTCAGGAAGACCGTTGCGTCATTACATTTACAAACGTCGCACAACATCTCTACGTCTTTAGACCAACTACACGCTTAAAACATTCAAGCTGCGAGTTTGTCGAGCACCTTTCGCGCCGATACGGATTTTTGCAAACCGATCTTAGCTGTAAATCGGCGTCCCGGTTTCCCGGGTTATTTCCCGGAACCGCGAAATCATCCGGGTTGTGATCGGCCCGGGCTTGCCGGTTCCAATCGGCCGGCCATCGGCTTTGACCAGCGGAATGATTTCGGCAGCGGTGCCGGTAAGAAAAGCTTCATCAGCCACAAACATCTCGTGCCGCGTAATGTCGGCCTCGATGACTTTAATTCCGGTCTCAGCCGCAATCTCGAACACAACCCCTCGGGTAATGCCGCGCAACGCGCCGGCGGTGATTGGCGGCGTAGAAATCAGGCCGCGCTTAATGATGAAAACATTGTCGGCCGTGCATTCGGCAACGTTGCCTTCGTCGTTCAACATCAAACCTTCATCCGCGTTCGCCTGGTTGGCTTCGATCCGCGCCATCACGTTGTTCAAGTAATTGAGCGACTTGACCGCCGGGTTGAGCGCGCTCGGATTTGTTCGCCGCGTCGCGCATGTCACCAAACTGAGACCGTTCTTGTAAACCGCTTCCGGATAAAGCGCGATTTGCGCCGTGATGATAATCACGCTCGGAGTTTTACATTGCTCGGGATTTAAACCCAGATTGCCGACGCCGCGCGTGACAATCAGGCGAACGTAACCGTCTCGCAGATTGTTTTGCCGGACGGTTTCGAGCAACGCCTCGCCCATCGCGCGCTGCGACATTGGGATTTGCAAACAAATCGAACGCGCCGAGTCCCAGAGCCGCTCCAGATGTTCTTCCAAACGAAAAACCCGGCCGTTGTAAAAACGGATTCCCTCAAATATTCCGTCGCCATAAAGCAGACCGTGATCGAACACCGAAACTTTGGCGTCGGCCTCGGCATAAAATTTTCCGTCGATGTAAATCTTCGATGTTTTTGCCGCTGGTTTCGTCGCCGTGGATTTGTCGACCGCCGGCTTTACCGCCTCGCGTGATTTAGGTTGGTCAATCACCGCACCGCCCGCATTAGAGGTTTTCATAATCGCACGAAAAATCTCGGTGTTTCGGAGCGCAATTCAAGGGGCAAATCCATGGAGCGCGTATGACGCTCCTTTACTCCAATACTCCGTCCTTGATGTGGAGCTCACGATCGCCGCGGGTGGCAAGCCCGGTGTCGTGCGTCACGATGAGGAGGCTCTTCTTTCGGTCGCGCGCGAGCTTCAACAGCAGGTCGACAATCGATTCGCCGGTAGCGGAATCGAGGTTGCCTGTCGGTTCGTCGGCAAAAATGATGTCGGGATCGTTGACCATGGCTCGCGCAATTGCCACCCGTTGCTGTTCGCCGCCGGAAAGTTCGGCCGGCAAATGCTGCATTCGATCCCCCAGGCCAACCGCGGACAAACTTTCTTCCGCCGCTCGGCTGGCCGGTTTCCGGCCAATCATCCCGGGCAACGAAACATTTTCCAGCGCGGTCAATTCGGGCAACAGGAAATAGCCCTGGAAGACAAAACCCATTTTCCCGTTTCGGAAACGCGCCTGCGATCCCGAACTCCCGTTGTACAAATTTCGGCCTTCGAATTCCACGGTGCCCGATTCGGGCCGCTCCAAGCCTGCCAGCGTGTAAAGCAGCGTTGTCTTCCCGGCGCCGGACGCCCCGCAGATGAAAATGATTTCGCCCCGGGCGACGTCGAGTGAAATGCCGCGCAGCACTTCAATCCGGCGCGAACCCATCCGGAACGATTGACACAAATCACGGGCGATCAGCTGCGGTAACTGGGGCACGGGACAATTAGTTCATGAAGATCGCGATCACGCAAGCAGTGTCATAGTGGCCGACGTTTGGCAGGGCGAGACTCCGTCGAGCCGATGTCGATTGGGGCAAACGGCTCCGCAAAGCGTCGCCCTGCCAAATAAAAAAAATCGCCGCGGATTTCTCCGCGGCGATTTCACAATTAGACTAAACGTTCGTTAGGCTATTCCGAGCGCATCCAGCGTCGGCTCGTCAACCGCGCCCGTTGGTTCAATACCTTGAGCGGATTGATATTCGGCCAGCGCGGCCCGGGTTTGCGGTCCAAGGACACCGTCGATCTCACCCTGGTAGTATCCCTGTTGTTGCAACGCGGATTGGACGTTGGCTACGACCTGACCCGGATCCATTTCCGGATTCGAGGCGTAGATTGGGCCGTCGAAGTAGTAACTCGCGCCCGGATCATATCCCCAGGCCGGATACCAATAGCCGGCATCCCAATAGTAGGGCGATCCGAACACAAAGGTGATGTGATTGTAATGATGACTCCACCACCACTGATTCTGCCATTGCGGGTGGTAATTCTTGAACACCACGTATTTCGAGCCCTTCCAGTTCTGCGCTCCGGCGAACTTGAAGTTCTGGTTGAACTTCACGGCCTGATATTTCCCCATCGGTTTGTTCTGGAGATTGAACTTCTGAACTTTGAAGTTCTTGTTGACCGTAATGTTCTTGTTGATGTTGACGTTCTTCGTCTTGTTGAACGAAGTGTTGCTCGCCGAACTAATGTTCGACTGATTTTTGAACTTGTTCTGTTTGAAGTTCGCAGAGCTGTTCAGGTTCGATTGGTTCTGAGATTTGAACTTGTTCGCTTTGAAATTCGCCGAGTTATTCATGCTCGACTGATTTTGGTATTTGAACTTGTTCGAACTTCCGACATTCGACTGCTGGAAGTTTTGCTTGTAGCCAGTGCCGGTCTTGAATTTGTTGCCCTGGCCCATTACTGCCGCCTGCTGAGGTGCGTTTCCGCCCTTCTTTTTGAACTGTTGATTGTTAATGTTGTTCTGCTGGTTGGCGCTCGCCGACAGGGCGAGTCCGACACAACAGGTTAAAGTTAAGATGGTTCTCATATAAGTAATTTAACTATAGCCTCCTGCGATTGTTAGACATTGTAGGGTTTCGACTTATTCAACACCGTCTTTGCCAGGTCGTTGCTGGCGAACTGCTTCGAAAAGAACAATCGCTACGGCCGTGGCCAAGTTCAAGCTCCGAGTGCCCTGCATCGGGATGGTAATACAGCGCTCCCGATTGGATCCCAGCAGCGACTCCGGCAACCCCTTCGTTTCCCGGCCGAAAATCAGGTAGTCCCCGGGCCGAAACTCGACGTCCCAGCAAGCTCGCCGGCTTTTGGTTGTGACGAAAAAACAGCGGTCCGGGGCATTGTTGGCCTGCATTAGTGCTGGCAACGAGTCCCAGATTTTCACATCGACGTCTTCCCAATAGTCGAGCCCAGCCCGTTTGAGTTGCCGGTCGTCCAGGGAAAACCCGAGCGGCTTTACCAGATGCAAAGTCGAGCTCGTCGCCAGACAAAGCCGGCCGACGTTGCCGGTATTCGGCGGAATCTCCGGCTCTACTAAGACGACGTTAAACATTAACTCTTCTTCTGAAGAGAGAAGATTCAGAGGAAGCGGAAGAGGAAGATTTGGCGCTAAAGCTTCGAAGCGACGAATTTTTCCAGCTTCAACACATCGGCCGCGAATTTGCGGATCCCCTCGCCCGTTTTTTCGTAGGCCATCGCGTTGTCGTTCAGCAAATATTTAAACTTCTTTTCATCGAGTTCGAGTTTCTCGACTTTGGCCGACCTTGCTTTTTCGGGATCGAGCTTCCGTTCGAGCGGTTCGTTCGATTTCGCGAGTTCCTCCATCAGTTCGGGGCTAATGGTCAGGCAATCGCAGCCGGCCAGCTCCCGAATTTGTCCGACATTGCGGAAACTTGCGCCCATCACTTCGGTTTTGATCCCGAAATGCTTGTAGTAAGCATAAATCTCCGTCACCGATTGCACGCCGGGGTCTTCCGGGCCGGTGTAATCGCGTTTCTCATGCGCTTTATACCAATCGTAAATCCGGCCAACAAACGGCGAGATTAGCTGCACCTTTGCTTCCGCGGCCCGCACGGCCTGCACCAGCGAAAACATCAACGTCAGATTGCAAAAGATTCCTTCCTTCTGCAGCTGCTCGGCCGCCTGAAGTCCTTCCCAGGTAGATGCGATTTTGATCAACACGCGTTCGCGCGGAATTTTCTTCTTCGCGTAAAGCTCAATGATGCGGCGCGCTTTCTTGATCGAACCTTCGACGTCGTAGGACAATCGCGCATCCGTCTCGGTCGAAACACGTCCGGGCACGATTTGCAAAATGTCGGTCCCGAACTGGACCAGCAGATGATCGCAGATGTCTTCGATCTGGGCGTGTCCGCTCAGGCCGGAGTTTTTCCGGTCCTTTAAAACTTCATCCAGCAAACGTCCGTACTGTGCTTTCTGGGTGGCGGCGTAAACCAGACTCGGATTTGTGGTCGCATCCTCCGGCTTGAAATCCTTGATCGACTCAAAGTCAGCCGTATCGGCGACGACTTTGGTGAACTTCTTGAGTTGCTCGAGTTGATTAAGCTTCGTCTTTTTTTCTTCAGCGACAGCGGTGCTCATAATAGATCCTCCATCTCAATGAACGCAGAAGCGCGTTCAATTGGCTGGTTCAACGTAGGCCTCGCTCGGATGCTCGACAACGAGAAATCTTGTCGAGCTACACGGCGCGCGATTTCCTGATTCGCTTCCCCGCCGCGCCAAGCGCGCCGGAGTCTCCGTAGGCGGAAGCCTTGGCGAAGGCGGTTACTTCCCCTTCAGTTCCACCAGAATCATGTGCATCGTCGTTGTGCCGATATTCTCCGCCGCATGCGTGAGCGGCTCGCGAAACAAAACTTCGCCGGTTTTTAGCTCGCCTTCGGTCGTCTTACCGTCAGACGCGTAGTTGCGATATTTGCCGCCTTCCAAAACGTAAATCACGTAGGCCGGGTGCGAGTGGACCGCTTCCTTCACGCCGGGCGGGAGGCTGGCCTCCATCACGCGAACCCGATCGTTCTCAAATTTCACTTTGATCGTTTTGGCATTAACGACCGCCGGATCCTGCGCGAACGCGGGCGCCGCCATCAAGCCTAACGACGTCGCGACTGTCAGTGCGAAAATAAGTAAAGATTGATTAACCATGAGCCAGCTTTACGAAACGACTCAGAAATCGACAACGACAAACTCCGCAACTTTGGTGTTTATCGCGTCAGCTCACAGATCCAGTTCGTCTCCCACGTTTTGCCGCCGTCCGGCGAGAACGATTGCTCCATTCGCGAAGATTTCGGCGAGATATTCAACCAAACGTAACGCACAAGGACCGCGCTTCCCTTCCACTGCTGCTGATTGTAAAACTCGCCGCGGTTGCCGGTGAACTGACCAACCACCGGTGGCACTTCCAGAGTTCCTTTGTCGAGATCGACCAGGTAAATGCTCCATTGATGCGACTCCGGATTGTACATCCGAAGGGTTTGCGCTTTGATGTGCAGATGACTCTTCGCACTGTCGACGTCGAACTCCTCAAAGTTCGCGTTGGTATCGAGCAGCTTCTTATGATTCGAAATGCCTTCGTACTCGACCCAGGTGGTCGATCCAACCAAACGATCCGGTAACCGGCGCACGTGCGCTTTCCAATCGCCGATCAGAAAATCAAAATCGTGCGAGCCGTCACGCGCCGGAGAAAACTTGGCCACCGGTTCTGAGGAAGGTTTTGCCGGCGCCGGCGAATCCTGCGCGTTGATCGAGACCAAGCCGAATTGCATCGCGATCAGCAAACAAATCGATTTCATGACGCGCAGTGAATCAGAACCGCAAGGTTGGACAATCAGAAAGTCACAGCCTCAACCTGTCATGTTGGGCGAGACGACGCCAATCGCGGCAATCAGTTGCGCGAGATCAGCTAATTGTGAGAGCGACATAAAATGCCAATCCGGCTCGAACTTCAGTCGCCAAGTTTGGAACGGAACCGGCCGCGGTTATCAATTCATCTGATCAAGGATCAACGATCAATGCGCCACCAGCAACGAGTAGTGGTTGGCAACCAATTGCCAGCGCCCTTGCCGCTTTACCCATACTCTGGTGAAGCGATTGTCACGAGGAACGGTTTTGCCTTGGTCTTGCCCAATCATTGTTGAGCGCCCGGTCTCGACCGCCGTGTCTCCATAGACCCGCACTTGAACCTCATCGGTGGTGATAGATTGAAATTTCAAATTACCGGACGTGAAATCTGAAATCACTTGTGGCTTGGCTCTTACGGTGCCGCTCGGACCTATTCCGATGAAATCCTCGGCATAAAGCCGGTCGAGGGCCGGCTTGTCAGCATGAATCTGAGCCTGGATGCGTTCGTTATCCAGTTTCCTGATGGTCTCCTCGACATTTATTGGTTGAACGGCGGTCGCGCTCTGCGTTTGCGCCAGGACCCTGGAACCTACGATAACCACGAGCGCTGCTACAAAAAATGGCCTCACACTCACGCTGAGACCGGTTTCGGCTCGGCGGATTTGCGGGAGCCGAGAGCAGCGCGGACGAAATTGTTGCCAAGCTCCCACATTGGGCCGGGGAATTTGCGACATTCGGTGAGCACGTCGTCGAGGGCGTTGACGAACATCGCGACTTCTTTTTCGCCGATGATCAACGGAGGCAGAATTTTCATCACATCCATCGCGTGACCAGCGACCTGGGTGAGAATTCGATGTTTGCTCAACATCTGGGTCACGATCATCTGCGCGAACAAGACCTTGTCGATCTTATGCAAAAGTTTCCAGGCCATCTTGAGCTTGAACTCAGTCGGCTCGTGAAACTCGATCCCGATCATCAAACCTTTGCCGCGAACTTCTTTGATGAACGAATGCTTTGTTTTCAGCGCTTCGACTTTTTCCATCAACAGCGCGCCCATCTTGGCCGAGTTCTCAGTCAGGTTTTCGTTGTCGATCACTTCCAGGGAGGCGAGTCCGCACGCCATCGCCAGATTGTTGCGGCCAAACGTCGTTGAGTGAACGACACAACGGTCCATTCGCGAAAAAGTTTTCTGGTAAACCTCGCGCCGGGCAACGATCGCGCCGCACGGGACGTAACCGCCGCTCAATGTTTTCGCGAGGGTAATGATGTCCGGCTCCAGGTTCCAATGTTCGAACCCGAACATTTTTCCGGTGCGACCGAGCCCGGTCTGTACTTCGTCCGAAATTAAGAGCGTTCCGTATTTCCGGCAAAGTTCCTGCGCCCGCGGAAAGAAATCGGTCTTGGGAGTTTGGCACCCTTTGCCTTGAACCGTCTCGATCACAAACGCGGCGACGTCCCGGGATTTCAATTCGCGTTCTAGCGCGTCGATATCATCGAGGGCCACGCGCGCGTCGAATCCTTCCATCAACGGGCCGAAACCCTCCGTGAAACTTTCGCAGCCCATCAACGAGAGCGAGCCAACACTCAATCCGTGAAATGCGCTCGCCAACGAAAGCATTCGCTTCCGCCCGGTCGCGGCGCGCGCGAATTTGATCGCGCCCTCCATCGCTTCAGTGCCGGAGTTGCAAAAGAAAATCGCGTTGAGATGCGGCGGAGTTCGCTTGGTGATCGCTTCGGCGAGCAAACCGCTCAGCAACGAGCAATCCATTTGCACCATGTTGGGGAGATCGAGATCGAGCACGTCGCGGATCGCTTTTTTCACGAGCGGATGGTTGCGACCGATGTTGAACACGCTGTAGCCGCTCAAGAAATCGAGGTACGGCGTGTTATCCATATCGTAGAGATACGCGCCTTCAGCCCGGGCGTAGACCTTGTCGAAACCGATCACGCGCTGGGCTTGCACCAGCGTCCGGTTCAAATGCTTCTCGTGCAGGTCGTAATTCTCGCCCAGGCGCGCAGCGATGATTTCCTTCAAATCGAATCCCATATCGAGGCGCAAAATGTCCGCGATTTGGGCGCGAAGCGCAAATCTGGTAGGGCGAGAACGCGCGGTCGCGGGAGCGGCGCAATCACTCTGTCGAGCCGGCGTAGAGTTCGGCTCCGCGGAGCGTCGCCCTACCAAACACTTTGCGTTGTTCAGGCGGCTGCGACTAGGATCCGTTGCGGCTGACGCCTAAGCGTGCGCCGAACTAAAAGAAGATGAACGACAGAAAATCCGAGATCATCGCCAAGGTCCCGCAAGTAACGCTTTTATTCTGGGTCATTAAGATTCTTTGTACGACCCTGGGCGAAACTGGCGGTGATGCTGTCACCATGTCATGGCTTGGCGAGACAACCGACGAGGCGAAGGGTACCGGTTATCTCATCGGCACGGCAATCTTCGGCGTGATTTTTATCGCCGCGGTGCTGGTCCAGATTAAGGCGAAAAAGTTTCATCCATTCCTTTATTGGCTAACGATTGTCGCCACCACGACGGTCGGTACCACCCTGGCTGACTATTGCGACCGATCGCTCGGCATCGGTTACACCGGTGGTTCGAGCATTTTGCTCATTCTCGTGATCGCATCGCTGCTGACCTGGCGATGGTCCACTGGGAGCATCTCGATTGAGACCGTGAACACGCCAAAGGTCGAAATCTTCTACTGGGTCACGATCATGTTCTCGCAAACGCTCGGTACCGCGCTGGGTGACTGGGTCGCCGATACCAAAGACATGGGTTATCTCGGCGCGGCCGCAATTTTCGGCGGTCTGCTTTTGGTAACGGCGCTTCTTTATTACTTCACCAGCATCTCGCGCGTGATTTTGTTTTGGGCCGCGTTCATTTTGACGCGACCGCTCGGCGCAGTGGTCGGCGACTTTCTCGACAAACCTCATGCTCAAGGAGGACTGGCCCTCAGCCGTTACACCGCGTCGCTTGGTCTCCTCGTTGTGGTCGTCGCCTTGATTCTGATTTTCCCGCAGAAGCCCGCCGCAAAAGCGCACTAACTGTCAGTAAAGCAACTGCACGCCGAAGTAACCGAGCAATGCAAGCGGTTCATCGTCCGGCTCGTGCACTTCCTGGCCTAACGAACCGATAAAAATACAATGATTATTCAACCTTTGGCGGATCCCGAAATTCAGGGTCAACACGTCTCGTGTGAAATTCATCCGCGATGTGCCATGAAACTCGGCCATTAATTCTGTTCTCTTCCCCACATCGTAACCGCCGACGACTCCGTAAAGCCATTCACTGCGACCGACGCTGATGCCGACTGGCCCGAACTCCGCGTCGGCATGAAATCGCCCGAATGTTTTGGCGATTTGGAATGGAATTTGGAAACGGGTGCCGTCGTCAGCGAGACCGCGACGTGCCGACGATTGTTGAATGTTGAAGATCACGCGCGGAAACATCGACACGTCGACGCCGCTTTTCTCCTCATCGAGGAAACGCCATTTTACTGCGGCTTCGGTTCCACCGAGTCCGCCGATCGGACCGTGATCATCCCGCATTAGCAATACCGGCGCGGTTTGGAGGGTGAGCTGAATGTTTTCGCCGACTCCATAATTCAAATCGATCTCGGGCAAGCCGAGGGAGGTTTCGCCAGAACGATGTTCCAAGCCGATCGCGAGATTGATTTCCCACTTTCCGTTCCCCGGCGTGCCCGGGTCGTCGGTGATCATCGGCGGACCGCCTTGTCCCAGTGCGATTCGTGCGGCGCCGACGATTGCCGCGGCGATTAGAAGTTGTCGCACGGGTAACGTTTCGCCGATTTGGCTGGACCGTAAACTAAAAGCTTGAGGGGTTGTCCCAGGAAAACAAAAAACCGCGGAAGACTTTAGCTTCCGCGGCTTTCGTTTTGCGAACTAGTCGGTTCGCTTAATCGTCAACTTCGACGTGCTCAACCACACGGGTGTCACCCGTGCCGCTGTAGTACACCTTCACGCGGTCCTTCGGAGTCAGCGCTCGGCTGACCACCTTACCCGCTCGGTCGACTACGCGGACTGGAGCATGAAGCGCAAACGAGACTGGTCCCTCGCGCTCATCCTTGACCACGATGGTCTTGCCAGGCTCATACGTGCTGACCGTGCCCGACGTATAAGTCGTGGTGGTGGTCGACGTGGTTGTTGCCGGCGCCGTGGTCGTGGTTTGTTCAGTTGTGGTTGTCTGCGCGAATGCAATCGGTGCAACCGCAGCACAAGCCAATCCAATAATCAGTTTCTTCATTATGTTTTCCCTCCGTTTTGTTTATCGCTTCTTCGACTAAGCTCGCGTGGAAAATATTCGGGGGAACCAGCCGAAATGCCGGTACCGGACTAAGCACCTAAGGTCGCAAGGGTTGGTAAAATCTTACCGCAGACGACGATCGATCCCGTGAACCACCGGATGGATTACATGTCTGTCGATTTTGTAGGCGACTCTGTTGGCGAAATGCGCCGCCTTGTAGGGCATTCGCTGACCCGGAAACGCTGGCGCGCTTTGGGCGGATAGAAACGCCGTCGCCAACGCGACCAAAATCGTGATTTGTCGTTTCATCGTTCATCCTCTTCTCTCTATATAATTTAGACACCTGCGAGAGCGCGGGTATTCGAGAAAAATTTCCTCTTCCACGTCTTCTAAGTCTTCTTCTTAGTTCGCCTCTTCGACCGAAAATAGAGATTGAGCGGAAGAGGTAGAGGAAGAGTTGTCTCGCGCTTCGGTTCAGTTAACGTGCGAAGTCGATGACCAAGGCCGAACCGACCACCGATCCCAAGGTAACTGCGGAACTGGTGGCGAAACACGGTCTAACGCCGGAGGAATTCGAGCGGATCAAGAAAATCCTCGGCCGTGAGCCAAACTTTACCGAGCTCGGGATTTTCTCCGTGATGTGGAGCGAGCATTGTTCCTACAAAAATTCGCGGCTCGAGCTGAAGAAATTTCCAACGACCGGAAAGAACATTCTAGTGAAGGCCGGCGAAGAAAATGCCGGGGTGGTCGATATCGGTGACGGCTGGGCGATTGCGTTCAAAATGGAAAGTCACAATCACCCGAGCGCGATCGAGCCATTTCAAGGCGCGGCCACGGGCGTCGGCGGAATCATTCGCGACATTTTCACGATGGGCGCCCGCCCGGAATTTTGTCTGAACTCGCTGCGATTCGGGCCGATTTCGGAAAACAAATCGAAAATCGAAAATCGAAAATCTGAAATTGCAAACAACCGCAGGTTGTTTGCCGGTGTCGTTTCCGGCATCGCGCACTACGGCAACTGCATCGGCATTCCGACCATAGGCGGCGAAATTTATTTCGACGAAAGCTTTGAGGGCAATCCGCTGGTAAACGTTTTTTGTCTCGGCGTGTTGCGTCACGATCAATTGGCTCGCGGCGCAGCGCGCGGAGTTGGCAATCCAGTCTTTTACGTCGGCGCTGAAACCGGCCGCGATGGTCTTGCCGGCGCTGCCTTCGCTTCGCGCGAGTTGACCGAGGAGTCGAAAGAAGACCGGCCGGCCGTCCAGGTCGGCGATCCGTTTAAAGAAAAGCTTTTGCTCGAAGCCTGTCTCGAATTGCTGGCCAGCGACGCGGTCGCGGGAATTCAAGACATGGGCGCCGCCGGATTGACTTGTTCGACCTGCGAGACCGCGAGCCGCGGCGGCAGTGGAATCGAAATCGATCTCGCCAAAGTTCCGAAACGCGAGCCGGGCATGACGCCCTACGAAATTCTGCTCAGTGAATCGCAGGAACGGATGCTGATCATCGCCAAGCGTGGAAAAGAAAAGATTGTTCGCGACATTTTCGAGAAATGGGATGTGCCGTGGGCCGAGATCGGCCGGGTGACGGACGACGGCATGATGCGAGTGCGCAACAACGGGAGCGTGGCCGCGGAAATCCCGGCGAAGCCTTTGGCGGACGAAGCGCCGCTGTATTCCAGGGAAGCGAAGAAGCCAACCGCGGATCACGAGGATAAAACGGATCTAATTCAGAAACTATCAGCGTCATCCGCGACATCCACGGTCGAGTCTCTTCGGCAGCTTCTGCGCGATCCAACCATCGCGTCCAAGAATTGGGTTTATCGCCAGTACGATCACACCGTTCGCACCGGGACGATGGTAAAGCCCGGTTCAGACGCCGCGGTATTTTTCGTTCGTTACGCCAATAAAATTTTAGCGGCGACGAGCGATTGCAATTCTCTCTACTGCGCGCTCGATCCCCGCGAAGGGGCCAAGATTGCGGTCGCGGAAGCGGCCCGCAATCTCACCTGTTCCGGGGCCAAGCCGCTGGCCGTGACCGACAACCTGAATTTCGGCAATCCCTACAAGCCAGAGAACTTCTGGCAGCTGCGGGAGGCGGTGGAAGGGGCGGCCGAAGCTTGCCGGGCATTCGGCACTCCGGTGACCGGCGGAAATGTCTCTCTATATAATGAGAGCCCTGCCGGAGTGGTCGACCCCACCCCCACCATCGGGATGGTCGGCCTGATCGAAAAGGAAGAGCACATCACCACCCAATGGTTCAAAAACGCGGGGGACGAGATCATTCTGGTTGGCGAAGTTGGGACCGGGCTCGGCGGCTCGCGGTTCCTGAAAGTTTGCCACGGCAAGAAGCTCGGTCCCCCGCCCCGGGTCGATCTTGCTCACGAGATCAAAGTCCAAAATGCCGTGCGTGATTTAATCCGCGGCGGTTTGGTGAAGAGCGCCCACGATTGCAGCGAAGGCGGGCTGGCGGTGGCGATTGCGGAATGCTGTTTTAATCCGAAGGGGAGACTTGGAGCGAACATTGATCTTGGTAGGGATGCCGCGTTGCGGCGTCCAGGACGGCCCAGCGAGCCGTCCCTACCCGAAATCCTCTTTAACGAATCTCAGTCGAGAATCCTGATTTCGGTCGCGCCCGAAAATCTCGAAAAAACAATCACAGCGCTCAAACAAGCCGCCATTCCATTTCAACAACTCGGCAAAGTTGGCGGCGACGAATTACGAATCCAAATCGGCATTGAAAATTTTTCCTGGCCAATTGCCGAAATTTACGACGATTGGTGGAATTCGATCCGGCGGCTGGTCGAAAGCGACACCTGCGCGGAAGGCATTCCAAGTTTGTGATTTTTTCGGCTGGTTAGCGGGAAAGACCAACGCGCTTTACCAAATCCTGAAATCTTGGATTGGACCTGAGCGATTGAAAGCGGGGGGAGATGTTGAGTTGAACGAGGTGGAACGAGCGCTCCTCGCCCGCTTTCTCAAGGAATTGCAATGCGTGTTCGGCATCGCCGAGCGCAACATAGATCGCAGCAACTTCGTAGGACGAAGCATATTGGTTCTTCGAAATCCCAATCAAATCATCCAGTATCTCCTTTGCCTCGCGGGTGCGGCCGGCGCTGGCGTAAGCATGCCCAAGCGCGGCCTTGATCAATGGGCTGTCACCTGACAACGCGACCGCCTTTTGGCACTCGTCAATCGCCTGCTCAAAGTTGTGGTTTTGCTCGTAGGCCAAGCCTAGCTGCCAGTGGGCGACGGCAAAGTTCGGATCCATCGCCATGGTGCGGCGCAATTGTTGGAGGGCTTCGTCGTTGTGACGCGCGTACAAGAGCGTTGCTCCCAGAAACGAGTTCATAACCAGAGAAGCGGGCTCGAGTTCAACCGCCTTTTTTGCTTCCTTTATCCCTTCTTCAAACTGGCCGGTAGGCATCAAGTAGTGCATTGCGTACCACTGATGAGCTGTCGCGTAATCGGGCTGGAGCTCGATCCCGCGCTTGAACTCCTTTTCCGCTTCCGCCCAGTTCCAATCGTAATTGACGAGGATGTTGCCAAGCGAGGTGTGCGCTTCAGCAATTGAACTGTCCAACGCCAAGGCCTTGAGCAGCGATTCCTTGGCCTTCGGCATTGTTTCATTCGGAGCCGCGAAATTGTAAAACGCCAACGAGATGTAACAATCCGCCATTCCTGCGTAACTGAGCGCGAAATTGGGATCGCGCTTGGTGGCCTCCTGAAACTGCTCAATAGCCTGTTTGTTTCCGTCGGCGGTGCGCTTGTTCCAAAAATAGCGGCCGCGCAAGTAAGACTGATACGCCTCGGCGTTAGTGCTGTCGCGATTGACCAGGCGGCGCTGTTCGTCGCTAGACAATTTTAATTTTAGCTTCTCGGCAACCTGTTGGGCAATTGCTTGCTTGACCGTAATCAGCTCCGCGGTCTTCCCATCATAACCGTGACCCCAGACCTGAGCCCCGGTTGCGGCATCTACCAGATCCACTTGAACACTGAGCGCGTCCTGCACTTGGCGCACCTTCCCGGTCAGCACTTCCGTCACTCCCAAATCGCTCGCCACTCGACGCGGATCGACATCCTGCCCCTTATACCGAAAAGCCGTCGTGCGCGCGATCACTCGCAGTTGTTTTAACTCAGTCAGACTATTGATCAGCGCCTCGGTAATTCCTTCCGACAAGTAATCCATGTTTGGATCGTTACTCGCATTCTCGAACGGCAGAACGGCAATCGAATGGCCAGTCGTTTGCGCCCCGCTTGCGCTCACGCGCGATCGAATGAGATTTGTTTTAAACCAAACCAATGTGCCGCCCAGAGCGAGAACGACCAGCAAGAGCGCCAACCCAATCCTGACCGGCCGGACCGAACTCGAATGACCTCCTCCTCCGGGCCTTGACGGACATTTCTTCGGCCGGGCCGGATTACCGACGTCGTCCGTGTAGAAGTTGACCAGCGAAATTTTGCGACCGTGCTTGACCTGGCAATCACCTAAATCATGTAGATTGGCGTTCCAGCGCGGTAGCGGCGCCAAATCGTCCGCCACTCGTCGCGATAACAAAATGTGTCCGGCGTCGCCGCAGTCCATTACTCGCTGGGCGATATCGATACCGGCCCCGGCGACATTGGCGCGCTCGCTGACGTCGGTCAGCCGATTTACCGGTCCGCTGTGAATCCCGATCCGCAGCCGAATCTTCGGATGATTTTTTAATGCCTTCGCGATCTCAATCGCGCATTCAAGCGGCGCCTCCGCCTCTTCGAGAAAGATCAGGGCCATGCCGTCACCGGTCGGAATTCGAATGAGCTTTCTATCTGCCTCCGCCCGGCGGAATCGCGAGCTCTCCTTCACGATGCGCGTCAGCTCGTCAATCATCCCGCGCTGCTCAGTAATGAGCAGTTTCGAATACTCCACCAAATCCATTGTCAGAACGTGGGCTATCTCCAATCTGGGATTCTGCTCGGGCTCGGAGCTCATCGAAGTCGGTTCGGCAACTTGCCACAAATGAGCTAGAAGATCGACATCTTCGCCGCGAAAGCGTGACATTGAATGTGCATCAATTTCGTGGATTATTCGGTGTGACCCTGGACAGGACCGCCACCCCCGAGCCAAATGAGCGCGAGGTATTTCCGCAGCATGAATGCGGACTTTTTGGGGTGTTTGGCCACCCCAACGCGGCGGTCCTGACCTATTACGGACTTTTCGCGCTGCAACATCGCGGCCAGGAAAGCGCCGGCATTGTCACTAGCAATGGGCCGGGCACTTCATTTCTGATTCACAAGGACATGGGCCTGGTGTCGCAGGTGTTTGGCCAAAGCGAACTGGAACGGCTCAAAGGGAGCCGGGCCATTGGCCACACCCGTTATTCGACGACCGGGACGAGCACGATCAAAAACGCGCAACCCATGGTGGTCGATTGCGTCCGCGGCCAAATGGCGATTGCTCACAATGGCAATTTGATTAACGCGGATGTTTTGCGGGATGAACTGGAACGCAAGGGTTCGATTTTCCAAACCACGACCGACAGCGAAATCATTTTGCATCTCCTGGCTCAACCCCTTGACAATGGAAGCAGCGCGCTGGCCGCGTTGCGCCGGATACAGGGCGCGTTTTCGCTTTTGATCATGACCGAACGCGAGTTGATCGCGGTGCGTGATCCGTTCGGCTGGCGCCCGCTCTCCCTCGGCAAACTGGATGGCGCTTACGTATTAGCGTCGGAGACTTGCGCGTTCGATCTGATCCACGCCGAATTTATCCGCGACGTTAAGCCAGGAGAAGTTTTGATCATCGACGAACATGGAATGCGCTCCGAATTTCCGTTTCATCCCCAGCGGCCTGCTTTTTGCATGTTCGAGTATGTTTATTTTGCGCGCCCGGACAGCAAGGTTGGCGGCGTCACTGTTGGCAAAGTTCGGACCGAAATGGGTCGCGAGCTTGCCCGCCAATTCCCGGTTGAAGCCGATATTGTTGTGCCCGTTCCGGACTCGGGCAATTACGCCGCACTCGGTTTCGCCGAAGAATTAAAAATTCCTTACGAGCACGCGTTTGTCCGCAATCACTACATTGGCCGCACCTTCCTTCAGCCGAGCCAGCTGATTCGGGATTTCGACGTGCGCGTAAAACTGAATTTGATCAAGGAAATGGTTGCCGGGAAACGCGTCGTGGTGGTCGATGATTCGATTGTCCGCGGGACAACCGCCCGGGCCCGCGTCGTGAATTTGCGTGAAGCCGGCGCGAAGGAAGTTCACATGCGGGTGAGTTGTCCGCCCCATCGATTCGCCTGTCATTACGGAATCGATTTTCCCGATCCGCAAAAATTGATCGCGAACCAGATGTCGATGGACGAAATCGCGAAATATCTCGGCGTCGACAGCCTCGGTTACCTGAGCGTTGAAGGAATGGTCCGCGCGACGGGCCGGCCGATGAATGAATTCTGTCTTGCCTGTTTCACCGGCGATTATCCGCTCCCGGTCGATCCCGCGCTCGATAAATTCATCATGGAAAAACGCGAAGCCCGCGCCAAAGCGCTGGTGGATCAAGAACGGCATCCGAGTTTGTTCACGGATCTGAAATAATTGCAGATCTTAGATTTCAAATTGCGGATTGAACCGGGCACTGACACAAATTTGCAATCGGCAATTTGCAATTTGAAATGAAGAAAAAAGCGTACGCAGCCGCGGGCGTTGACGTCGATCTCGGCAACCGTCTCAAGCGCCGCATCCAATCCTTCGTTCGACAAACCCACGGCCCCCAGGTCCTCGGCAAGATCGGCGGATTCGGCGGTTTGTTCCGGGCAAATTTTCCGGGAATGCGCGATCCGGTGCTGGTCGCGAGCATCGATGGCGTCGGCACGAAATTGAAAATCGCGTTTGCGATGAACAAACACGATACCGTCGGCGCTGATCTCGTGAACCATTGCGTGAACGACATCGCGGTCCTCGGCGCGCGGCCGTTGTTTTTTCTCGACTACATCGGCTGCGAAAAACTTGATCCGCGCGTGTTCGACCAGCTTCTCCGCGGCTTTTCGGAGGCCTGTCGCGCGGCAAAGTGCGCACTGATCGGTGGCGAAACTGCCCAGATGCCCGGCATGTATCGAAAAGGCGAATATGATTTGGCGGGCTGCATCGTGGGCGTGGTCGATCGCCGCAACATGATCGATGGCCGAAAAATCAAAGCGGGTGACGTCGTTCTCGGACTGGCCTCGAACGGCTTGCACACCAACGGTTACTCCCTCGCCCGGAAAATTCTGTTCGAAAAAATGCGGTTAAGTCCGCGCAAGATCGGCAAAGAGCTGCTTCGGGTGCACAAAAATTATCAGCCACTGCTCGCGAAACTTCCCCACGGGATGATCAAAGGACTCGCTCACATCACCGGCGGCGGGTTGATCGATAATTTGCCGCGGGTTCTTCCGAAGAATTGTGACGCCGTGATCGACACAAAATCGTGGCGAGTGCCGAAGATCTTTCAGGTTCTGCAGCGAAATGGAAAGATCGATTGCAAGGAAATGTTTCAGGTTTTCAACATGGGCATCGGCATGGTGGCCATCGTTTCCAAACCCGACGCAAAGCGCGCGAAGTCGATTCTGGGCGCGAAGGAGATTGGCCGCATCGAGCGCGGAACCGGCAATACCATTTTGTCATTCTGAGCGCGGCGAAGAATCTTCTGATTTTTCTGACCGGACTCGGTCAGAGATGTTTCGCTTCGCTCAACATGACAAGAATGTGGAGGCGGATTGCGCTGATTGCTTTTCGATTTATCCGTTTACATCCGCGAAATCCGCGGTTGAATCGATTGAGATGGAAAAGCGGCGTCTCGGCAAAACGGACATGGAAGTTTCCGTCCTCGGATTCGGCGGATCCGAGATCGGTTACGAACGCGCCTCGGCCGAAATCGTTGCCAAGCTTTTGAACAGCGCGCTCGACGCCGGACTGAACGTCATCGACACCGCCGAATGTTATTACAACAGCGAAGAATTGATCGGGCAAGCTGTCGCCAGTCGCCGCAAAGATTTTTATCTTTTTACCAAGTGCGGGCATCCCCATGGAATGGAAAGCAGCGCTAATTGGTCGAAGAGTTCTATTTTGGAAAGTGTCGAGCGCAGCCTGCAGCGGTTAAAGACCGATCGTCTCGATTTGTTGCAATTGCACAGCTGCTCGGAAGCGGAACTGCGCAAAGGCGAAGTGATTGATGCCCTCCAAACTGCGCGCGACAAAGGTTATACTCGTTACATCGGTTACAGCGGCGACAGTCACGCCGCGCATTTCGCGGTCCAATCCGATGTCTTCGACGTGTTGCAAACATCCATCAACATCGCCGATCAGGAGGCGATCGATTTAACCATTCCCATCGCGCACAAGAAGCAAATGGGCGTAATCGCTAAACGACCGATCGCCAACGCGGCTTGGAAGACGGGACATCGCCCGATTGATTCCTATCACCACGAATATTGGGAGCGATTGCGAAAGTTGAATTACGATTTTTTGCGCGGCGACGAGGAGAAGAGCATTTCGATTGCGCTGCGCTTCACCCTGAGCGTGCCAGGCGTTCACACCGCGATCGTTGGCACGAAAAAACCGGAGCGCTGGGCCGAAAACGCGCGATTGCTCGATGCCGGGACGCTCGACTCAAGTGAATTTGAATCAATCCGCGAACGCTGGGAAGAATGCGCGCCGCGAACCTGGATCGGCCAGATATGAACTCGAACTCTAGCCGTCACGCTCTGTCGGGACGCCCGGCGACAGAGCGCCGTGCCTACAAAGAAATAATATGAAACAACGTAAACTCGGCCGCGGTGGACCAGTCGTTTCCGCCATCGGCCTCGGCTGCATGGGCATGTCGGATTTCTATGGCGATCGGAATGATGAAGAGTCGCTGGCCACAATGAATCGCGCGCTCGAGATCGGAATTACATTCTTCGACACCGCCGATGTTTATGGTCCGCACACCAACGAAGAATTTGTCGGCCGCGCGCTGAAGGGACGCCGCGACCAGATCGTCATTGCCACTAAGTTCGGCATTGTGCGCGATCCGGAGCGCGCGGCGTTTCGTGGAATTAACGGTAAGCCCGATTACGTGAAGAAATCGTGCGAGGCCAGTCTTCGCCGGCTCCAAATGGATTGCATCGATCTTTATTATCAGCATCGCGTCGACCCCGATACGCCGATCGAAGAAACCGTTGGTGCGATGGCCGATCTGGTGCGCCAGGGAAAAGTCCGATTTCTCGGCTTGTCGGAGGCGAACGCCGAAACAATTCGGCGCGCGCACGCAGTCCATCCAATCACTGCTGTGCAATCGGAATATTCACTGTGGACCCGCGACCCTGAGCCGGAAGTTTTGCCGGCCTGTCGTGAACTCGGCATCGGTTTCGTTCCCTATAGTCCGCTCGGTCGCGGCTTTCTGACCGGGAAAATTCAGAAGCCCGAAGATTTGCCGCAAGATGATTATCGCCGGACGACACCGCGATTTCAGGGCGAAAATTTTGAGCGCAACCTCGAAATCGTGAAACGGGTCGAGCAAATTGCGCGCGAGAAACATTGCACTCCCGCACAACTCGCCCTGGCCTGGGTCCTTGCCCAGGGCAATGACATTGTTCCGATTCCCGGCACCAAGCGCCGGAAATATTTGCAGGAAAATGCCGGTGCGCTCGACGTCGATCTTAGCAGCAACGACCTCGAGAGAATCGAAGAAGTCGCACCAAAAGATGCGTTCGCCGGTTCGCGTTATCCGGAAGCTATGATGAAGCTACTTGGCAAGTCTTAGCTAGTGGCGATTATCTCAATCGCACCTAAGACCTACTTCCGTTTCGCTTTTCGCCGGGCTGCCCAACGCGCTTTCATCAACTGCGAAAGACGCCGGCGTCCGGCAGCAGTAATTCCCTTGCCGCGTTTATTGCCGCGCTTTTTCGCTTTCGCGCCACCACGCCCGGCTCGGAAGCGCGCCCATCGAGCGCGAGCTGCCGCCGCGATTTTCGCACGAGCACCGGCGGATAATCGGCGTTTGCCTCCGCCTCCACCTCCGCGTCGAGCAGGAGCAGCTGTCGCTCCGCCACCGCTTCCCACTAAACCCCTCAGTCGCCGTTCCAATGCATCGATTTGACGGCGAATCGATAATGCCTGCTCCAAGTTTCGCGTTGATAAGTCCATAGGACGTTCTCGATAAGACACACTTTCCGCCAATGCAAGCGATAGTTAGTCAACAGTTACTAGTGAAAATATGAGTAGTTATACGATCGCCGTGTAATCCTACTCAGTCCGTCGTCGAACTAACGCCGACGCGAACATAGTCTGCACCATCTCACCGCGCTGATTGGTTGTTACATTGCGTATTCGAATAATGCCGTGAGTCGGCTTCGATCGCGATTCGCGAGCATCGAGAATCGCGGTTTCCACTTGTAACACGTCGCCGGGTTTCACTGAATTCGGCCAGCGCAGTTCATCAACGCCGAGTCCGATGGCGCCCTCGGCAAAATTCAACGCCTGGACAAACAAACGCATCGTGATCGCCGCGGTGTGCCAGCCGCTGGCAAAGATCCCGCCAAACATTGTTGTCGCTGCGATTTCGCGATCGATATGAAAGGGCTGCGGATCAAACTCGCGCGCAAAGGTGACGATTTGTTCTTCGCTAACTTTATAAGTCTGCGATTCGAACCGGTCACCGACTTTCAAATCCTCGAAATAACGCTCTTTCATCTGCCGATCGCGCATTCATCCTCGATTTCTCGGGACGGGGCAAAGAAAAACGCTCGGCTTTCTTGACTCGTCACTCGTCACCCGTCACTTATCACTTCTTAGAGGGGCGGTTAGCTCAGCGGTAGAGCATCTCGTTTACACCGAGGGGGTCGGGGGTTCGAAACCCTCACCGCCCATTCTGCGGACGTCAGGGATCAGAAGTCAGCAGTCAGATGACCATGTTGAATTGCGAGATTACTGTTCGGCTATACGCTAGCTCGCGAACGCGAATCCGAATTGGCATTAAGTGAAAAGCCCCTGCGTTGTTTGTTTAATCTTAACGATTAGCGTTGCTGTTTTTTGGAGCGATCAACAAGCAATCGGGCAAGATGACTTGCAGCCAGGGCAACTGGCTATCGACTCAGGCAATTTCGACAACGCGATTGACTTCTTTTCGCTCAAGCTTTCGGTTGATCCGAAGAATGTCGCCGCTTATACGGGCCGGGCGACTGCGTATCTCCGAAAGGGAGACGTTAAGAGCGCGCTCGCTGACTTCGATCAGGCTCTTCGCTTGGATTCGAAATTCGAGCGAGCTTATGCCGGCCGCGCGCGTTTGTGGCTAGCATTAAGCGAAAATGACAAAGCTCTCTCTGATGCTTCGAAAGCGGTGCAATTAAATCCCAAGTCCTCAGACGCCTATTGCCTGCGAGCAGCTGCTCGGCTCGAAAAGAAACAATATGAGTTAGCCGCGAAGGACGCCACACAGGCAATTAACTTCGATCCCGAGAATGGCGAAGCCTACTACGTTCGCGGCGCGGCCAAGTTTTGGCAGAAAAACATGGACGGATCAGTCAGAGACATTACCCAGGCCATCGGAATCGATCCGGCGATAACGAACGCCTATTACATTCGAGGTTTGATTCGCGGGGCCAAGGATGAACTTTGGAATGCGGTTAAAGATTTCACCCTCGCGCTCAAGCTTCAGCCGGACGCAACGGACGTTATTAGCGCTCGAGCAAACGCCTTTTACAAATTGCATATCTACGACGCTGCGATTGATGACTATTCGGAAATCTTGCAACGGCAGCCCGATAATGCTGATGCCTACTACGCGCGAGGCGTCGCTTACATCGGTGCCATCGATTTTGACAAGGCAATAGTAAACTTCAACGAAGCGATCCAGCGACAGGTGCAATTCAGAGACGCTTACTATCAGCGCGGGATCGCTTACAACCGTAAGGCTATCGAGAGCGGCGCCCTGAGCGAAAAATTCGGTCAACCGTTCGGCGACACAAAATATCGGAAAGCGGCGATCGCTGATTTATCGATTGCTATTGCTTATCATGAAGATGCCGAGAGTTACTTTCAGCGGGCGAACGCGTACAACGGCCTTGCCGAATTCGACAAAGCTCTTGCCGATCTGAACAAGGCCCAGCACTTAGCTCCGAAGGATGTCTCGATACGACTCTTAAAATCTGAAGTTTACGAAGCGCAACGCCAGTTCGATAAAGCGCGGGCTGAACTCGACGTGGCCGAGAAACTTGAACCTAAAAATCCCGAGATTCATTTCTCACGCGCCGGCTTTTTCGAACGCCGCGGCGATTACAAACGCGCACTGGCAGCTTCCGGTCGCGCGCTGGAGCTTAAGCCCGATAATACTCTCGCCCTAACCGCCCACAGCCTTGCCTACCAGCACCGGAAGCAATCAAATGAGGCGTTGGCGGAGATCACCAGAGCAATCGAAGCCGATCAGACACTGGTAGATCGCGCCGGGCTCGCAGCTCCCAAATTGCTCACAGCCAATCTGGCAATGGAGTACGCCGTTCGCGGTTCCGTTTATGAGGATCGAAATGATCTACGCGATGCGATTTTAGATTTTTCTCGATCTGTCGAGTTAGATAACAGCAACTGGGTGACTTGGAAGAACCTTGGCTACGACCTTAACGAGGTAAGTCAATGGGATAAAGGCTTAGCTGCCCTCGAAAAAGCAGTCGAATTGAAAACGGACGATGCCGACCTGCATGCGTTTCTCGCCTTTGCTTACCTGCAAAACAATCAAACTAACAAAGCATTGCAGTCGTTCGCCGAGGCCCTTCGATTAGATCCTAAAGATCCAGATACCTACGCCCACCGTGCAGAATGCTACATCCGAATGGGGAAATACGATGACGCCATTGCAGACATCAATCGGACTTTACAACTGAACCCACACTATGCTGGAGCATTCGTTGAGCGGGGACACCTCCATCTGGACCAGGGAGACTACGATGATGCCATAGCGGACTACACAAAAGCGGCCGACTTAAATCCGAGTCGCTCCGACGCGTTTGACGGGCGAGCAGCGGCGTTTGAAAGAAAAAATGATCTCATATCCGCTCTTACTGACAGCAATCAGGTCGTTCGGCTATCGCCCACGCATGCACAAGGTTGGTTCAACCGATCGATTATTCTAGGAAAGCTTGGGAAAGACCGCGAACAATTGTCGGATTTGCTTAAGACAAGAGAACTCGATCCCAAATGGCCAAACCTTTCTAATGATTTGGCGTGGTTTATGGCGACCACACCGAACGATGATCTGCGAGACAACACTGCGGCTCGCCGTTATATCGATGAGGCACTTAAAGAGAAGCCGAACGATCCAGGCGTATGGGATACCTACGCTGCGGTGCTTGCCGATGCCGGGGATTTCGAGAAGGCAATCGACTGGGAAAAAGCCTTCCTTAATTCGAAAGATTTATCCCAAAACCGCCGCCAAAAGGCCGAAACACGATTGGCGCTGTACCAAAAGCATCAGCCCTATCGGGAAAAAGCGAATCAGCCAGTCATTACCGAGAGTGTCACTGCTTCAACAACTCCAACGCCGCCGGGAAAATGAGTTTCTCCCATTCGGCGTAGGCTTTCGCTGATGGATGAAGTCCGTCTTTGGCAACGAGCGATTTGTCTTCGCCCATTTTTTTGCTGATCGGAAAAATATCCACCACTTGCAGGCCGCGTTTATGCGCTTCGTCGCTCACAATCTTGTTAAACCCCATGATCCCTTCGTGAATATTCCGGCCGCGCGAATATTTATGACCGGTCGGAGTAACTCCAAAGTCGGGAATCGTGACCACGAGCAAACGTTTCTTGTTAGGCAACACCGCCAGCATTGAATCAAGCAGGTAACTCACGCGGTTTCGAAAACTTAGCTCGTCGACGCCCTGGACCCAGTCGTTTACGCCAATCAACAAGGTCGCAAAATTCGGACCAGCATTCACAAACTTCGGCAATTCTTTATCGATCGCGTCCTTGGCCGTCCAACCTGTCACTGACGGATTGGATACGAGCTCAATCTCCAATCCTTGCGACTTCAAATGTTGAGTGAGTAACGACGGCCAGGACTCATTCGGCTTCGCCCCTTCACCGCAGGAATAGGAATCGCCGATCACCGCGTAGCGAATTTTTTCAGTCTTCGTTTGAGCCATGACTAAACCCAGAGACAACCACGAATAGACACTAATTAACACGAATCCTGAAAGTCTTTGCCCGCTATTCGTGCACATTCGCGTCTATTTGTGGTTACTGCCGGCTAAGACAGCATTTCGTTCACCGCAGCCTGACAATGAATCTTGCCGGTGTCGAGGACTGCGACGCCGTTATGACTTTCTTCGCGGAGGATCAGCGCCAGTTCAGTGCCCGCAAGCATAACCCCCTCGACGCCGCGCTCCGATTTCATTCGATCAACGATCGCGAGCAATTTGGCGCGGGTTTCGGGCAGAAAGATTCCGGGAACGAGCTCGGCAAAATATTTCTCGTGAATGTAATCCTGGTCGACCGGCGCTGGCACGATCAGTTCGATGCCTTCACGACGAAAAACTCTCTGATAGAAATCGGCCTGCATAGTGTATCGAGTTCCGAAAAGGGCGAGGCGTTTTAATCCGCGCGCTTTCGCATGTGCGCACGCCGCATCCACGATGCTGATGAAAGGAATGGGCGATTTGGCTGCGACCTGATCGAAGACAATGTGCGGCGTGTTGGCGGCGATGATTCCGAACTGCGCTCCCGCCGGCGGCAGTTTGTCGATTTCGGCGAGAAGGAAATCGGCCATGCCTGCGAGATTGTTCGCTTCGAGAAAGTCGATTCCTTTTTGGAGATCGATGCTGTTGATCACGAATTGCGGATAATGTCCGTCCGGCTTCCGCTTGCGATACATCGCGATTAGATTTTTGTAGTAATCGACGGTGCTCTCCGGCCCCACACCACCAATCATGCCCAGGGTCTTCATCGCATTAACTTTGAGACGAACCCACGCGCTCGACAACTCAACGATCGTTCATCGTTTTGACGTAGATGATGTGAAGGCCGGCCGCCTTGGCCGCCGCTTCGACTTTTTGCTTCACCTTCGCATTGTCGATTGAAGTGCTGTGGAGTTCGCCGGTGATGGGTTAGTAATACATCGAGTAGATAATGTTCGGCATTTGCTCTTCTGAGGGGCCGACGTCCCAAATCCACGATTTTTCGTCCGGGGCGAGAATTACATATCCTTCGAGCGTGTATTTCAATCCGTTCGCGGTGAACGCTTGCTGAAACCTCCGCAAAGCGCTGAGCTCCTGACAGACGATCGGCAACTGATCTATGCCGAAGGTTTCTCGGAGATCCGGTCCTTCAACTTTCTTTTCGTCCGACAGCTTGAGCTTGCCGCCTTTTTTAGCATCGAACTCCGCGGAGCAAACGTTGTGATTCTCGCCGGCCTTGTTCGGGGTCCGGGTGGCGTTCGTTGGGATCACCAGATCCATTTGAGCGAGCGTTCCATCTTTCTTTAAAACAAACCGGCAATGCTCCACCGGCATTGATTCGCGATGAGAATTTTTCTTTGCTAAATCCTGGATTTGTTTGATCCAATCGAGCGATACGACCGGTGACGCTTCCCCCTGCGCGTTCTTTTTCGCCGCGTCGGCGTGGGCCTGAACCTGGGCCGGGTCCTGCGTTTCCTTCAACGCCTTTGGCGCGATACTCGGAACTTCGTAGGCGCAAACAACCGAAGCCGCAACAAGCGCAACGACAACAACCGGAGAATGTTTCATAAGGGTCATATACGGACGCGAAGTAACCATTCTTTCGCGCGATTAGGCGAGAAGAATCTGGCGACTGGAAATTCCACTTCCGCCTTATTCTGAAGCGGTTAAAGTCGAAATCGTGAAATCGAAAATCTTCTTCGCCGGGTTACTGATGATTGGTTTTACGCAGTTCGGGCGGGCTCAACCGTCACCGAGCCGGCAGCCGGACGTTTCCAACAAAACGCTGCTAACGAATGCGAACCAGGACCACGTGATGGGCGCGGCCGCATTGCACAAAATGGCGGACGATTATTACAACTGGCGAAACCAGAACGATCCGGTCTCGAGCAGCAACGCCGGACTTCACACCTGGGACGACAAACTCGGCGATTATTCGCCGGCGAAAATTAACGAACGGGCCCAGCATGTTCGCCAGTTGCTCGACAAAATCCGGGCGATGAAAACCGAGAGTTGGCCAAAAGACGAGCAAATCGACGCGCTTCTGTTTCGATCGCAGCTCGAGAATGTCGATTTCAACAATCGGGTTCTGAAATTCGTGTTTACGAATCCCCAAACTTACACGGATGAATGCAGTAACGGGATTTTCTCCCTGCTCAAAAAAGAATACGACACGCCGCAAAAACGCGCATTGGCCGCGACTGCGCAATTGAAAGCGATGCCGGCCCTGATGCAGCAGGGTCTCGCGAATTTGCAGAAGCCGGTAAGACTTTACTCGAAACTCGCGATCGATTCCGCCCGTTCGATCGATCCACTATTCAACAAAAGTTTAATGGCCCTCGATGTTGGGCTCGCGCCTAACGACCACGACGAACTCGTCAAAGCTCGCGATGCCGCCATCGCAGCAATTCACAGTTTTGCCGACGAGTTGGAGAAACGAATGCCGAAGATGGCCGACTTCGCGCCGATGGGCGAAGCCAACTACAATTATTATCTCAAACACGTTCTGCTCCTGCCGCTCGATGCCCGCGAAGTTGAAATGATCGGCCGGGTTGAGAATGTACGGTATCGCGCGCTCGAGGCCTTGCTGCCCGATCCGAAACTGGCGGATCCCGATCCGAAACGCGCGGCCAGCGTCCCCGCGGACCAGGAGGCGTTCCTCAAGGCTTACGAGAGCCGCGAGACCGAGATGATCAACTTCCTCAAGGAACATAATCTGGTCACGATCCCGGATTATCTCGGCCGATTCGAAATTCGACAGTTACCGGAAGCATTCAAACCTACCAGTCCCGGCGGTTTCATGAATCCGCCCGGCGTTTACGACAAAGATCCGGTCGGGTTCTTTTTCATTCCAACCTACAATCCGGAATCGAAAAATTTTTATATTCGCGCGGCAATTGAAGATCCGCGGCCGATCCTCGGTCATGAAGGAATCCCCGGCCACTTCATGCAACTCTCAATCGCCAACCATTTAACCGACGAAATCCGCCGCCAGCACGGCGACGGTGTGTTCGTGGAAGGTTGGGCGCTTTACGGCGAAGAAATGTTAATGCGTACCGGTCTCTATCCGAATAACTCGCCGGCCCAGGGACAAATTCTGCGGCTGTCGCGCTACCGTGGCGCGCGCATCGGCGTGGACGTGAACCTGCACACCGGCAAATGGACGTTCGAACAAGCGGTGAAATATTTCATGGACGCGGGCGGACTGGATCGCGAAGCCGCTGAAGGCGAAGCTGCCGGCGCGGCGTCGAGTCCGCACCAAAAGATCAGCTACATCATCGGCAAATGGCAGATCATGAATTTGCTTGGCCGCTACAAAGACAAACAAGGCGACAATTTCCGGCTCGGCCAATTTCACGACGATCTGATCAAGAACGGCAGCCTGCCGCTTTCCATTGTCGAATGGATTTTGTTGGACGACGATTCCGCCATCAAAAAGGTGATGGCGGAAAAGTAAGAAGTAAGAATTAGGAATTGAGAAATATGGCGATCCGGTCAGTTCAACACTTTTTGATTCTTAATTTCGCCTTCTTACTTCTCGCGTGTGCTGGCAGTCCACATCCTCGCCTGGTTAGCCCGAGCGAAGGGCCGCCGACGCGGCGTTACATCGAGCTCGAAGGCGACAAACAAATCGCGACGCTGCATTTTCCGGCCGGAACCTACAGTCTAAGCGCGGTCGATAAAATCGGTTATTACTATCGCGCGCCGCGCAAAATCCGAGAGGGCGGCGTTTGGCTCGACGGCGGAATCTTTGTCAGTAAACGAAACCCGCAAAAACTGCGCGGCTACGTTTACCGGCTCGGCACGATCGCACACGTCGGCAATTTTTCGCACGCCCGTTACCACTTTGTCGGAGAAGACGTTCCAGCCTCGGACCGCTGATTTCGACTCTGGCGTCAGACGTCTGAAATCCGACGCCTGAGTAGGGCCTGCTTCCTGCTGAACCTCAGGTATGAGCACGGATCAAGGGATTCCTTCGGCGCTTGGACAGGAAGTCGAGAAGGCCGAGATCATGTCGGGTTTGCGTCATGCGTTAGATCTTCAATATCAACGCCTTTGCCGGCTCGCCCGCGCAGATTGGGAACGCTTGGTTGGAGCTGATCCGGCCGACGCCTGCGTCACAGTTCGCGTCCATCAAACCGCCACCCGCGGAGCGGGTTTTTTGAAATCGCGAAGACCCGTGACTTCGAAAGCTGCGGCAAAAGCTTCAGTGCCACGTTTCGCGCACTAAGGCGCTTTAGAACGAGATTTTGATCTCGGGCATGATTTAGCGGTAGAGAGCCGCGCGAACCTATTTGTCGATTTTTTCCGGACTGAAAAGCGTTCCAACGGTGAAGCGCTTCTCCGGTCGTTCCAGAGTGGCTATGAACTTTTGAAAACGTTGGGAAAACAAATCGCGCCGTAATTCCCAATAGTGAGCCATTCCGGGCGCGACAATGTAGTGTCGCAATAATTCGAGCCAGCCCTGCCACAATTCGAGATCGAGCAAGCGGTACGCGTAATGAGTGTGAATCGTCTCGAACGCTTTGAGGAATTGATAACAGGCGTGAAAAAAGAGGGACTGATCTTCAGGCGACAATGCACTGAGATTCTCGAGCCCGACTTGCCAGATGCGCGCCAGCTCGGCGTTTTCCATCAACGGCTTGGTGACATCGCGTAATGCAGTCGCGGCTGAATCCTGCGCCGCAATTTTCGCCACGCGCGTGCTGCGATGGACTTGCACCGCTAGATACCAGAGTGACGCGACCACGCCGAATGCGCCGATCGCCTGGGCAATGGCGTTAATCGGTTCCCAACTCATCTGATCTCTGACCGCTGACCTCTGGCTTCTGGTTCATTTCGATTCGTCCGCAACTTTTAGCACGATCTTGCCGCGGGTATGACCCATATCCGCCTTTGCCTGGGCTTTGCTTGCGTCCGCGAGTGGAAACGTTTCAGAAACGACGACCTTGATTTTTCCGTCGTCGATTAATTTCCCGATTTGAGCGAGCTCTTCGCCATTGTTCTGGACTACTTCGGACATGCCGCGAATTCCATATTTATCGAGTTGCGCCTTATCCACCTTGTCGCTGAGCGAGACAATAATTCCGCCTTTTTTCACGATTGGATACGACCTTCTAAGTGTCTCGCCCCCGACAGCATCAATCACAACGTCGACATCTTTGGCGATCTCTTCGAATTTCTGCGTCTTATAATCAATGGCGACGTCGGCCCCGAGTTGCTTGAGAAAGTCCTGATTGGCGGTTGAAGCGGTCGCGAAAACCTTCGCGCCGCGAATTTTTGCGGCCGGAATCGCGAACAATCCTACGCCGCCCGACGCTCCATGGATCAGTACCGTCTGACCGGATTGAACATTCGCTTTATCAACGACCGCCTGCCATGCGGTCAAAGCGACACTTGGCGCGCCGGCCGCTTCGACAAAGCTGATCGTCGCCGGCTTTAAAGCCGCGTCTTTTTCTCTCGCGACCGCATATTCCGCATAGCCGCCGCCTTTTAGAATATCGATCATGGCGTAAATGGCGTCGCCGACTTTGAATTTGGTGACCTTGGCGCCAACTTTTTGGACGACACCTGCGATATCGTAGCCTGGATGCCACGGGAGTTGAGTGCCCTTCGCGCCCTTTGCGTACTTACCGGACCGCAATGTTCCATCGAACGAATTCACGCCGGCAGCGACAACTTTAACCAGCATTTCGTCGTCGTTCGGTGCCGGGACAGAGACGTCTTCAAGTTTCAAAACCTCGGGGCCGCCGTATTCGTGGGCGACGATCGCTTTCATCGTTTCGGAATACGCAGGCAACGCGGCAGCGATCAAGATTGTCGCACTGAGAGTGATTCTTAATTTTGTTTTCATTTCTTTTCCTCCGCGACTTTCAAAACAATTTTACCGCGAGTGTGATGCGTCCCAACCTGCTCCTGCGCCTTTCGGCCCTCGCTCAATGGGAGTGTTTCCGTGACTATCACTTTGAGTTTTTTCGCATCGAACAATTTGGTCAGCTCTGGAAGCGACGACCATCCGGCCGCGGAAAGCGGCGGCGCCTGGATCCCATATTGTTGCGCCTTGGCGGAATCCGCGGGTCCCACAATGGAGATGAGGAAGCCGTTCTTTTTCACCACCGGGTAGTCCCGATCGAGGGTTTCTCTGCCGGCGGCCTCGAATACGACGTCGACATCTTTCACCACGTCTTCGAATTTCTGTTTCGTGTAATCGATCGCCACATCGGCACCCAGAGCTTTGAGCAAATCCTGGTTGGCCGTCGATGCCGTGGCATAGACTTTGGCGCCGCGCTCTTTCGCAATCTGAATTGCGAAACTTCCTACGCCGCCGGAGCCACCCTGAATCAACACCGCTTGCCCCGCAGCCAAATGCGCGGTCTCGATCAACCCGTTCCAAGCCGTCCGCCCCGCAACTGGAACCGCCGCAGCCTGAATAAAATCCAGTGAGGCCGGCTTGAATGAAATATTTTTCTCCGCGGCTACTGCGTACTCCGCGTAACCGCCGTTGCTAACATTCCCATAAACCGCGTCGCCTTTTTTAAACTGGGTCGCGCCCGGGCCGGTTTCCTCCACGATGCCGGCGATGTCGCGGCCCGGAATCACCGGCAACGTCGGTGTGCCAAACTTTCCGCTAACCACGTAGGTGTCGACCGGATTTACGCCGGCGGCGATGACCCGCACCAGGACCTCGTTTTCCTTCGGCTGCGGACGAGGCGTGTCTTCATATTTCAATACTTCAGGTCCGCCGAATACATGAGCAACGACTGCTTTCATCATCGTCGGAGACGTTTGCGCGTGGGTAAAGCCGAACGCGCATAGCACCGCGGCGAGCGTGGGTAAGGTCTTGTCCTTCATAGATTAGTGAGCTTCTGAAACTGAATTAAATCCTGTTCACTCTGTCGAGATTTCTTCAGTCTCCGGCCATGAAAATACCCATCCTCACAATCGCCGCATTTCTTTGCAGTCTGTCGGGAGTTTGCTTCGCCCAAAGTTCGCCCGGGGCGGCAAATTCAACAACAAAGTCCACCGGCGGAAGCACTGCGCCTTACAACGAAGGATCGGTTTGGCAGTTATCGATGATCAAGACCAAGACCGGACTCACCGATGAATACTTTAAACAGATCACCGGCACCGTGAAGCCAGTCTACGAGGAAGCCAAAAAACAAAAGATCGTCCTCAGTTATAAAATTCTCGACGGCGAAGCATCCGACCGGAACGACTTCAACATTTTGATCCTGGTCGAATATCCAAATTACGCCGCGCTTGATTCGTTGCGCGACAAAATGGACCCGGTGCTCTCGAAAGTTATGGGCTCGGAAGACCAGCGGAAAGACATGGCGGTTAAACGCCTCGATATTCGCGAAATCGTCGGCACCAAGACGATGCGCGAAATCACGCTGAAGTAACTTCTTACTTCCTAAATCTTAATTGGACTTGGTCCACGGCAGCGCGTCGAGATCGACGTTGCCGCCGGTGAGAATAATTCCGACGCTTTTGCCTGCGATGTCGATCCTGCGGTCGGCGATCGCCGCGAATGGAACCGCGGATGACGGTTCGACAATGATCTTCATCGTCTCCCAAATTGTCCGCATCGCGGCGATGATAGAATCTTCACTCACTGTGACCACGTCGTCGACGTAACGCTGAATTATCGGGAAGGTTAACTCGCCCACATTCGTTCGCAGCCCGTCGGTGATGGTGAATTTCTTTTCGGTCACGAGGCGTTTTTGCGCGCGAAACGATTGCGCGGTGTCATCGGCATTCGCCGGCTCGGCGGCGACGACCTTGATCTGCGGGCGCATTGACTTTGCGGCGGTTGAAACACCGGAGAGCAAACCGCCGCCGCCCACCGGGCACATCACAACGTCGATGTCCGCGTCTTCAACCAATTCGATCGCTGTTGTCCCCTGTCCAGCCATCACGTCTTCGTTTTCGAACGAGTGAATCAGGGTCGCGTTCGTTTTCGCCATCACATCGTTGCATGCGGCTTCCCGCGCAGGATCATTCGGTTCGCAGAAAACAATGTGCGCGCCGTAACTTTCAACTGCGCGCACTTTCACTTTGGCTGAGTTCTTCGGCATGACGATGTAGGCGGGTATGCCGCGAAGTTTCGCCGCCCGCGCCAGCGCCGTGCCGTGGTTTCCCGACGAGTGGGTCGCCACGCCGTGGCTGGCTGCCTCATCGTTGAGCGAGAAAACGGCGTTAGTCGCGCCCCGAGCTTTGAATGCGCCAATCTTCTGAAGATTCTCGCATTTAAAAAATAACTTCGCTCCGCTCGCTTCGTCCAGGCGAGAGCTGGTTAGAATCGGCGTGCGATGAATGTATTGCCGAATCCGCTCGTGCGCCGCGCGAATACGTTCGAGATCGAGGGCCATTTGCCTTTATTGTAGGGCAAGCGCTCCGCTTGCCGAATGATTTGTTCTGGGTTGGAGAAAGACTAAGAGGAAGAGGAAGAGTTACCATGGATCCGTACGCCAAGCGGAACGAACACCGAGTCGGCGCGAATAAACCCAAGATTTCGCATTTGCCGGCGGAAGTCGATCACCGGACGCGCAAAGACCGGCAGCGTGAAAAGCAGGCTGTGGTCGACGAACGGCGCGCGATCAAAAAAGCCGCGCGTCAGGAGTTGAAACGAAAACTACACGACGAATTAACCGAAGAGGGCTAGACAGGATTTACACAATTAAAAGGATTCGGAATCCAAAAAAATCCTGTTAATCCTGTCGGAAAAAATGAAACGAACAGGTCGTTTCTAGCTCTTCGGCGTGACCTTGGCGCTGCCGAGGAAGGTGGCGTTTTCGTCGACCACCAGACGTGGCGCTTCGATGTCGCCTTGCAACGTGCAGCCAGCCTGAAGTTCGCAGCGCTCGCTCGCAAAGATGTCGCCTTCGACACTTCCGCGGACTTTGACCGATTTCGAGCGAATCTCGCCTTTGATCGTTGCGTGCTCGCCAACCGTCAGCTCTCCTGTCGAATCGATGGTTCCTTCAACTTCGCCATCAATCAGGAGTTCATCGCGAAATTTCACGGTCCCTTTGATCGAAACTCCTCTGGAAAGCAGGCCTCCGGATTTTGCGGCTGAGGGCGCTCCATTGGATTGAGACGGAGCTGGAGGCGGCGAATAAGGCTGCGGTTCGGTTTTGCGAGTTGAGAACATATTCATAAAGAGATTCCTCGAAGGATAGCTGCCGGTAAAGCTAATCTTGTTCCGCGCGGCGCCTTAGCCCCAAATTCATAACAAATTTTACCTTTTCAATGGAAGAACCAATTTTTCTCGACGAAAAACAGGTCCAGGACCGCCTCCGGATGGCGGATTTGATCCCGGCGATGGAAAAGGCGCTGACCGATTTCTCAGCTGGGAAAGTGGTTCAGCCGGTGCGCCAGGTGATCCCGGTCAATCCGCCCGGCGGTTTTTATGGAATCATGCCGGCCCTCACGCCCGAAGGACTTGGCCAAAAGATCGTCACTTTCTATCCGCCGAACGCAGCGAAAGGACTCCACACCCACATGGCGCTGATCGTCCTCAACGATCCCCAAACTGGAGCGCCGCTAGCGATCATGGATGGACGATTAATTACCGAAATGAGGACGGCGGCGGTCTCGGCCGCGGCCACCAAACTTCTGGCCCCGAAAGAAGCGAGCGTTCTTGCTATCCTCGGTAGTGGAGTGCAAGCCCGCAGTCACTTCGCAGCCTTGAAGCTGGTGCGAAGCTTTACTGAAATCCGGGTTTGGAGTCAGACAAAAAATAACGCGGACGCGTTCGCGAAAGAGATCGGCGCCAAAGTTATGTCCGCGGAAGAAGCTGTCCGCGACGCGGATGTGGTTGTGACGGTAACCAGTTCCCAAACGCCGGTGCTGAAAGGGACCTGGCTGAAACCCGGCAGCCACGTCAATGCCGTCGGCGCCTGTCGTCCGGATTGGCGCGAGCTCGATGATGAAGCGATGCGCAACAGCGTTGTGTTTGTGGATTCGCGTGAAGCGGCCATGAAGGAATCGGGAGACGTGATCCTTTCGAAAGCTGAAATTTATGCCGAGCTCGGCGAAGCCTTTGCCGGAAAAATTCCATTGCGCGCGAATGAAACGACGATTTTCAAGTCGTTAGGCATGGCCGTGGAAGATATTACCGCGGCGCTCCTGGTTTATCGGGCGGCAACTGGTAGCGGCCGCTCACCGAGCCGCCATGGCGACTGAGGCCAGTCGCCGCTACCTCAGGCCGGTGGTGGCAGTTGGTTCATGAATCCGAGGTCCGGATTCGCAAACCGGCCGACATTTGGCAACACCGTTGCCAGATCGGTCGGGCTCGAAATGCCGTACCACTTCGCAAGTGTCGCCGAATATTCATCCACTGACGTCGTCGGGACCCACCGCCCTTCGCCCACATCATCCGGGCCGTCGATCGCAATGGTCGGATAAGCTCCGTAAATGTCGCCGCCTTTGACTGAATCACCGAGTATCAACGCGTGACTCCCCCAGGCGTGATCGGAACCGCCGCCGTTTGATTGAAACGTGCGGCTAAAATCAGACGCGGTGAACAAAGTAACCCGATCGGAGATACCAAGCTCCTTTGTCGCTTGATAAAACGCGTTCATGCATTGGCTCAACTCGGTGAGCAAATTATTTTGCTGGGCAAGCTCGTCGCTGTGCGTGTCGTATCCGCCGACTGAACAAAAATAAATCTGCCTGCGCATTCCGAGGGTGTCGCGGACAGCAATTATCTTCGCGATTTCCTTCAACTGATCGCTCAAATCGGAATTCGCTGGAAACGGGGTGTTTATCGTCACTCCGGCAAGCGCGCTGGTCAGAAGCGCGTTATTGGTGATCGCGCGGTTGGTGATTTTCGCGTACTCGGCTTCGAAGAGATTTTGATGTGGCAGGTTCAACAAATCCTGCATCGCTTTGTACCTAATTTGACCATCCGTACCGCTAAAACCGGTGAGGCCGGTGGGCCCCTGGGTGGAGACCTGATATTCACTGACCTGATTGCCAACCTGGAAGGTGTTCGATCCGGCCAGCGATATGGACATCGAAATCGTGTCAGCGTTATTGAATGACGTCAGCAAATCAGCAAGGCGTCCGCCCCAGCCAGTGTAGGCGGGTCCATCGGCCCAACCGGTTTGCCATTCGACCTGTTGGTCGGCGTGCGAAAACAATTGCGGCGGAAGTTTGGCGGTACCGTTCAAAAAGCTCGCAGCCGTCGTCGGTTCCACCAGGGTGCCGACGTTGGCCATGACCGCCAACTTGCGATCATTATTAAAGAGCGACTGCAATTCCGGCATGTTGGGATGCAGACCGAACGTGCGGCCCTGCGGATCGGGGGTGATTAGATTTAACGGCAGAAGCGAGCTTTGGGCGAGAGCCAGCGGACCGCGGGCGTTGGCGTAAACGCCATAAGTCGCGTTGTCGCTTGGCACGATCATGTTGTTGGCGTCGTTGCCGCCGTAGAGAAAAAGACAAACCAGCGCGCGAAACTCAGTGCCGGATGCAGCGCCGCTGATCGCCTGAGCGGTCGCGGCATTAATCGCCCGAAGATTCCAAACCGTCGAAGCAATTGAAGTGGTCCCGAGCGCGGCGCAAGCGGCCTGGCGAATGAAACGACGACGAGATATTTGCATGATTATTTTTGAATGAAGAACTCGGGCGAAATGGCGATTAAATGGACGGCAGTTTGCGCGCGCTCCAGCGTATTCGCGGCCGGAATCTGAGTAACCGCGTTCACAACGATGGTCCGCATGTTCGAGGACATTTGTCCGCCCATCAGCAAAATGTTCAGCGAATCGACCAGCCCGGCCGGGTTTGAGGCAAGCGCGACCTGTGGAGACAGATTGAGAACGATGGCGTCCGGATTATTTGCGTTCGGCTGCCGATAAATCTCGCTTCGGAGTTTATTCGCCGATGCGATAACCGTCGTGTCAGTCGCGATTTGAAATTCGGGAGCAACGAGCCCGGCATCTTCAATTGGGCCAACCTGGGAATGGAACGGAGAAAAGAAGTTGAACACGCTAGGCGCATACAGCGGGGCCTGGCTGAAACTGAAATTCACATTATTCACGATGAATTTTCCGCTCGAGGCCGACGCGTTGAACGCGCGATAAATATTTGCCAGACGAACCAGCGGCTCACGCTGGTGCCCAAATCCGGTGTTGCTCAATGCCGCGGCATCGTCGCGCGCTTCCGGATCGAGAAGAACCGCGCGGATCACAGCTTTCATGTCGCCCCGAACACCCTGTCCGTTGTTGGCGAACGCTGCCGCAACGCGCGAGATATAACCAGGGCTCGGATTACTGGTAACTAACTTCTGGATCAGCTGCTTGCCGACAAATGGCCCCACGTTCGGATGATTGAAAATGGCATCGAGCCCCATTTGCAGATCCTGGGCCTGGGTTTGGCCGGCCGGCAGCGTGACTCCGTTAAGAATCAGTTTCGCTCCGGTGTCGTGATGATTCGCGAAGGCAATCATCGGGTTGCGATAATTTGGATCGACGTATCCCCACGTTGGCGTGCCGGTTTGGTACCAATACCAGCCGGTGAAAACGTGCGCGTAACCTTCCACCACGTCCTGATCGTAGGTCGCAATTGGCTGCCCATTGTTGTCGAGCTGCTGCGAACCGTCCTGGTTCAATTTGTACAACCCGATCGTGAACAACTGCATCAGCTCACGCGCGTAATTTTCGTTCGGCTCGGTATTCTTCGCGGCATTCGGCTTATCGTTGTGGACCATGTCGAGGTAATCGCCCATGCCGGAGTTGAGCGTCACGTCCTCCATCAGTTGCCGGAAGTTGGCGAAGGCATCGTTCGCCAACACATCCCAATACGTCGCCATCGCTTCGGGATGCTGATACATGCTGTTGCCGTTGGCCGAGATCACCATGATTTCGCTCAGCGCGAACGCGACCCGCTGGCGAAGCTGGTCCGGCGCGTTCACCACGGTGTACCACCACGCTTCCTGAAAATCCGGATAGGACGGGTCCGTTCCAGCCGGCAACGCTGCGTCCGTCGCGTCGACTCGAGGAAGCGTGCGGGTAGTCGCTATCGTAAATTGTTGATCAAGAAAATTTGAGAATCCGGTGTTTTGGACCTGCGAGATCAACGGCGTTGTTGGTCCAAACGTTGATTGAATCAGGAAACGTGACGCCTGGGCCGAGCTCGGACTGCCGCCAGCTGTCGGTGTTGGAGTAGGCGTAGGCGTTGGTGTGGAATTTGGCGTCGCAGTTGGTGTCGGCGTCGGACTTGGATTTGGTGTTGCCGTCGGGGTTGGAGTTGGTGTTGGCGTGGGCGTTGGAGTCGGAGTTGGCGATGGACCGCACCCACCTCGTCCACACGGAGTTGCAGTTGGCGTTGGGGTCGGACTCGGATTCGGCGTAGCTGTCGCGGTTGGCGTCGGTGTTGGTGTCGGCGTCGGACTTGGATTCAGGGTGGCCGTGGCAGTTGGTGTCGGCGTCGGAGTGGGACTCTGATTGGGAGTCGACGTCGCTGTTGGAGTTGGAGTTGGAGTCGGCGTCGGTGTTGAAGTTGGAGTCGGACTGGGGCCACATCCTCCTCGCCCACATGGTGTCGGTGTTGGATTGAGTGTGGCCGTCGGAGTTGGTGTTGGAGTTGCGGACGGAGCTAGCGTCGGCGTTGGAGTCGGCGACGGAACAACGGTAGGTGTCGGTGTTGCGCTCGGCACCGGGGTCAACGTGGGCGTTGGAGTTGGAGAACCGCCTCGCCCAACCGCGGCGGCGTTGTTCGGAATCAACGGTAAAAGAACGGCGACAAGAAGGACGCTGCTGAGTTTGCCGAGATTTTTTCTCGGAACGTTCATGCGCGAACCGGCCAAATCATGACGGTTAAGACCGCACAGATTGATCATAAGTTACGAAAGATTTTAGGGCGTAGTTGTTTCTCGAGTCAGGAGAAGCCCAGGCGCCGGTTCAGGCAGGAGAATCACAAGCGCCACGGCGCAATTATCAGCAGAACCTGCACCAAAATGCCGGGTTTTGACGCACAACTGGCACTGTAACAGTCACCGATTTTTTCCCATTCAAACCTTGTCATTCAATCGGCGGACAGAATTTCGTTCGCTTCGGCCAAGCTCTGACAGGTAATGATTCGAACGTCACCCCGATAGTGAAACAACGACATAATTGTCATTCCAATGTCAAGCCGCGGATCGGGAATGATCCGAACGACCGTCGACGCGCCTTTTTCGTTGCAGAGGTCCATGGCTTTCTCGATGAACGGCGCGCAACCAACGTCCATGGATTCCAGTTCGGTCAGATTGACCATTACCCGAAAACCGGTTTCGAGTTTTGTTAACTCGCCGCGCAGTTGGTCCAGACCTGTTTCACACTCGAGGGCCGGGACCACGCCGCCGTAACGGATTTCGAGCAGATCTCTTGGAACGTTCGCTTCGAAACTGATCACTGATTAAGCCGGTTGTACTTTTGTAAAAGTACGCGCAACCGGTCATGTGACAATGCTTCGACTCGATGATTGTTCGCGCCGGTCATCGTTTGATTATCGACCAACGCGTTTACCACGGCTTCCTCCGTTGCCTGCACAACCCCGGTGAATACCGGATCCATCAAGTCGTTCGGGATGGTCTGAACGTTGTGCGTTACCTGGTCGGGCGCCCACGCGTTTTTGTTCGCGGTTGAGAAGGCGATGAACAAGTCGCCCGACCCGTTGCCGGAAATTGTCCCGGTGCGAGCGAGCCCAAGCGAAACGCGGCGGGCAAGGCGCTTCAATTGATTCGGAAGCAATGGCGCATCGGTCGCCACGACGGCGATGCACGAGCCGGTATCTTCGCCGTACACTGTGCCGGGAATTTCTTTTCCGACCGGAACTCCCGCGATCGTCAACAGTGCGCGGCGCCCGAAATTGGCCTGCAGAAAAACACCGACCGTGAAAGTTTGGCCCGGCTTATCTTTGCCAACTTTGATTTCGATTTTGCGCGACGCCGTGCCGTTGCCGCCTTTGAACTCATAACAAATCATTCCCGTTCCACCGCCGACGCTCCCCTCCTCGATCGCGCCGCCGTGCGCGGAGTCGAGCGCGTGAAAAACGTCATCGGGCTTCACGTGAAATCCGTTCGTGTCGTTCAACCAGCCATCCCACGTTTCGGCGACGAGCGGCAAACTCCACCAATACCCTGTCGCGTCAGCCGCGCCGTGTTTGATTCGCCACGCGATCACTGCGTCGCGGGCAACACCGACACTGTGCGTGTTCGTGATGACAACCGGGCCTTCCAGAAATCCGCTTTCCTCGATCCAGTTCGTGCCGGTCATTTCGCCGTTGCCATTCAAACTGAACACGCCGGCATAAACTGGGTCGTTCAAAGAGTCGTGGCCGCGCGGAATGATTGCCGTCACTCCAGTGCGAATCGGTCCCTCACCGACAACAAGTTTTCCGTCGCCGCTGATGAGAGTTGTGTAACCGACTTCAATGCCGGCGACGTCAGTGATTGCATTCAACGGACCGGGCGCGCCTTCAAATGGAATCCCGAGATCGCGTGCCCGGATCGCTTTTTGCGCGGTAGCTTGTTTCGGCGGTAGCGACTGTGGCTCGCGCGCCGAACAGAGGAAGCAGACGAAGAGTGAGAGGAAGAGAAAGGTTGATCTTTTCATCAGTCGTATTTTTTCATTTTCGCCCATGCTTGTTGAAGATCGCCGCCAAATCCACGGCACAGGAGAATATCGAAATGTTCGTCACGCCGCGAGTACGGATGCTCGGCGCGGCCGGCCGCTTCCACGCTCTGGAAATGCTCGCGATCGCCGGTTCCATCACTGCCGAGAACAATCACGATGCCGCCGTCGTAATTGCGCGGCCCCCAAAGCCAGTAGCTTTGATGATTACAAATTGACTTGGGCAAACCAAGCTGCGGGCCGAAAAAATCGATCGCACCGGCCTGGCCGTAACTGTTCGCGAAAATCGCGGTGCGCGCCTGGTCTTCGGGCGAAAGCGATTTATAAACGCGCGCGGCCTGTTCAGCCATTTCGCGCCAGCCGAATTCATCCGCGAAATATTGCGGCAGCGGTCCGGTCCGCTGGTTTTCCGCCTTCGGCGGTTCAAAACCGAGCTTTTTTTGATAGGCGAGATAATTTTCCGGCGAAAGGACCGGAGAGACAGTCGGCGCGAGAAGGATCATCGATCCAATGAGAATCAGCGCGTAAACAACGCGGCTCCATTTCCATCGAGCACTCGTGATTTTTTCAAATGCGACGCCGCCGCCGGCAAAAAGCGCCGGATAAATCGGCGCCAAATAATAATTTTTGCCGCGCAGAGCGATGAATGCCGCCAGTAGAACGACGTAAACGACTGCTAGAATCCGAAATCGCGGCCTGATGATGAGCCAGATCAGCCCGCCGAGCCAGAGCGGAAACAAAATTGGATTCATGATCTGGGCCTGATCGACAACGAAGGCGAGCGGGCCGCGAATCACATCGCGATAGCTTTGCCGGATGTTGCGCATGAGTTCCAGGAACGGAAAATCGTGGCGCACCAACCAGATCAGATTCGGCAGAAAAATCAGAAATGCGATCAAGGCGCCGATCCAAAACTCTTTTGTGATCAGGAATCGACGTTCTTGCGTGAGAAGCAGGCCGGCCACAACCGCCACCACGAGAAAGGCGATGCTGTATTTGGTTTCCATTCCAAGGCCGACGAGAACACCAAACCAAATCCAGTAATGCGGATCGTTTCGATTGATCGCGCGCACGATGCACCAGAGGCACCCCATCCAAATCAGCGGCTCGAATGCGTTCATCGTGAGCCAGTGATAGAGAATGAGATAAATCGGCACGCAAATCACAGCCAGTGCCGCTAGAATTTGCGCGAAAATTCCGCCGCCCAGTTCGCGAACGAGTTTGCCCGTCAGCCAAACCGTCGCCGCACCGGCAGCGCGTTC
>JADMIO011246882.1_pt1 | contig 42269 bp, 32 predicted proteins | sample 8958161 | NCBI WGS metagenome assembly JADMIO01 (sample SAMN16585339, study PRJNA669376) | soil metagenome | isolation source: Crop rotation soil | place: USA: Cullars Rotation, Alabama | collected 2011 | reverse complement strand
CCGCGACAACTTGTCCACGTGGAATTCTAAGCTTAGGATCCCAATGTGCTGGAAAGTGTGAATCCCACCTTCCGCTACAGCAAGACCGTTCGCGAAAGCTTCGAGGCCATCCTCAGTCAGAAAGGCGAGGTCGGCCGCGTGCTCCGCCAGATGCACCGGGTGGGCTTTCTCGGCCGTTACTTGCCGGAATTCGGCGCGCTGACCAACCTGGTGCAGCACGAGTTCTTTCACCGCTATCCGGCGGATGAACATACCCTCCGCACCATCGACCAGCTCGATGAACTCGCGGGCGCGCCCAAACCTGGCATGGAATTCTTCCAGAAGCTCTTTCACGAAGTCCAGGACCCCTATGTGCTCTACCTCGCGCTCATCCTGCATGACTCGGGCCGGGCGGCAAACCTTGAGACGCATTCCGATGCGAGCGCGCAGCTCGCCGACCGGGTCTGCCGGCGCTTGCAGATCAAGGGCTCGCGCCGCCGCCTGCTGATGTTCCTCATCGACCATCACCTCTCGCTTTACCGGGAGGCCACCACCAAGAGTCTCGACGACACCAAGGTGATCGCGGAGTTCGCCACGAAGATGCGCAATAAACAATTCCTTGACACGCTCCTCGTGATGACCTTCGCGGATTCGCGAGGCACCAGTGAGAAGAGCTGGAACTCCTGGAAGGAGAGCCTGATCTTGAATCTTTATCACAACACGGTGCGCTACCTGGATGATCCGTCCGACTTCGTGCGCAGCGTCACCGCGCCGCTCGAGGAACTGCAATCCGGTGTGCGCCGCGTGCTCGGGCCCGGTTTCGACGCGGAGATCACCGCGCATTTCACGCACATGCCCCGCAGTTATTATAATTTCCGCAGCGTGGACACCATTGTGGCGCATGTCACCGCGTTCCGCGGCTTCTTTGAAAAGCTGGCCAACGACCCCGGCTCGCAGGACTGCCTCCTTCCGGAGCTGACCTGGATCGATCATGCCGACCAGGGCAGCAGCGAGCTTATCGTGGTCTGCTGGGACCGGCACCTGCTGCTGGCACGCGTCGCCGGCGCGCTCGCCGCGCAAGGCATCAGTATTCTCAGCGCCGACCTTTTCCAGCGCGGAGATGATGTGGTGTTGGACATTTTCCGCGTGGCGCGCCCGGATTTTACTCCCGTGACCAACGAGCGCACCAAACAACGCGTGAAGGCCAGCATCGAGGAGGCCTTCGAGACTGGGAAATTCGACTTCAGCCAGGCCATCGCGGAGGTGCGCCGCCCTCTGAAGGGGCTTGAGGAAGTCGCCGCGGAGGTGCCGCAGCGCGTCTATGTGAACCAGGTGCTCAGCCCTGAGCACACGGTCGTGGAGTTGCAGGCGCTCGACCGCATCGGCCTGCTCTATGATGTTTTCCTCGCCATCGGCCAGCTTGGCCTGAATATCGCGCACGCGCGAATCAACACGGAAAAAGGCGTAGCCCTCGATGCCATTTATGTCCAGAACAAGGCCGGTGAGAAAATAACCGACAAGCACGTCCTCGCCGAGCTGAAGAAGCGGCTGAATGCAGCTGTTTTCCCGTAAGCCGGATCACACAGGCCGCAGCACGCTCTTCACCACCTCGCCTTTGTGCATTTTCTCGAAGGCTTCGTGCCATTCGGTGATCGGCCACACGCCCCCGATGATCGGTTTGACATCCAGCTGCCCGCTGGCGAGCAGCGCGATCACGCGCTCCCAGACCGGCCAGTTGTGGCTGAAGCTTCCTTGCAGCGTGATGTTCTTTTGCACCAGCGGATCGATATTAAACCCTAGCGGCTGCGGGCCCCATCCCACCTTGCTGATCCACCCCGCGGGCCGCACGAGATCGAGCGCGATCTTGAGCGTGACGCTCGCGCCTGCCGCATCGATCACGCCATCGCAACCCAGGCCGTCCCGCTGCAAAGCCCACGGTTTTGCATCGCCGATGATGACTTCGCAGCCATACTTTTTCGCGATCTCCAGCCGGTGGGCGTCCTGCGCGAGCCCGACCAGGGCCACTTCCGCGCCGCACAGCCGCGCCATCGCCGCGCACAGAATGCCGATCGTGCCCGGGCCGAGGACGATCACGCGATCGCCAGGTTCGATCCGGGCATTCTTGACGACCGCATTGTAAGCCACGCAACAGGGTTCGGTGAGGCACGCCTGCTCGAAGGGAAGCTGATCAGGGACGTGATGCAAAATGCGCGCGGGTACGCGCACGTATTTCGTCATCGCGCCATTCACCCCGTAGCCGAATCCCTTGCGCGTGGGATCCAGATTGTACAGACCGCGCCGGCTCATCGGGTTGTTCTCGCTGATGATCGCAGCGGTTTCGCTCACCACGCGTTCTCCTTCCTTCCAGCCCTGCACCTCCTTGCCCAGCTCAACGATGCGCCCGCCGAACTCGTGGCCGAGCACCACCGGATAATTCACCGGCCAGGAATGGTCCGCCGTCCACTGGTGCAGATCGCTGCCGCACACTCCCACATTCGCTACTTCGAGGAGGACGTCCTCGCTTCCGATGGCCGGCCTGGGAATTTCGCGGATTTCGACAGAGCCTTTCTCAGGCGCGAAGTTGACGACGGCGGCAGAGTTCATGGGTGGGAAGGGCCTGCAACATACGGCAATTCACCCGCAGAAAAGGACAAAGTAGAGAGAATTTGGTGATCGGCGACGATTCACGCGATCGCTCCCGCGAAGCGATTCAACTTAAAGGCGGACAGGTCGTAGGAGGTTGATCCATGAGCGACCATCTCTGCCAATGCTTCACCGATTGCCGCGGAGTGCTTGAATCCGTGACCTGAGCACGCGGAAGCGAGCCAGATGCGATCCGTGTCAGGATGACGATCGATCACAAAGCCAAAATCCGGTGTAATCGTGTACTTGCACGCCATGGCCCGGACACACCCGGCGCTGATTCGCAGATGAGGCGCAGCCAATGAGTGCATCGCTTTGATTTCTTCATCGCTAACCTCCGCCTGCACCTCGTCAGGCAGTGAGGACTGGTCGAATTGCTCGCTGGCAATTTTCACTCCGCCACCGATGCCATGGATCGCGGGAAAGCCGTAGAACATGGCCGTGCCGGCATCCGGCACGCGGATGAAGACCGGCATTCGCTCTGGGGCGAATGATTCAATTGGGACCTCTGTCCCGAACCAGAACATCACCTGGCGGAAGACGCGTGCCTGCTTCCCCAGCCCGGGCACCAGGCCCGGCAGCCACGCTCCGGCACACAGCACCAGCTGCGAAGCTTCATAAACATTCTTGCCGGTGGTCACCCGCACAGCAGCACCCGCGATCTCCCATCGGATCACCTGCTCACCTCCGCGGATCTCAGCTCCAGACCGTTGCGCCATCTCGAGCTGGGCCGCAATGCAGCGCTCTGGATGCACAAAGCCCGCGCCGTGTTCCAGGCAGCCGCGCTCATCATCGCGAAAGCGGAACTGCGCGAATCTCTCGCGCAGTTCATTGGCATCTAGCACTTCGTGCGGAACACCATGCCGCAGCGCCACCGCAATGGTGGTCTCCAGGAAGTCCGCCGAACCATGCGCTTCTTTCCTGTTCGTTGTAGAACCATAAACGAGCCCTCCCACCTGCCGCAGCAAGCTGCTGCCAGTGTGGGCTTCGAGCTCGCGCCAGATCTCATGAGACCGGCGGGCGAACTGCACATACTGATCTCCCTCTCCGAGCGCGAGCCGTGTGATGCGCGTCTCTCCATGCGACGAGCCGCGGTCGTGCGGCGGATGAAACCGGTCGATCCCCAGCACGCGCAGTCCGCGGCGGCCGAGTTGATAAACGGTCGCACTGCCCATGGCCCCTACGCCGGCCACGATCACATCCCAGGTTCGCTTCATCCCGCGCACCCAAGCAGAATCGCTTGAAGGTGCACGCCCAAAGCGCGCGGCTCACGCTTCGCAGTCGCGGCATACGTCCGTGCCATTCCCGCATGCTCGAACCATGCGCGACGGATGCCGCTCTCCGCACGTGTCGCACACGCGAAAGTAACGATAGTCCGTCAGCACCAGCATGCGTGCCCGCGCCACTTGCAAAGATGTCGCATGTAGAGGAAGGGCCGCCGCCAGGGACCATCTCACCGCCGGATCATCGGCCGAGTTTTCGCTCGCCCGCACCTCTACGAAAATGCGCACCCGATTCCTTCGGATCCTCACATGATCCCTCAAAAGCAGCTCATCCCTGTTCATCTGAATTTAGCTTCTCTCATCTGATGTTACGCTTGAGCAGCCCCACCCGTGCTGCAAAATTGACCTCATAACTTCTCAACCTAACTCCCCATGTTTCAAACCGGCCAGAAAGTAGTCTGCATCAACGATGATTTCGAGCCCTGGGTCTTTGATCTCTACCGGTCATTGCCAAAAAAAGGCCGAATCTACACCGTGCGCGCCGTCGGGGTGGGACGGTCGAATCCGAAATTCGCCGTCAACGAAGATGCAGAAATTCAACTGAAGGAAGCCGAGTTCGACATCTTGATTCTCCTCAACGAGCTGCTGAATCCCGACGATCCCCATTCCAGCGTCAAACAGGAGCTTGGCTTTCGGTCGGAACGCTTTGCTCCCTTGCAGGAGGACACCGAGGAGGAGGAAGAATTTGAACTGGTGGGAACCGGCAAGGCCAAAGAGTGGGAACCTCAGCCCTCCTGAAGGCCGCGCTCGTCTGCCGCCTGGTTTAACAATGGCGTCAATGATGCCGCCAAGATTCAGAGAATTCCTCGTTGGCCAACGCGCAGCGTTCGTTCATTGATACCACCTCATGTCGCCGCCTTCCTTTGATCCTGCCCGTGTCCAGACGCCCGCATATGTGGTGGACCTGGCATTGCTGAAGCAGAATCTTGAACTGCTCGCGCGGGTGCAATTAGAGGCCGGATGCAACGTGCTGCTGGCGCTCAAGGGATTTGCCATGTTCTCCACGTTTCCGCTGGTGAGCCAGTATCTGCGGGGTTGCTGCGCCAGCGGCTTGCACGAGGCCCTCCTGGCGCATCGTGAGTTTGGCAAGGAGGTGCATGTTTATTGTCCCGCCTTCAAGGAGGACGAGATGCGGCAGATCCTGCGGATCGCCTGCCATGTGAGCTTCAACTCCCTGGCGCAGTGGCAGAAGTTTCGACCGATGCTTGCGGCAGCGGGAAAGAATGCGCCGAGCCCGGGTCTTCGCGTGAATCCCGAGCACTCCACGGTGGAGGTCGCGCTGTACGATCCCTGCTCACCTGGCTGTCGTTTGGGCGCCCGTGCGGAGGAACTCGACGGCGCAGACCTCGCCGGGCTGGAGGGGCTGCACTTCCACGCGCTGTGCGAGCAGGGATCGGACGTGCTGGAAGCAGTCCTCGCCGCGGTGGAGAAAAAATTCCCGCGCTTTCTCTCGCAGGTGAAGTGGGTGAACATGGGCGGCGGACATCACATCACGAAGCCGGGCTACGATGTGGACAGGCTCATCCAAGTGGTGCGAGGCTTCCGCGAGCGATACCCGGTGGAGGTGTATCTCGAGCCCGGCGAAGCGATCGGACTGAATACCGGCTATCTCGTGGCCAGTGTGCTCGACATCGTGGGAGGAGAGGGCGCGCGAACGGCCATTCTGGACGTGTCCGCAACGTGCCACATGCCGGATGTGCTGGAGATGCCGTATCGGCCCGGCATCATCGGCGGCGGAAAGCCCGGAGAATTCGCGCATGCGTACAAGCTGGGCGGCACGAGCTGCCTCGCGGGGGACGTGATTGGCGAATATTCGTTTTCCGAGCCGCTGGCGCCGGGGCAGAAGCTGGTCTTCACGGACATGGCGCACTACACGATGGTGAAGACCACGACGTTTAATGGCGTGCCACATCCGGACATTGACACGTACGATCCCGCCACGGATGAACTGCGCGTGGTGCGCCGGTTCGGCTATGAGGATTTCCGAAACAGGCTTTCTTAAACAAGATCCGTATTCATGATCGGGTTCACTTCTCTTCGATTCTCCGCACGATATGCTTTCATCGCTTTCGCATGCGTCCTCGTAGTGTCAGCCGCGAGGGCGGGAGGTCCACCACAGCAGGCGATGGCCGTGGAAGCCCCTCGCCGCTGCGAGTTCTCTCTCACATTGGACACCGGATGGCGCGAAGATGATCTCGAGTGGACCATCGCAGGCGATTCGCATGGGCACCATCCAAATATCCTTTCCGACCTGGAGTGGAAGGACGTGGAGATCGTTCCCGTGGCACTCATGGCGGAAGTGAAACTGCGTGACGGCTGGCGGGTCGAAATCGGTGGGGAGTATGGCTGGATGACCGATGGCAGGAACCGCGACTCCGATTATGACTCGAGCGATCGCCGCGATGAATTTTCGCGGTCCTACGCGGACACCCGCGGGCACACCATCGATGCCGAGTTTGCCCTCGGCCATGATCTGCGGCCGGTGGCGCGGGTGATTACGTTCACGCCGTGGCTAGGGCTGGATTATCACCAGCAGCATCTGAATGATCGCAATGGGTTGCAGGTGATTGACAAGGAGTTCGGTGACCTGGGGCCATTCCAGGGGCTGGACAGCGTTTATCAAGCCGAATGGTTCGGGGTCATGGCCGGACTGGATGCCAGCGTGCGCCTGAGCGACTCCACGCGCCTGAAGCTGGCCGCGCGATACGAGCATTTCACCTATGAGGCGGAGGCGGACTGGAACCTGCGAAGCGACCTCTCAGGATTCTCCCATCGGGCGAATGGCGATGGCTGGCGCTTGTGCGCGGGGTTGGAGTGGGACATTGCGCCGCGGTGGACCTTGGAGCTGCGTGGCGAGTGGAGTTTGTTCCAGACGCATGCCGGGGTGGATCATACGGACTTCTCCGATGGCACAACCGATGAGACCCGCCTAAACGAAGTGGAGTGGGGCTCTGTCGCAGTGCGCGCGGGGGTGACCTATCGGTTGTGAAAAATGGCGTTGCGCGACTTTTCGAACCCTGCGAACCTTTTGGCCGGTACAACCGGAAGTCGCACCCTAAGAGATTCCTTTGATCCACGTTTTCTTACTCCGCAACGTCATGAAATCCGCACTCATCACCACCCTGTTTGCCTTCACGGCGGCCAGCCTTTTTGCAGCAGCGAAAGACGAAAAGAAGCAGCCTCCCATTCCCAAGGAGAAAGAGGGGCGCTGGGGGGTGTATTCATTCGAGGACGCGAAGAAGGAAGCCACCAAGAAGAAGCAGATGGTCGCATTCCTCGTCACTGACGACCGGGCTGAAGAAGCTTCTGTGAAGAATGCGGCGTTGACGGCCTTTTGGGGACTGGACAAGGAGGCCACCATGGTGGTGCTGCCCGCAAGCACCGCCGGCGTCTGGAAAGAGCGCCTGCCCGCCCCGGTTTACCCGGCGCTCACGGATAAGGCCACGGCCAAGGAATTTCCCCGCGTCGTGGTGATGGATCACGCGCTCACCGCGGTAATCGGCAGCTTGCCCGCGCCTCAAATCATCGACGGAGGTGAAAAGGCCGTAAAGGAATTCGCGAAGCAGATGAAGGACATCAACAAGGATCCGGCGAAGGTGACTGCGGCAGCCGCTGCTACTCCGGCTGCTCCGACTGCACCTGCTCCTGCTCCTGCCGCCACCCCGCCCAAGCCCGGCGCTCCACCGGCTGCTCCTGGCGCGACTCCCCCCGTAGCCACCACGCCGCCTGCGGCCGCCGCTGGTCCTGTGACGATCAAAGATGCGAAGGCGGAGAACTGGACGAACGCCCAGGGCCGCACAATCCAGGCGACACTCGTAGAAGTGAATGGCGACTCCGCCACGCTGCTGGTGAATGGAAACAAGGTGGCGATCTCAGTGGCGACGCTTTCGCCCGAGTCACAAAAGCGCGTGGAGGAACTCAAAGCCGCGAGCGCGAAGTAGGGGACTTCCCGGAACATTCGCGTTTTCACGAGGAGGGACGGCATCTCTGCCGCCTCTTTGCTTTAGCGTGGCGGGTCTCAGCCAGGCACCTCGATCGCCTCACAGATTTCGCGCCAGCCGTCGAAGCGCCAGCGGTTGGGGAAGCCTTTGCACTGCTGCGGCTTCACCGGCTGGATGGCGCAGTGATTTTGTCCTTCGAGGAAGAAGCAGGAGCCGTCCTCCTTTTCGATGAGCGAGAGGTGGCGTCGGTTGCGGCTGAGTTTGGTAAAGTTTTTAGTAAACTCGTGAACGGAGAGTTCCAGATAGGCGGCGATGGCGTTCACCTCGCTGTCATTTACGATCACATCTCCCGGCCAGCGGCAGCAATTTCCGCAGCGCTGGCAAAGATAAGTCGAAGAAGAGGAAGCTGTGTCGTCAGACGGCATGAGACAGTCGAGGGGTGTTCCTCTCGCGGCGGATGAGCGAAGAGGCAGCCATGAAGTTGTCAAGCAACATGGCGTGCTGGAGCGATTTTAGGTTTCCGAAAAACACTGCATCGCTAGACTGGAACGATGCCGGTGATCGCAAGATTTCCTACTCCGCCCGCACAACCAAAGGTGAATCCTCTGGGTCTTGCATTGGCGCTGCACTCGGAAAAAGCCGAGGCGGAGCATGAGGAGAGCCTCGCGTGGGTGCGCTGGATGTTCCAGAGCATTCGCATCCGCCGCGAAGCGATTGTGTTCGAGACTGAAGCGCGCGAGCGCCACGGAATCATCGAGGACTGGCAGGCTTTTGCGGGAGGCATGTGGGCGTCTGCGTTGGCCCCAACTCTGCTGGCGGCATGGAAAGCCGCGGAAGCGAACGATGTGCGAGCGCTTCTGGCCACGAGCGAGGCATTGAGTGGGCTGCTGCCGGAGGCGGCGCGGGAGCGAAGCGCCGCAGCAGGGGAGCTTTTGCTGCGCGCCACGCAAGGCGCGCTGCACCAGGGCGTGCTCGGCCGGCTGCGGCATGAACTCGAGCAGAGCCGCGCTGAACCGCATCTCGCCACGGTGTGGGCGGCGGTGGCGGTGCTCTTCCAGATGCCGCCCGCAGACATGCTCACTGAATATCTGCGTGAGGAGTGGCTCACCGCGATGCGCGAACATCCGCAGCCGCAGGAACCGCAAGGGCCGCTGAGCTTTTCCGCCATGATGCATCGTGCGATGCACGGGCATGGGGCTTGGCATGGCTTTGCGGCCTAGAAGTCGCTGGAGAGAGATTTCCGAAGTGGAATGAGATTGAATCTCGTAACTGGTTCATGAAGTTTGAAACTCGATCGGTGGCGGGGTTTCAAGCCGGCAGTACGCAGGTACAACTTTCAAACTCGTTCTACCTGCTGGCGGCGGTAAAGAAGCGCCCGCGTCCGAAACACCCCGTGCCCCAGGGGCGTTTTCTCAGTTCGCATGCAGTCATGTCTTTTCTCGGTCAGCTACGCGGGCTTTTGGGGCCAGGCGTCATTGGCGCTGCCTGAGTTTATCGCACATGCGGGGCGCCTGGGATTTTCCTCGGTGATGATCGCGGGAAAGCGGCCGCATTTGTCACCGCTGGATGCTTCTGCGGAAATGTTGGCAAAAGTGAAGACTGCGCTGCAGGGCGCTCGCGTGCGTTGCGACGTGATGGCGGCGTACACGAACCTCGCGCAGCCCACCGGAATCGGCAGCGAGGTGCCGCACGTCGAATTCCAGATCGCGTATGTGGAATCCCTTTCGCGAATCGCCGCGGAACTCGGGGCAAAAGTTCTGCGCATCTTCACCTCCTACGAGGTGGAAGGCATGGATCCGCAAGGACCCTGGCGACGCGTGGTGTCTGCGGTGCAGGAGATGTGCGACCGCGCCGCGCCGCATGGGGTGACGATCGCGATCCAGAATCATCACGATCTTGCGCTGCACACCGATTCACTGCTGGAATTGCTGTCCGATGTCGGGAGGGCGAATTGCAAACTGGGGTTTGATGCATGGTCGCCGGCACTGCGTGGCGAGGATGTTTATGAAGCTGCGAAGAAGGCGGCGCCGCACACGATCCTGACGACGAATGCCGACTACATTCGTGCGCCGCGGCACCGTTACCGGCCGGAGCTGGTGAACTACGAGCGGCTGCCGGTGGACTGGGTGCGTGCCGTGCCGTTCGGCACGGGGTTCATTGATTACGCGGGGTTCTTCCACGGGCTGCGTGATGGCGGCTTCGATGGGATCGCGACCTTTGAAATGTGCTCACCGCCGCGAGGAGGAGGCGCATTGGAAAATCTCGACTCGTGCGCTACGGCCTATCTCGACTGGATGAAATCGCATGAGCTGCTCTGAAACGATGAAGGCGATTCTTCCGTTCGCTGTCGCTTCTTTCGCCGCGCTGATCGCGCGGGCGGAGAGTGTGCCGGTGTCGGCAGCAAAGCTCGAGTACAATCGCGATGTGCGTCCCATCCTCTCGGACAAGTGCTTCCGATGCCACGGTCCTGATTCGGCAGCGCGAAAGGCGAACCTCCGGCTCGATCGTCGGGATGACGCACTGGCAGAGCACGACAACGGGCGACCCATTGTGCCGGGAAAAGCGGAAGCGAGTGAAATGGTGCGGCGCATCGAATCGACAGATGCCGACGAGCAGATGCCGCCGCGCAAGTCGAATGTGCAACTCAGCAAATCTGAAGCGACGGTGCTGCGGCGCTGGGTTGCCGAAGGCGCGGAGTATCAGCCGCACTGGTCGCTGGTGGCCCCGCGGGAGAAGGAGGAAGGAGGAAGGAGCAAGGCGGCAGGGAGTGAATGGCGCCGCAATGGGATTGATGAATTTGTGTTTGAGCGATTCAAGAGGGAAGGGCTGAAGCCTTCGGCAAAGGCGGCTCCCGCCACGCTCCTCCGGCGGCTTTCGCTGACGCTGACGGGCCTGCCGCCTATGCCGGAGGAGGTGGATGCCTTCACTGAAGCGTTTCAGCGAGATCCGGATGTGGCGGTCGCGGCCGCGACGGACCGCCTGCTGAGCTCGCCACGATTCGGCGAGCGCATGGCGGTGGACTGGCTGGATGCGGCGCGGTATTCAGACACCAACGGATACTTTCGTGATAATGCGCGGCAAGTCTGGCCGTGGCGGGAATGGGTGATCGACGCGTTTAACAAAGACCTGCCCTATGATCAGTTCACGATCGAGCAATTGGCCGGCGATTTGCTGCCGCACCCGACGCTCAGCCAGAAAATCGCCACGGGATTCAACCGGAATCACATGGTCACGGGCGAGAGCGGCATCATCGATGAGGAATACCGTGTGCAATACGTGGCGGACCGGTTGGAGACGACCGGCACCGTGTGGTTGGGGCTGACCATCGGCTGCTGCAAGTGCCACGATCACAAGTTCGATCCCATCACGCAGCGCGAGTACTACCAGCTCTTCGCCTTCTTTAATAACGGCCCTGAGACGGGACTGGTGAAGGAGGATGATCCACCCCCGACCTTGGATGTGGCATCGGCGGAGCAGCGTGCGGAGCAGGAGCGGCTGCGCGGGGCGAAGCTTGCCGCGGAAACGGAGTTCAAGGAGCGTATTGAGCCGTTGAGATCGCAAATGGCTGCATGGGAAAGGACGGCCGACGCGGAACTGACCCCACCCAGCGCGGCACTGGCGGCGCACGTGGAATTTGAACCTGGGCTGGGCGGCGCGGACGAAACCAAGGCCGGGGCGGCTGAAAAAGGCGGCAACGTTGTTTATGAAGCAGGGGTGCTCGGGCACGCGGGGCTGTTTGATGCGATGCAGCACATCGAAGTGCCCCCCGCCGAGGTTTCCCTCGAAGCAGACAAGCCCTGGAGCATCGGACTGTGGATGAAGCCGACGGGCTCGCTGAACTGTGTCCTGTCGAAAATCGATCCCGCTGGAGACCGGCGCGGATTCGAGCTGATCTGGCAAAAGGGGCAGTTGCAGATCAACCTGGTGCACCGCTGGGTGGCAAGCGCCATCGAGATCCTCGTGAAGGATGCGATGAAGCGCAGCGACTGGCATCACGTCGCCGTAAGCTATGACGGATCAATGAAGGCCGCGGGTGTGCGCGTATACGTCGACGGGGTGCAAATGCCATTCAACGTGATGCGGGACACGCTGGATGGGCCGATAGGCAACACGCAGCCGCTGCGCATCGGACGGCGCGACAACGGGCTGGGATTCTATGGTCACCTGGACGAACTGCGCGTGTTCACGCGCGCCCTGTGCGGCGACGAGGCGAAGCAATGGTATTGGAGCGACCGCCTGCGTGGTATCTTGGCCACGGAACCGGCGAAGCGCGACGCGAAGCAAAAAGATTTTCTCCTGGATTATTATGTGGAGCGTCACACCGACGCAGGCACCCGCGACGCGCATCACCGCGTGGCCGAGACGCGCGAGGATGAGGAGAAATTCCGCGCGCAGCTTCCCAAGACCCTGGTCATGGAAGAACGTCCCCAGCCGCGCGCTGCTCATGTATTAAAACGCGGGCAATACGATCAACTGGGAGACGACGTCCGCGCAAATGTGCCCGCGAGCCTGCCGCCGTTTCCTGCCGACGCACCGGCGAACCGCCTGGGGCTGGCGCGGTGGATTGCTTCCCCCAGGAACCCGCTCACGGCACGCGTCGAGGTGAACCGGCTCTGGCAGATGTGCTTCGGAGAGGGGTTGGTGCGCACCGTGAATGACTTTGGGGTCCAAGGCGAACCGCCGACGCATCCGGAACTGCTCGACTGGCTGGCGCTTCGGTTTATCAAAAGTGGTTGGGACGTGAAAGCGATACTCAAGCTGATGGTGACCAGTGCGACGTGGCGGCAGTCGTCCACTGCCTCCCGCGAACTCCTGGCGCGCGATCCGGAGAATCGGCTTCTCGCGCGGGGACCGCAATTCCGCATGTCAGCGGAGGCGATCCGGGACCAGGCGCTCGCGGCCTCGGGGCTGCTGGTGGAGCGCCTCGGCGGCCCCAGTGTGAAACCGTATCAGCCCGCGGGATTGTGGGAAGCGGTGTCGTATGATGGAGAGCTCACCTACGACCAGAGCAAGGGCGGTGATTTGTGGCGACGAAGCCTCTATACCTTCTGGAAGCGGCAGGCGCCGCCACCCGCGCTGCTCGCCTTCGATGGTCCCACGCGTGAGACATGTGTGGTGCGGCGCCCGCGGACGAACACGCCACTGCAAGCGCTGGTCCTGCTGAATGACGATACTTACACCGAAGCCGGACGTGCGCTCGCCGCGGTGGCGGTGAAGGAAGCGGCCAACGATGATTCGAGACTGGCCTTCGCTTTCCGCCGTGTCATGGCGAGAGCGCCGCGAAAGGACGAAATGTCTGTGCTCCGCCGATTGCTGGCCCAGCAGAAGGCGACATTTGAAAACGATGCCGCATCTGCGAAGAAGCTCGTCGCAATCGGTGCTTCAAATGCGGGACGCGCCCTTGATCCGGCGGAGCTCGCTGCGTGGTGTGTCGTGGCGCATGCCCTATTAAACTTGGACGAAACCGTTACCCCGCGATGAGCCGGCCAAATATCAAGACAGCACCTGTTGCTGAATCCGCCGCTGCTTTTACCCGGCGGCAGCTCTTCAGCCGGGGCGCCACCGGCATCGGTGCCGCGGCGCTGGCGTCGTTGCTCGGCCGTGCCGAGGCCAGCCCGCATTTTGCGCCGAAGGCCAAGCGCGTGATCTATTTATTCCAACATGGAGGGCCGTCGCAGCTCGACCTCTTCGATCACAAGCCGGGGCTGCGCGCGCTGCATGGCACGGAGCTGCCTGCTTCGGTGCGCGGGGAGCAGCGGCTCACCGGAATGACCAGTGGCCAGAAGTCGCTTCCCGTCACCGCCTCGGCTTTTGAGTTTCAGCAGCACGGGCAATGCGGCGCGTGGGTCAGCGAGCTGATGCCGCATACGGCCGGTGTCGTGGATGAGCTCTGCTTCATCCGCTCGATGCACACCGAGGCTATTAATCACGATCCGGCAGTGACGTTCCTGCAAACCGGCCACCAGCAGCCGGGCCGCCCGAGCCTTGGCGCCTGGACGAGCTACGGCCTGGGAAACGAGAACGCGAACCTGCCGGCGTTCGTGGTGCTCATCTCTCGTGGAAGCGCCGCGCGGCCGGCCGATCCGCTCTATGCGCGGCTCTGGGGTTCCGGCTTCCTTCCGTCGAGCCATCAAGGTGTGGCATTTCGAAGCAGCGGCGATCCGGTGCTTTATCTCTCGAACCCCGCGGGACTCTCCGCGGGGGCACGGCGCGAAGAGCTCGACGCCATCGGCGCGCTGAATCGCTCCGCGTTCGCCCGCGAGCTGGATCCCGAAATCGAAACGCGGATCGCGCAGTACGAAATGGCCTTCCGGATGCAGTCGAGCGTTCCCGAACTCACGAACCTGAAAGGTGAGAGCGAGGCGACCCTCAATGCATACGGCCCTCAGGCGCGGGTGCCCGGCACATTCGCCGCAAACTGTCTTCTCGCCCGCCGCATGGCAGAGCGAGGCGTGCGCTTCGTGCAGCTTTACCATCGCGGCTGGGACCAGCACTACAATTTGCCGAGCGACCTGCGCCTGCAGTCCCAAGACGTGGACCAGCCGTGTGCGGCCCTGATCCGCGATCTGCGTGAGCGCGGGCTGCTGGACGACACCCTCGTGATCTGGGGCGGCGAATTCGGCCGGACCACGTACAGCCAGGGCAAGCTGGAGAAGACCAACTACGGGCGCGACCACCACGGCCGCTGCTTCACCATGTGGATGGCTGGTGGCGGCGTGAAGCCGGGCATCAGCCACGGTGAGACGGATGAGTTCTGCTACAACGTGGCGCGCGATCCGGTGCACGTGCATGATCTGAATGCCACAATCCTGCACCTTCTCGGTATTGAGCACACGAAGCTGACCTTCAAGTTCCAGGGCCGCTATTACCGGCTCACCGATGTGGAAGGCAACGTGGTGAAGAAGATCGTGGCGTAGAACGACTTTGCAAGTCGTGCACTGGTTTGACGAGTTTGATACTCGCCATCGCGCGTGGCCATCGAGTTTTAAAACTCGATGAACCGGTTTACGAGTTACAAACTCGTTCTACTTCGAGATACGATCTCGTTCTACTTCGCGAGCGACTCGTTCTACATCATAAACATCTTATCCATCGCCTCAGTAAGCTTGGACATGTCCGCCGGATTGAGTCCCATGCGTTGTTCGCTGATGCACCAGCCGGTGTAGCCGATTTCATCGAGTGCGTGCATGATCGCGGGCCAGTTGTTGCTGCCATTGAGGAAATCTACATCGAATCCCTTGCGCAGCCCCTCTGCTTCCATCTTCTCCACGCTGAATTCCTTGAAGTGAAGCCGGTTGATGCGCTTGCCGAGTATCTTGATCCACTGTTCGGGCCAGCCATTGCGCAGCACGTTGCCAATGTCGAAGTGAGCGCCCACCCACGGGCTGTCGAACGAATCGACGAAGCGCGCCATCTCCAGCGGACTGAGCAGAAACGCGTTCCATACATTCTCGATGCTGATGCGCACCTGCAACTCCGCGGCCAGGGGCACGGCCTCACGGATCGATTCCGTTGAGCGCTGCCAGGCCACGTCGTACGGCACGTCCTTGTTCACCACGCCCGGGACAACGAGGATGGAGCCCGCGCCGTAGGCTTTGGCATTGCGCAGCGTGGTGAGCACGCCCTCGATGCCCTCCTTGCGGACGGCAGGGTCGGGATGCGTGAGCGTTTGCTTCCAGTGGGTGTGGCAGCAGACGCTGGCGGCCTCGAGCCCGGTGGCATGGAGTCCATCGAGCACCTCCTGCTGGTCCATGCCGCCATTGGGTTCGACTCCTTCGTAACCCGCGGCCTTCACTGCCTGGAATTTCTCCAGCAGCGTGCCCTTCATGCGCACGGTTCCCATCATCATCGCTTTGCGCAGCTTGCGCTTCGGGGGCGACTGGGCGAGGGCGCTGCCGGCGAGAGCTAGCGTGGAGGAGGTCAGAAAGGTGCGGCGATTCATGGGAAGAAATGAATGAAGAATAAATATGCGACAGTGGAAAGTGCAAAATGCCAGCCGGCCCTGAGTGACTGGCGCCGTGAGCACGAATGCGTTGTCCCTGTCGCGAAGCTACGTGCCACCTGGCAATGTCTTGCAGAAACGGCTTCGCCGCTGTTGCTGGAATCGCATTGCTAAGCTTTCCTGCCTGCGCACAGTCGCTCACCATTCAGCCACACTCTCATGAAACACCTCGCTATTATTGCCGCCCTCGTCGCAGGCGCGTTGCACGCCCAAGGAACCGGAAATCCCGCGACCACGCCGGTGCCGCGTCCTGAGCCGGGCATGCAGGCGCGCCATGCGAACTTCAATGCCATCTCGCAGAAGGGTGAGGCCGAACTCGTTTTTCTTGGAGACTCCATCACCCAAGGTTGGGAAGGCGCGGGCAAACAAGTGTGGGAGCAGAAATGGACCCCGCTCAAGGCGGCGAACTTTGGCGTCGGCGGAGATCGCACCGAGCACGTTTTGTGGCGGCTGGAGAACGGCAACTTCGACGGACTCAAGCCGAAGCTGATCGTGCTCATGATCGGCACCAACAACACCGGCCACCAGAAGCCGGATGGCTATCAATGTACCGCGCAACAAACCGCGGAAGGGGTGAAGGCCATTCTGGACAAGCTCAAATCGAAGTGTCCCGGGGCGAAAATCTTGATGCTGGCCATCTTCCCGCGCGGCCCGGACAGCAGCGATCCGATGCGAAAGCAGAATCAGGCGACAAATGCGCTGATCAAAAACTATGCCGACGACAAGACGGTGTACTTCATGGACATCGGCCAGAAGTTCCTGCAGCCGGATGGCACACTCACGCGCGAGATCATGCCTGACCTCCTGCACCTCTCCCCCAAGGGTTATGAACTCTGGGCGGACGCAATTGAGGACAAGGTGAAGGAGTTGATGAGGTAGCTCCGGGGAGAATAGTCGTGTTTCTGACTACCCTTTTTCAGGTATGGTTGCCGGATGAGCGGAACGCGTGGGCCGGAATTATTGGCGCGATTGCGCTGATCGCCATTGCAGCTCGCGCCATTCACTTGCTGGCTCCGCTTCTTGTTTTGTTCGAGTTTATCAAGATGTACTTCCGTTGCCCATGATGCTCCCCAGCCTCAGGCTCTGGTACGATGAATCGCCGCGCGCGGGTCCCCTGAACATGGCTTTGGATGAAGCCATGCTGCTGGCGGCAGAACATCCGTGGATGCGTGTTTATCAATGGGCGGAGCCCACGATCAGCATTGGATTTTCCCAGGAGCTCGATCGTGTGCAGCCGGAACATCGCGGCTGGCCCGTGGTGCGGCGCTGGACAGGCGGGGGAGTCGTGGTGCATGATGGCGACTGGACGTACACCGTGGCGGCCCCACACGGAAGTGCCTTGTGCGAGATGCGGGCGACCGACAGTTATCGGTTGATTCACGAAGCCATGGTCGCGGCGCTGCAAGAGTGCGGCATCGCCGATTGTGAACTGCAGCCCGAGAGCACCAGCGACGGCATGGGCGTGTGTTTCCTGGAGCCTGCGAAGCACGATGTGGTGCGGCAGGGACAGAAGATCGCCGGCGCCGCCCAACGCCGCGCCAAGCCCGGCTTCCTGCATCAAGGCACCGTGCAGCCGCTGAAAGTGCCGGTACATTTTGCGGGCGCATTCGCGCGACTGCTTGCGAGCGACGTCCGCGTCGTTTCACAAACAGATGCTGAGTCAGCGTTGGTGCCCATGGCGTGCGATCTCGCGGAGCGCAAATACGGCAGCGATGGATGGACTCACCACCGCACGGTGCACGAACTGCTTCCGCAGACATGAGTGAGCGCCTCTTTGTTTACGGCTCTCTCAAGAGAGGCTTGAGCAATCATTGTTATCTCGCAGGACAGCGCTTCATCGCTGAGGCGCGCACTCAACCGGCGTACCGCATGGTGAATTACGGTGGCTATCCCGGCATGTTCCCCGTAGAAAACGATGGCGTCAGTATCGCTGGCGAAGTCTGGGAGGTGGATGAACCGTGCCGCAAGCGCCTCGATGTTCTAGAAGATGTAGAGCGTGGCATGTACGCGCTGGAGCGGGTGAAGCTGCTGCCACCGTTTGATAAAGCGCGCGAGGTGAAGACCTACCTCTACCGATGGCCCATCGAGGGCTGTCCGGATGCCGGAGTAGAATGGAAGGAAAAGTGATGGTGCAATCGAGAGCGGCTACGACTCGCCCGGTTCTTTCTCGGCAAGTCCAAAAAGATATTCCAGGTCCTCGCGCTGCAGATTCCGGGCAAAGCTCTCCTCGCCCAGCACGTCGTTGGACATGATCTGCTTCTGCTGCTGCAGCAGGCGGATTTTTTCCTCGATGGTATTCCGCGCCAGCAATCGGTACGCCATCACCGGCTGTGTCTGCCCGATGCGGTGCGCGCGGTCGATGGCCTGCGCTTCGACCGCGGGGTTCCACCAGGGATCGTAGAGGATCACGTAACTGGCGGAGGTGAGATTGAGGCCGCTGCCCCCGGCTTTGAGAGAGAGCAGAAATACCGAGGCGCGCGGGTCCTGCTGAAAGCCCTCCACGATCTCCGCGCGGTTGTTTGATGCGCCCGTAAGCCAGTGGAACGGCCGCTCGAGCGCAGTGAGCTTCTCCCGGATGATCTTCAGCATGGAAACGAATTGCGAGAAGACCAGCACCTTGTGCCCTTCATCGTAAAGCTGATCGAGCTGTTCGAGGAGCGCGTTGAGCTTGGCGCTCTCTTCATTTTCAGCACCAGCCTGGACCAGGCCGGGATGGCAGCAGATCTGCCGCAGCCGGGTGATGGCCTGGAGGATCGCGAAGCGGCGTTTAGTAAGCAGATCGCCGCCCGCGGTGGTCAGGATCATGTGCTGCGCCTGTGCCAGGTGGTCGCGGTAGAGCTTCTCCTGCAGGCCGCTGAGTTCGCAGAGAAGATTTTCCTCCGTGCGCGGCGGCAATTCGCGCGCGACCTGCCCCTTGGTGCGACGGAGGATGAACGGCCTCAAACGCGCGCTCAGGCGCTGTGCAGCCCGGTCGTCCTTGCGCCGGTCGAAGTGGCGTTGGAAATAGGCGCGGTCACCCAGCGCGCCGGGGGTCGCGAAAGTCATCAGGCTCCACAGATCGAGCAGGCGGTTTTCCAGCGGCGTGCCCGTGAGCACGAGGCGGTTCTGTGCTTGGAGCTGCCGGGCGGCCTGCGATACCTTTGAATCTGGGTTCTTGATCTGCTGGCCTTCATCGAGGATGGCGGCAAGCCAGTTCACCTTCTGCAACTCTTCGATGCAGGCCCGCAGTTGCGCGTAGTTCAGCACCAGGACATCCGCGCTCGCGCGCAGGGTTCCGAAGTCGAGCGTATCCTTCTCGCGAAGAACTTCGACACGAAGGGAGGGCGCCGCGTGGCCGAATTCGCTGGCCCACACATCCAGCACCGATTTCGGGCACACCACGAGGCAGGGTTCCGGCGTGACTTTCTGTCCTTCGCAGCGCGACCGCAGCCAAAGCACCCACGCAATGCTCTGCACCGTTTTTCCGAGGCCCATGTCGTCCGCCAGAACGCCGCCGAAGCGATTGACCGTGAGATAGGCGAGGAAATGGTAGCCATCCACCTGGTACGGGCGCAGCGTGTAGCCGAGCCCGTTGGGCACATCCGGCTTGGATGCGAGGTCCAACGCCGCCAGCCGGTTGCGCACGCGCTCCCAGAGCTCGGGCGGAATGAAGTTTTTCTTTTCCTGCGCCGCGAGCTGGCGGGCGTGAATGGGATGGGCTTCGTCCGACAGCTCGTTAAGATCAAGGCCCAGCGCGGCGATGGCTTCCTGCTGCTCGTCACTAAGTTCCAGGCGCACACTGCGCCAGGTGCCGTCTGCGAGGCGGACAAATCCTCCCCGCGCCGCGATGAGCTTGCGGATTTCGGCTGGCTTCAGCTCGACGCCCTCGATATCAAACACGAGACGCAGATCGAACCAGTCGATTCCTGCCTCATTGACCTCGAGACGCACCGTTGCCTTGAGCGGATCCGCCAGGATGGTTTGCAACGACTCATCGGGCACGAGAGTGACGTTACTGGGCAGGGACGTGGCCCAGGCGTAAAACTGATCGGGAAAGGATTTCGTGACGCGAGCGCGGAAGGCGTCGAGATCAGGGTCATAGGTGGCCCTGATCGCCTCCAGCAGCGGCAGTGCCGCTTCCAGCGCCTGGCGATCGTAGCAGGGAATGCTGTCGTCGTCGGCGCGGCTTTGTTCTGTCACCTCCCAGCGGCGTCCGCGGAGAGTTTGCGTGAGATGGCCGTTGGAACTCACCGCCTGCGCGGTGATGGCGACATGCTCGGTGCCGCCGCTGTCCACGCGGGGCAGGCAGCGCGCAGTGAGGTTCACGTGAAAGGATTCCTGCCTCACGCGTGACGCAAGAGCCCCCGGCAGGGCGATGCCGAGTTTCTCGAGGAAACGAATGCCCTCCTCCGTTGCCACTGCTTCGGCAGGAATCTCCACGGTTGAATGCGGCGCAGTCCCTTCCTCAAACATGGCGGGGCCGTGAAACACGCTGGATGCGGCGAGGTAGAGCGGGGTGGCGCCGGGAAGATAGCGCAACGGCTTGGGCGGTTCGTGGCCGGCCGCATCCACGAGCCGAAGGGTGATGGCCCGAAGCTTGCCATCCGGACCGTGGCTTTCACTCGCGGACCACACCAGAGGCTCACTTACCAACCCGAACGGCTCTTCATCGAGCGTGACGAGGTGTGAATGCAGTTCCCTCTGCATGAAAAGCGCGCCGAGCCATTGTGCGGCCTCTCGATCTTCGAGCCGCACCATGGGGCGCACCATCTCGTGCAGCCAGCGGCAGGCGGAAACCAGGAGCATGCGCGAGGGCAGGGGAAGCTGGAGCGCATTTTCTTTTTCCAACGCGAGAAGCCGGTCCAGATCCTCCTCGGCGATATTCTTCCAACTGCCCTGGGAGCCATCCTGGGACTGGAACCGCGCCTCCACCGGAGTCACCAGCAGGCGCAACTCCGTGGCCACGGGCTCCAGTTCTTCGCCCTGGACAAATTCCCTGATTCGCTCGGCCCACCTTGGCAGATCTTCCTGCCGCCGCCAGACATCGAGCCGTGCGCGGGTGCCGGGCAGGTCTGTGACATATTCGAGGAACGCCGGATAAGTGAGCTTCCGCTCGAGGAGGGCAACCGCGAGGAAATTCCAGAACTCCAGCACATCCTTCGGCGGTTCGGGCCAAAGCTTGAGCGGATCGTAACTCCGCACCGGCCAGCGCGAGTTCAGGCGCACGAGATCGTGGTCATGAATCTCTCCCAAAGTGCGGAAGCGCTCATAGCGTTTCTCCACTTTGATGAGGTATTGCACCTCGCTTGGGGCGAGTTCCCTCGCGAGTTTTTCCTCGACGATGTCCTGCAGCGATTTCTGCACCTTGGTGGGCTCATGGGCCTCGCTGCCCACAGCCTCGCTTTCCATGATGGCGGCGCACAGGGCGGTCGCCTCTTCTTCTGGCGAGTCCGCATCGCTTTCTCCCTGCCAGGTGACGCGCAGTTTCGAGAGCTTGGCGAGGACGATGTTCTCTTCCATCGCCACCTCCGCCTGGATTTCGGTTTCGGTGTTCTCCAGCAGCCGGACCTTCCGCTGTTCCACCAGCTCCCGGGCGGCCGTGACGATGGACGGATCATGAACAGACAGGAAGGCTTCAACCTCGGCGGGGCTCGGCATGGATCTTTCTTTGGGGTTCCGCGCCAGCACCAGCGCGAACCGTCAAGCTTAGCGAGGGCAGGCAGGTGCGCAACCTGAGGCGGAGGGATTTCACGGGAAAGTCCCGGAAGGTGGCCATCATCTTTTCCCCGCCCGGTGACGTCCGCACGGGGGCATCTCTGCGATCATCGAGATACAAAGCCCGCGGATGAAGATCGACATCGCCAACATTTACAAGGCCACCTCCTGGTTCGAGGTGCTGCAGACTACCGGGCAGACGCAAACGGCGGTGATGACGCTCATTCCCGGCGGCGAAACCGGCGCCCACGCGGAGGCGCATGAGAAAAGCGATCAGGCGCTTTTTGTGGTCTCCGGCAGGATGAAAGGCACCGTGGGGTCAGCTTCGATCCATCTTGAGGCCGGCGACTCCGTCATCATCCGCGCGGGTACGCCTCACCATTTCTCGAACGATGGCGAAGTGCCTGCGGTGTCGTTCAATGTTTATTCGCCGCCGGAATACCCTGAGGACGAGAAAGGATGACGGGGGCGGCGAAAAGTGAGCTGCTTATCTCTGAGGCTGGACGCTCCGGCAGACGAACACATAACGCGATGCTTTTTCGGGAATGCCGGGCGTCGCAGCCAAAACCTCCGCTCCCGCATAGGCTTCTCCGTGCGCTGACCATTCCTCCTCCGGCATGATCGCCGCGCCGATGGTTCCCTTTTGCCACGCGTCGCGTGCCGCGATCGGATTGGTGAAGCTAGTTTTTCCCGCATAGAGCAGCATGCCCTCATCCCGGCCGCGAACCACACTCAGCGTCACGCCGCGTTCGTCCGCGAGGTGTCGGGCATTTCGGCCAAAGACCACAAGGCCATCCTGGCCGGAGCGGTAGTTCTGGGATGCGATCCAAGTCGTGTACCCGAGGTTTGCGAAGAGTGCGATACCCGCGAGCCATGGGATGAGTATTCGCGACCGCGGTAGAGCGGGCACCGTCTTTGCGAGCAACAGACAGGCAGGAGGAATGATGGGGAAAATGCGGTCGGCGCGCTTCGAGGGAACAAGAGACATTACGATGAGTCCTCCCACAATCCAGCACGTCAGCCATAGCAACTCTGGGGAGGACTTTATCCGGCGGCGTGCCGTGGGAATAAAGGGGAGCGCAAAAAGCACCAGCGACCACGGCGCGAACATCGGGAGTATTTTCGTGATGTAGGTGTAAACCGGCTTGGGATTGTGAATCGCGGTCTCGCCAGAGTCGAAGCGAGCCAGGAATTCAGTGAGCACGACCTGTTTGTAGAACTCAGGCGAGGTTAGAACACCGGCGATGAGCCAGGCCGCGAATGGGATGAGCGGCAGCAGCCACATCGCCGCATCCTTCCAGTGTTCGCCCCGCCGCTTAATGATCAAAAAGGCGACATAACCCGGAAGGACGAACGCGAAGATGATCGGTCCTTTGGTGAGCATCGAGGCGAGCACCACGAGAAAAAAGGCCCAGCGCTCCCGGGGTGTCCATGGGCCACCCCTCGAGAGCTTTTTTCCGAGGAGCCACCCCGCCAAAAAGAGCCAGAGGGCCAGCATCATGTCGGTGCGCACCAGCGTTGCCAGTCGCTGGGAAAACGGATTCAGGCCAAACGCCGCCGCGGCGAGCCAGCCCCCTTCCTTCCAGAGAAGCACCAGGAGGGCAAGGGCGCACAGAAAGCACGGCAGTCTCCACGCGAAATCCCAGGAGTGGGTGAGCTCATAAACAGCCGCAGATGCCCAGCCGGCCAGCGGCGGCTTCGTGGCGACATTCCCCGCCGGTGTGTGCTGGAAAAACCATTGTCCGTCCTCGATCATCTCGAAGGACACAAAGGCCTGCTTCGCCTGGTCGAAGTCGTCGAGATGCCATGGAAAGTTTCGGACGAGGAAGCCACCGATGATCAAAACGGCAAGAACGACGCTGAGCCATGGCGGCAGGGAGGCCGCGGCCATACTTCCCGAGGCGCGGGAGTCGATCGTGGACGTCATCTCGTTGCGGAGCGTTTGTGAGGTCTTGGGCGAGCCATTCTTGATGCTGGCTGCGTTCCGGAGCTCGTGCAACCCGCGCGAACGCTTCCGCGGAGGCTGAAAGTCCGCTCTTGCTGCTCCTTGCACGGCCAATGCGCATTCCGGTTTCGATTTGTGGTTGAACCCATTGCCGCCGCTTGATTCCCATCCCAGGGAGCGTCGCCAACCAACCCTCGCCTTTATGAAACTGACCTGCCTGCTGCTGTGTGCGCTGCCGTTGATTGCCGCAAGTTGCACGTCCTATGACGTGGCGCGAAACGGCCAGTGCATCCCCATGGAGCGTGATGAGGTGCGGCGCTACGATGAGCCATCACTCGTCAGCGACGATCCGGCATCCCCGTTGAGCGGCGTGGCGCTACAAAAAGGCCGCGTCGGACTTGTCGCAGCGCGTTTCTAGGCGCCTGCCGATCCCAGCTAGTTTAAGAAACGATGGGAAGCATCATCTGGGTGGCGAGCACGCGTTCGCCTGCCACGTAGTGCTGGACGAAGGTGCCGTGGTTGGCCTCCACGCGTCTCCTTGCCGTCCACAGCCCGAGCCCGTGACTGCCGCGGCGGGTGGAAAAAAATGGCTGCCCCCAGGCGCGCGTGTCCAGGGGTTCTGCCTTGGGCTCCCGCATCTCGAAGCTGGTGAATCGTTTGTTGGACTTTGCGGTGACTCCGATTGGCCCTGCGGGCGGAAAGTTCGTCGCGTTGACCAGCAGCTCCTGGATCACGCCCGCGATCATCTCCACGTCCACGCTGATGTTTTCCGCGCCCAGCTCATCCACCCAGCGGAATTCAGGCGCTTTCGGCAGCGCGGCGTGCTTTTCCTGCCAGATCGTCAGCAGGGCCTTCGCCGGCATCAGCCCAGCCATGGGCGCGGAGGTTTGAAACAGGGATGAAAGCGAGCGCATCTGCTCCGTGAGCGAGCGCACCTGCTTTCTCATCCGCGCCAGCGCGGCTTGGGAGTCGCCCTGCGGCAGGATTTCTTTCAGGAGTGCCGCTTCCAGGTCCACACTGTTCAGGCCGTTGCGCACGTCGTGGGTGTGCTGGCGGATGAAGGCGGCGAGACGGCCCCATGGGACGAGAGGTTCTTCCATATGAGATAGTTGTCACTTTCCATGTAGTTCGCGACTCGGGACGCATTCAAATGCAAATAAAACCACAATCAGCCGCGGAATCGATAGGACGGAAGTGAATCTGAACGCCAATTTCGATCCATTCGCGCTGGACGAGCGGGCCCCGCGAAAAAACGGAGGGGAAGTGGTGGCGATGCTCCATGAGCTCTACGCCGCCTATCCGCAGGAGAAGCATGAGATTCTTGCCCAGGCCCTCCTGCAAGCGCGCAAGAACTTGGATCCGGGGGAGAGCTACGAAGCGATCGAAAAGGAGGTCGCGCGCCTTCTCGGGCTGCTCGCGGTGTTGAAGCTCCGCGCCGAGAACGAGCACGCTCGCGCTTGATCGTGCGCGGCCACTGCGCAAGGCCGCCGGTTCTTGTGGTGGCGCCTATAATCGATTCGATTAGTGTTTCTTAATCTTGAAGGCGTCCGCAAGACTTTGCGCGGCATTGGTTTCGCGTTTCCTAATGCGCTTCAATGACTCGCACCGGACTGCCGGCTTTGGGACACGAAGTTCTGTGAACTCCTCCAGCTGCGCTTCTCATCAGGGCAACCCTGAGAACAAAACCCTTGTTTCCGATGGCTGACTCAGGATACAACCTGATGGAGTCTCCCATGCGATAAGGCTTACATTCCGTTCTTCTTCTCATCTATGGAAAAGCTGCAACCTCCCCCTCTCGCCGCTGCTGTCATCGATAGCCCCCCCGTCCGGAGGCGGAGCGTGGAAAAGAAGAACGGGGAGACTCCTGGATGGGAGGTGGACCTGCTGGCTGCCCTGCTCTCATTCCGATCTGGTGACTTCACGACCCGCCTTCCCGACGGGTGGACTGGTGTCCGTGGCAAGATTGCGGACGCCTTCAATGAAGTGCTCGGGATGAGCGAACAACGCGCCAAGGAAGCGGCGCGTGTCTCGCGCGTGGTGGGCAAGGAAGGCAGCCTCCGCCAGCGCATGGCGACCACAGGCATGGTGGGCGGCTGGGCTGACGAAATCCAGGCGCTCAATACCTTGCTCGATGACCTGGTGCGGCCGACTACGGAAGTCACACGCACCATCGGCGCGGTGGCGAAGGGCGACTTGGGGCAGTCCATGGCGGTCGTGGTGGATGGCCGGCCGCTCGAAGGCGAGTTCCTGCATTCGGCGAACCTGGTTAATAAGATGATCGACCAGCTTTCGGTCTTCACGTCCGAAGTGACCCGTGTGGCCCGCGAAGTGGGCACCGAAGGCAAGCTGGGCGGCCAGGCTCAGGTGAAAGGGGTATCCGGTGTGTGGAAGGACCTCACAGAAAGCGTGAACCAGATGGCCGGCAATCTCACCGCCCAGGTCCGGAACATCGTGGATGTGACCATCGCGGTGGCCGCGGGTGACTTGTCCAAAAAAATCACCGTGGACGTGCGCGGGGAAATCCTGCAGCTCAAGGAGGCCATCAATACCATGGTGGACCAGCTCCGTTCTTTCGCTTCCGAGGTGACGCGCGTCGCCCGTGAAGTCGGCACTGAAGGGCGACTCGGCGGGCAGGCGGTTGTGCCGGGCGTGGCCGGCACATGGAAGGACCTTACCGACTCGGTGAACGCCATGGCGTCGAACCTCACGGCGCAGGTGCGCAACATCGCCGCGGTGACCACCGCCGTGGCCCGCGGTGACCTCTCCCGAAAGATCACGGTGGACGTGAAGGGTGAAATCCTTGAGCTCAAGGAAACCATCAACACGATGGTGGACCAGCTCAACGCCTTCTCCTCGGAAGTGACGCGCGTGGCGCGCGAAGTGGGAACGGAAGGCAAGCTCGGTGGCCAGGCGGAAGTGTCCGGCGTCGCCGGCACTTGGAAGGATCTCACGGACTCCGTGAACTCGATGGCCTCGAACCTCACCAGCCAGGTGCGCAATATCGCCGACGTGACCACGGCCATCGCGAAGGGTGACCTTTCCCGCAAGATCACGGTGGACGTGAAGGGCGAAATCCTCGAGCTGAAGAACACGATTAATACACTGGTGGACCAGCTCAACGCCTTCGCTTCGGAAGTGAGCCGCGTGGCCCGCGAAGTGGGTACCGAAGGCAAGCTCGGCGGACAGGCGCAGGTCTCCGGCGTCGCAGGCACGTGGAAGGATTTGACCGAGAACGTGAACTCGATGGCGAACAGCCTCACCGCACAGGTGCGCAACATCGCCGACGTGGCGACCGCCATCGCCAAGGGCGACTTGTCGCGCAAGATCACCGTGGACGTGAAGGGCGAGATCCTGCAGCTCAAGGAAACCATGAACACCATGGTGGACCAGTTGAACGCCTTCGCCTCGGAAGTGAGCCGCGTGGCCCGCGAAGTGGGCACAGAAGGCAAGCTCGGTGGCCAGGCGCAGGTGGGCGGGGTGGCCGGCACCTGGAAAGACTTGACCGACAACGTCAACTTCATGGCCAACAACCTCACGGGCCAGGTGCGCAATATCGCGGACGTGGCCACGGCCATCGCGAAAGGTGACTTGTCGCGCAAGATCACCGTGGACGTGAAGGGGGAAATCCTCGAGCTGAAGAACACAATCAACACCATGGTGGACCGGCTCAACTCCTTCGCTTCGGAAGTGAGCCGCGTCGCCCGCGAAGTGGGCACGGAAGGCAAGCTCGGCGGCCAGGCGGAAGTGGGTGGCGTCGCTGGCACGTGGAAGGACTTGACCGACAACGTGAACTCCATGGCGTCCAACCTGACCGGCCAGGTCCGCAACATTGCTGAAGTTGCGACCGCCGTGGCGAATGGTGACCTTTCCAAGAAGATCACCGTGGACGTGAAGGGGGAAATCCTTGAGCTGAAGAACACCCTCAACACGATGGTGGACCAGCTCAACGCCTTCGCCTCGGAAGTGAGCCGCGTGGCCCGCGAAGTCGGGACCGACGGCAAGCTGGGTGGCCAGGCGCAGGTGCGCGGTGTGGCGGGCACGTGGAAGGATTTGACGGACAACGTGAACTCGATGGCCTCGAACCTCACGGCGCAGGTCCGCAACATCGCGGACGTGGCTACCGCTATCGCCAAGGGCGACTTGTCCCGCAAGATCACGGTGGATGTGAAGGGCGAGATTCTGCAGCTCAAGGAAACCATGAACACCATGGTGGACCAGTTGAACGCCTTCGCTTCCGAAGTGAGCCGCGTGGCCCGCGAAGTGGGCACGGAAGGCAAGCTCGGTGGCCAGGCGCAGGTGCCCGACGTGGGCGGCACATGGAAAGACCTCACGGATAACGTGAATTCCATGGCCAACAGCCTCACGGCCCAGGTGCGCAACATCGCCGAAGTGACCACGGCCATTGCCAAGGGAGACTTGTCTCGCAAGATCACCGTGGACGTGCAGGGAGAAATCCTGGAGCTCAAGAACACAATTAATACACTCGTGGATCAGCTCAACGCCTTCGCCTCCGAAGTGAGCCGCGTGGCGCGCGAAGTGGGCACCGAAGGCAAGCTCGGCGGCCAGGCGCTGGTTTCCGGCGTCGCGGGCACGTGGAAGGACCTCACTGACAACGTGAATTCGATGGCCTCGAACCTCACTTCGCAGGTGCGCAACATCGCGGAAGTGACCATCGCCGTGGCGAACGGCGACTTGTCGAAGCAGATCACCGTGGATGTGCGCGGTGAAATCCTCGAGCTCAAGGAAACCATCAACACGATGGTGCAGCAGCTGCGTTCCTTCGCGTCGGAAGTGACGCGCGTGGCGCGCGAAGTGGGCACGGAGGGCAAGCTGGGCGGCCAGGCGCAGGTGCCGGGTGTTGCCGGCACGTGGAAGGGACTCACGGATAACGTGAACTCCATGGCCTCGAACCTTACGGGCCAGGTGCGCAACATCGCGGACGTGGCCACGGCCATCGCCAAGGGCGACCTTTCCAGCAAGATCACCGTCGATGCCAAAGGCGAGATCCTGGAGCTGAAGAACACCGTGAACACGATGGTGGACCAGTTGAACGCCTTCGCCTCCGAAGTGAGCCGCGTGGCGCGCGAAGTGGGCACCGAGGGCAAGCTGGGCGGCCAGGCGCAAGTGTCCGGGGTCGCCGGCACGTGGAAGGACCTCACGGACAACGTGAACTCCATGGCCTCGAACCTCACGGGCCAGGTGCGCAACATCGCGGAAGTGACCATCGCCGTGGCCAATGGAGACCTCTCGCGCAAGATCACCGTGGACGTGCGCGGAGAAATCCTTCAGCTCAAGGAGACGATCAACACCATGGTGGAGCAGTTGCGTTCATTCGCCTCGGAAGTGACGCGCGTCGCCCGCGAAGTGGGCACTGAAGGACGCCTCGGGGTGCAGGCGGTAGTGCCGGGCGTGGCAGGAACGTGGAAGGACTTGACCGACTCCGTGAATGCCATGGGCACGAACCTCACTGCGCAGGTGCGCAACATCGCGGAAGTGACCACCGCCGTGGCGCGCGGTGACCTCTCCCGCAAGATCACGGTGGACGTGAAAGGCGAAATCCTGGAGCTGAAGAACACCATCAACACGATGGTGGACCAGCTCAACGCCTTCTCCTCGGAAGTGACGCGCGTGGCGCGCGAAGTGGGCACCGAAGGCAAGCTCGGTGGCCAGGCGCAAGTGCCCGGCGTGGCCGGCACGTGGAAGGACCTGACTGACTCCGTGAACGTCATGGCGGCGAACCTCACCGATCAGGTGCGCGGCATCGTGAAGGTCGTGACCGCCGTGGCCAACGGCAACCTCCGCCAGCGCCTTACGGTGCAGGCGAAAGGAGAGGTGGCCGCGCTCGCTGAAACGATTAATAACATGACGGACACGCTGGCGACCTTTGCCGACCAGGTCACAAACGTGGCCCGCGAAGTCGGGGTGGAAGGGCGCCTCGGCGGTCAGGCGAACGTGCCCGGCGCCTCGGGCACCTGGAAGGACCTTACCGGCAACGTGAACCTGCTCGCCGCGAACCTGACAACGCAGGTGCGCGCCATCGCCGAAGTGGCCACGGCCGTGACCAAGGGCGACCTTACGCGCTCCATCCAGGTGGAGACTCGCGGCGAGGTCGCCGAGCTCAAGGACAACATCAACACGATGATTGATAATCTTCGTGAGACCACTGAGCGCAACAAGGAACAGGACTGGCTGAAGACGAACCTCGCACGCTTCACCCGCATGCTCCAGGGCCAGCGCGACCTCTACACCGTGGGCCAGATGCTTCTCTCGGAGCTGGCGCCGCTCGTGGATTCGCAACAGGGCTCTGTTTATCAATTGACATCCGGCGATGAGGCGGAACCGCGTCTTCTGCGGCTTGCCAGTTATGCGAATGACGATCTCGCGGATCAGATCGCACTGGGTGACGGCCTCGTGGGGCAGTGCGCCAAGGAGAAGCAGCGCGTGCTCCTCACCGATGTGCCGCGGGATTACACTCCAATCCGTTCTTCGCTGGGAGCGTCGAAGCCGGCGAATGTCGTGGTGCTGCCGGTGCTTTACGAAGGGCAAACCAAGGCCGTGATCGAGCTTGCCTCGCTCCATCCCTTCACCGACGGCCACCTGAACTTCCTGGAGCAGCTCACGCAATCCATCGGCGTGGTGCTCAACACCATCGAAGCGACCATGCGCACGGAGGGTCTGCTGCAGCAGAGCCAGCAGCTCACCGCCGAACTGCAATCCGGCCAGAAGGAGCTTCAGCAAACAAACGAAGAGCTCGAGCGCAAGGCGCAGGAGCTCGCCGACCAGAACGCGGAAGTGGAGCGCAAGAACAAGGAAATCGAACAGGCTCGCCGCGCCCTCGAAGAAAAAGCCGCGGAGCTTGCGCTCACCTCGAAGTACAAGTCCGAATTCCTGGCGAACATGTCGCACGAGCTGCGCACGCCGTTGAACTCCATCCTCATTCTCGGCCAGCAACTCGGAGAGAACGCAGCGGGCAACCTCAGCGCCAAGCAGGTGGAATTTGCGCGGAACATCCACTCTGCCGGATCCGATCTGCTCAACCTCATCAATGACATTCTCGACCTTTCCAAGATCGAGTCGGGCACCGTCGCCGTCGATGCGGAGGAGATCACTTTCACCTCCCTGCGGGAATCGGTGGACCGGAGCTTCCGCCACGTGGCGGAAAGCAAGAACCTGCCATTCGTGATCGACTTCGATCCGAACCTGCCTCCATCGCTGACCACGGACCCGAAGCGCCTCCAGCAGATTATTAAAAACCTCCTTTCGAACGCCTTCAAGTTCACCGCGGCCGGTCAGGTCACCATGAATGTAAGGCTCGCGCGGGACGGTTGGAGTCCGGACCACACGAGTTTGAATGTCGCCGGCTCTGTCATCGCCATGTCGGTCACGGACACCGGCATCGGCATCGCCCCGGAGAAGCAGCGGTTGATTTTCGAGGCCTTCCAGCAGGCGGATGCGGGCACCTCCCGGAAATACGGCGGCACGGGATTGGGCCTGGCTATTTCGCGTGAGCTGGCCTCGCTGTTGGGTGGTGAAATCCGCCTCTCGAGCGTGCCGAACGAAGGCAGCACCTTCACGCTCTACCTGCCGCAGGTTTACACCGGCCAGGCAGCCGTGCCGCCTTCGGAGATCAGGTCGCGCTCGCAGGTCTCGGTGGCGCTGCCCGTCGTGGTGAATCGTGAGGAGCGGATTGATGACGACCGTGATGAAATTGTCAGCGGCGACCTCGTCGCGCTCATCATCGAGGACGATCCCCATTACGCCCGGGTCCTCATGGGACTGGCGCGTGACAAGGGCTTCAAGGTCCTGGTCTCCACCCGCGGGCATGAGGGACTCAGCCTCGCGCGGCAATATCGCCCAACCGCGATCACGCTGGACATTTTCCTGCCGGACATGCTCGGCTGGACCGTGCTTAATAATTTGAAGCTCACGCCGGAGACGCGGCACATCCCGGTGCAGATCATCACGCTGGAGGAGGAGCGCAGCCACGGCTTGTCCCGCGGGGCCTTCTCGTATCTTGTTAAACCTGCCACCACCGAGGACCTGGAGACGGCGTTCGATCGTATCAAGACTTTCGTCACCCCGCGCACCAAGCGCCTCCTTGTGGTCGAGGACAATGAGCGGGAGCGCCAGAGCATTGTAGAACTCCTGGGTCACGATGACATCGAAATCTCGACCGTGGCTTCAGGTGAGGAGGCCATCCAGGCACTGCTCGATCGGAACTTCGATTGCTGCGTTCTTGACTTGCGCCTGCCGGACATGTCGGGATTTGAGCTGCTCGACCAGATCCACGAGGAGCCCTGCCTGCGCGACGTCCCCGTGGTCGTTTTCACCGGGAAGGACCTTTCACCGAATGAGGACGCGCGCCTCCGCACCATGGCCAAGAGCATTGTGCTCAAGGATGTGCAGTCGCCCGAGCGCCTGCTCGACGAGACCGCGCTCTTCCTACATCGCGTCCTGAGCGATCTGCCCGAAGGCAAGCAGCAGATGCTGCAGCGGCTCAATACGACAAACGAAGTCTTGCGTGGGCGAAAGGTCCTCGTCGTCGACGATGACGCGCGCAACATCTTCGCCCTCTCCACCGTGCTCGAAAATCATGAAATGGAAATCCTTAGCGCCACCAACGGCCGCCAGGCCATTGACCTGATCAAGTCGCATGATGACCTCGCGATCGTGCTGATGGACATCATGATGCCGGAAATGGACGGCTATGAAACCATGCGCGAAATCCGGCGCATACCGCAGTTCCGGAGCCTTCCCATCCTGGCCCTCACCGCCAAAGCAATGAAGGGCGACCGTGAGAAATGCCTTGAAGCCGGGGCCAGTGACTATATTGCCAAGCCCGTCAACACCGAGCAATTGCTGTCCTTGCTCCGTGTGTGGCTTCATCGTTGATCCTTCATGTCCGTCCTCACCTCCAACCGCAATCGTTCGGAACAGGGACGCGAACTGCCAACGGTGCTGGTCGTTGATGATGATCCTAAGAACTTGCTCGCCATCGAGACCGTGCTCGATGCGACCAGCTTCCGCTTGCAGAAGGCGCAAACGGGCGGCGATGCCCTGCTGGCGCTGATGGACGGCGACTTCGCTGCCATTGTGCTCGACGTGAAGATGCCGGACATGAACGGCATCGACCTCGCGCGCATGATCAAGCAGCGCCGGCGCACGCAGCACATTCCCATCATCTTCCTGACCGCGCACTTCAGGGAAGAAGAACACGCGATGCTCGGTTACGATGTGGGGGCGGTGGACTATCTCACCAAGCCGATCAACCCCTCAGTGCTCCGCTCGAAGGTCAACGTCTTCGTGGAATTGTTTACTAAGACCCGCGCTCTGGCGGACATGAACCGCGCGGCGCAGGATGCGGAGGAGGCCCTGCGCGAAGCCAATACCCAGCTTGCCGCCCGCAACCAGGCCCTTGAGCGCGAGGCGCAGGAACGCGAGCGCCGCCTGCGCGCCGAGTCAGCGCGGGCCGAGGCGGAGGAGGCCAATGCCGCGAAGGACCGTTTCCTGGCGATGCTTTCCCATGAGCTGCGCACGCCGCTCTCACCCATCGTTCACGCGGTGGCGCTCCTGGACGAACTGGAATGTCCTCCTGCCATCCGCGAGCAAATCTCCACCATTCGCCGGAATGTGCGGCTGGAGGCCAGGCTCATTGATGACCTGCTCGACCTTGCGCGCATTCGCAACGGCAAGCTGCGCATCGAACCGCAGCAGGTGGATGTGCACGAGGTCCTGCGGCATGCGATCGAGATCTGCCATCCTGATCTGTCGCATCACAAAATACATGTCGAGGAGCGGCTCGAGGCCGCTGACACCCACGTTCGCGGAGACCCCGCGAGGCTTCAGCAGATCTTCTGGAATCTCCTGGCAAACGCCGTGAAATTCAGCCCGGAAGGCGGCACCATCCACGTCCATACCTCGCTGGACGAGGAAACCGGCCATATAGCCATCGAGATCAAAGACCAGGGCGTGGGCATTGCTCCTGAAAAACTGGTGAGCATCTTCGACGCTTTCGAACAGGGGGCGCGGCATTCCCAGGCGGGCCTCGGATTGGGCCTGGCCATCTGCAAGGCCCTCGTAGAGCTGCACAGCGGTCAGATCGCCGCTCATAGCGAAGGCCTCGACAAGGGCGCCAGCTTTGTCATCCGTCTACCGCAGGCGACTCACGGCAGGCCGGCGCTGCCTGAGCAAACGGCGGCTGCGCCGTCTAATAATCACCTTCGGCTGCTGGTGGTTGAGGACCACCACGATACCCTGGCCACCCTCGAGCGCCTGCTGACGCGCCATGGCTATGAGGTGCGGACCGCGGCCAGTATCGCGGAATCACTCAAGGTGGCCGATGAGTTCGAATTCGATGTCCTCGTCTCTGACATTGGACTCCCGGATGGACGCGGCACGGAGCTTCTCGGGCAGTTGGAGCGTTTGCGCGGTCGTCGCCTGGCTTCCATTGCCATGAGCGGCTTTGGCATGGACGACGATCTTGAGCGCAGCCGCGCCGCGGGATTCTCCGAACATCTTATCAAACCCGTGGAGTTTCCCTCGCTGCAGCAGGCCATCATGCGTGTGTCCACGACCGCAAATGTCGCATGAGCCCTGGTGGGGTGGGGAAGCGGATTGGCCTCAGCCCTCCGCCACCGTCATCCACTCGATTGCGAAGCCTGCCATTTCGTTGGCAGACTTGAGCCCGAGCTTTTCCTTGATGTGGGAACGGTGGGTCTCAATGGTTTTGACGCTGAGATGCAGCGCCTCCGCGATCTCGCGCGTGGTCTTGTGCCGTCCGAGAAGCTGGAAGACTTCCAGCTCGCGATCCGATAGCTTGTCTACCGGAAGGCCCAGATCGCCGCTGCTGCCCTGGATTGCCTTGAAGACGAGTTTCTCACTGAATTGCGGGCTCACGTAGATGCCTCCGCTCATGATCTTGCGCAGCGCTTCGAGCACGCACTCCATCGCGTTCTGTTTCATAACGTACCCCTTGGCGCCGGCCCGCAGGGCGCGCAGCGCGTATAGCGAATCGTCGTGCATGGAAAGCACGAGAATGAGAAGCCGCGGCTGCTCCGCGAGCATGAGCTTGGTGAGCTCGATGCCATTGGTGCCCGGCATGGACACGTCCAGGAGGGCGACATCCGGTTTTTGGCGCCGCATTTCTTCGAGAGCGGCCTGCGCGTTTTCCGCCTCCGCGCAAACGGTGAGACCATCCTGCTCACTCAGGAACTGGCTGATCCCGTGCCGGAACACAGGATGGTCATCCACAATGAGCAGCCGCTTGTTCTTGGAGGTGACGGAGGGAGGTTCCGGGGATAGGAGCTGGGTATTCATGCTCTGCAATGACACTGCAGGGGTGACTGAGTTACCCACGACTTCGCGAGTCAGCCGCAGATTGGACGTTGTAATTTCCGAGCTGTTGGCCGGCGTCTTTCCCGCGCCCCACTACTCCAATCCGAGCTTCTTTCTTTTCCGGTAAAGCGTGGTTTGGTCGATCCCCAGCACTTTGGCGGCCTCGGTAAGATTCGGAAGACTTTCGAGCAGGGCGCGAATGTGCGCATTCTCCAGCTCGTCCAGCGTGATCATGGAGCCCACCGCCGGCACGTTCTTTCCGCCGGGCGTTTCGCCATTGCCTCCTGGAGCGAGCGGCAGATCGGCGATGGTGATCTCGTTGGTGCGAGCGAGGATGACCGCGCGCTCGATCGCATTGCGCAGCTCGCGGAGATTCCCGCGCCAGTCGTGGGACAAGATATGCTGCCGCGCCGCGGCGGAGAATCCGCGCACTGGGCGCCCGAATTGCGACGTGAAGAAGCGCAGATACTTTTCCGCGAACGGCAGCAGGTCCGCCACGCGGCGCCTCAGTGGAGGCAGCTCCACGGTGATCACGTTCAAGCGATAGAAAAGGTCTTCGCGAAAGGTGCCCTGCTCGACGGCGCGTTTCAGATCGCGATTAGTCGCGGCGATGATGCGCACATCCGCGCGTCGCGTGTTGCTTTCACCCACCCGTTCGTATTCGCGGTCCTGCAGCAGGCGCAGGAGCTTGGGCTGCAGCTCCATCGGCAGCTCTCCGATTTCATCCAGGAACAGCGTGCCTCCATCGGCCGCTTTCACCCGGCCCCAGTGGTCCCGCGTGGCGCCGGTGAAGGCGCCTTTCGCGTGGCCGAACAGTTCACTCTCCAGCAGCTCGCGCGACAGTCCGGGGCAGTGGACCGTGACGAAAGCCTTGTCCGCGCGTGGACTGCGCTGGTGCACCGCGCGGGCGGCCACGCTCTTACCCGTCCCGCTCTCACCCAGCACGAGAATCGAAACGGGCGTCGAGGCTGCGCGAAACAATGTATCCAACACCGCATTCACTTCGGGTGTCGCCGACTCGAACATCGACTCGGGACTCTGGCTCGCGACCTGCGTCTGGAGTTCGACAACGCGCTCGGACAATTTCCGGTGCCGTTGCACGCGTGACAAAACGATGTTGAGCTGCGCCGGCGTGAAGGGCTTCTCCAGCACATCCAACGCTCCGCGCCGCATTGCTTCCACTGCGGTGCTGATGGTCGCCACCGCCGTGAATATCACCACCGGGAGTTCCGGATACAGTTTGAGAATCTCCGCCAGGACGTCCAGCCCGCTTTCGCGGTCGAGGTTCACATCCAGCAGCACCAGGTCGAAGGTCGTTTCCTTCAGCGTCTTCAGTGCCGTCGCGCCGTCCGTGGCTGTCTCGGCATAGTGACCCGCATCCTCCGCCAACTGGCTGGCGGCGTCCCGCATGATCTTTTCGTCATCAACGATGAGGATGTCCATATCGTCGGTGCGTCAGTTCGAAGCCTTCTGGTTCGCGATCGGCAGCGAAACGACAAAGTTCGCTCCTGGCGCCCCGTCGTCGGCCAGCGCGATCGTTCCCCCCATTCCGTCGACGAGCCGTTTCACGATGGAAAGACCCAGGCCAGTGGAAGGTTCGTCCCCGGTAGGCTGCGCGCTCAGTCTCCCATAACGGCGGAACATCTTCGCGCGGTCCTCCGCCGAGAATCCGGGACCGGTGTCCCGAACCAGCGATCGCACCACGCCCGCCTTGGGCCGTTCCACCGTCATCTCCACTTTCCCGCCTTCCGGTGTGAATTTGATGGCATTGGACACGAGATTCTCCAGCACCTGTCGCAGTCCTTCCTGGTCGGCCTCGACCCATATCGCGCTTTTCGGGAGGTGCGTTTCCAGCTCGATGCGCTTGGCTTCAGCGGCGGACTGATGGGTCGCCGCAAGTCCGGACACCAGCTCGCACAAGTTCACCGTCTGCTTCTTGATCTGAAGATGCTCCGCATGCTGGTTCGCGAGAAACTCCTTCACGAAGGCCAACATGCGCTCGGTGGCATTCACAATGTTGGCCACCAGCGGAGCGCATCGCGGAGGCATCTCCGCGATCCGCGTCTGCAGCAATCCCGCACTCAGTCTCATGCCCGCTAGGCTGTTCTTCAGGTCGTGCGTCAGGATCCCGAGGATCTCATCCTTGTCCTCGGCAAGCACCCGCAATTGATCGTTCGCGGTCTTGAGCGCCAGTTGCGTGCGCACGCGTGAAACCAGTTCCGCCATGTTGAAGGGCTTCGTCACGTAATCCACCCCGCCCGTTTCCAGTGCCTGCACAATCAGGTTCTTGTCATCCGCCGCGGAAAGGAAGATCACCGGGATGCTCTCCCACCGCTGATCGGCCTTGATGCGCCGGCAGGCGGCGAGCCCATCGACTTCCGGCATCATCACATCGAGCAGGATGAGGTCCGGCGAATGTTCCGAGAGACTCTGGATGGCCTGCTCCGCGCTCTTTGCCAGACGCACGTCGTAGGACATCATCGTGAGGACATTGCCCACCATGCGCAGGTTCTCCTCCTGATCATCGACGATCAGGATATTTTCACGAGCTTTTGAATTCATGCGAAGGGCGGGGTGGTTGGGCGGCAACTTTCCAGTGAATGGTCTTCCGCGCAATGCATTCGGAGGCCATGGAAGTCCACGGGCGACAATCGCGCACGTCTGAATCGCGGCAAACGGTCCCGCCCGCCGTGCAAATTGCAGTAGGCACATGCATTTTACCGCTCCCGAACGCGTCCCGCCGCGGCCGAAAGGGGACGCTTCACCTACGTACGAGCGGGTTCGCTTCCCTTGGCACACGAAATGCCATTTCAAACCATCCGCGATCATCCGCGGCAACCCCCCTGAAAGCCATGACCAAACTCGAAACCAAAGGAAACTGGAACGAAATGAAAGGCCGCATCAAACAGAAGTGGGGCCAGCTCACCGATGATGACCTCTCCTTCGAAGAGGGAAAAGAAGACGAGCTTCTCGGCCGCATCCAAAAGCGCACTGGCGAGGCCAAGGAGAGCATCCGCGACTTCATCAGCCGCCTCTGACATTCCCACGGCAGTCCCGCTGCCTCACCCCAACCCTCAATTCCCCCCGCTTATGCTTCACTATGCAATCGTGTTCCTGATCATCGCGCTTGTCGCTGGAGTCTTTGGCTTCGGCGGCATCGCCGGCACCTCCGCCTGGATCGCCCAGATCCTGTTCGGCGTGTTTCTCGTGTTGTTCCTGGTCTCCCTCCTGACCGGCCGGAGGCCTTCTGTCTGAGCGCACCGCACACCGCCCTTCCGTCTCGCGCCTTTGCCGGGGCTGGACGGAAGGGCACCGCTTTTGAACCCCTTCCGTCCTGGCTTCCATGATCCTCCTTCCCACTCCGACCACTTTTCTGAAGCGCGCCCACTCCCGCACGGCGTGGAAACCGCGCGCGCTCGACCTGCCCTCACCGCTACAGACCGAGAGCAGGCTCAATCCTGAGTGCTCCGTCTCCTCCTTCCGCAGTTTTGCTTTGCAATCCCACGTGCATGCCGATGACATCACGGCCGAAGAAGCTGTGCGTCTCATGCTCGCTTTTTACACCCAGGTCACCGCTCCCGAGGGGCTCCTCGAAGACCGCGGAGATGTCCTGCATTTCGAATGGGGACTCTATCAATGTGGCGAAGCCGAACTGTTCCACTTCGAACTCAACCGCGAGTTCACCGAGAAATGGAAAGGCGACGACAACGGCGTGAGCCGCTTCACGCTGGGCCTCCATTACCGTCCCACCTTCACCCTGCGCGCCCTCAAGCCCGGTGATGCCTGGTGCTGCTCCCGCGCCGAGATCCAGGATTTCGGCCGCCGCATGCTCTCCGACGAAGTCTACCGCGCCATCGAGTGCCTCCCCCCGGCGGAGGTCGCGCTGGAGTGGAATCCGCTTTGATGGGTGCCGCGCTCCGGCTGTCGATGCAGGGAAGGGGTGATTTGGAAAACGAACTAAATTGGTGCGGCGATGGAGCAAAAAGGCTCGCAAGGGACAGGGTTGTTGGGCGGCGATCTGGTTTTCATTATTCACAGGTTGTTCGCGCTCCAAAGCTGAATAAGACCACGGGAAGAATACAGCAAGGCGCAGGACGGCACAAATGTTTAACAGAGCTTTTTGCCAAACGCGCTTTGGGACTCGTTGAAGGTCAACGAAATTCGGAAGAAAGATTGGCGTATTATTAAACCAATAATTGATGCTTTTGCGGGCTGTTTCGGGGAATGCCGACGCCAGCTAAAGGTGACGGCGGCGAAAAGGTTCTAGAGATTTCGGTGGCTCGACGGAAATCCGCACCACTTGCACACCGCTGGCCCCCTACAGAAGCGCAACTTTTTGCAACTGGCCCACCTCCTTTCTTTGTGTGAACCACCACTCAACTATGAGTCGTGGTAAACCTTCTCTTGCATTGGGCACGCTACGGCGAGTTATTATGGCGCTTATGTAGTCGGTCAAGATTTGACGGCCTGTTGCCGAAAGGCGGCTTTTAATAACGTGATTTCCGGCATGAGGCGTTTTCTTCAGTGGGATGGCGTCGGGGATCAGAGCCCGATATGAACCTCTCACAACTGCCACACTATAGGATGCACGAAAAGCTTGCGCCTCCTTCTTTGCCATTCATCGCCTGCAAACTTCCTCCATGGGCCTCCACGATGGTTTTAGAGAGGGCAAGTCCGAGTCCGTTATGTTGGCTACCCCGACTGCGCGCGGCGTCGGCTCGGTAGAATCGTTCAAACAAGTGCGGCAGGTGCTCCGGCGCGACGCCGCAAAATCCCCGATAAAAAACGGCCCGTCAGCACTCCCGGAAAGCGTCCTACCGTCATCGCTCAGGAGGCCTTTGAACGTGTGGACGGATACATCGAGGGAAGGACTAACGACGCGGAACACAAAGGTGCGATCCGCACTGATTTCTCCAGACCACTGTGAGGTGCGTGAGTGCGGTCGATTCATCGTATCAACATACGATTCGATCGACGTGCCAGTGATGTTCAATCCGCTGCCGCTGAGTCGCACCTGCACACTCGCCCGCTTCGTGGAGTAGAAACATCGGATGCCGCCCCGCCAGACGCCTGAATCGAGGGAACTTCGGGCGCGGGAACCGGCGGCACGGATGGCGCAGGCTGCGGAGTCGGAGTCGGAGCGAAAGTAGAGCTCGGAGCTTGTAGCGACTCTCCAAGCAACACGACTTTTCCTTCTTCAGCGATCAAGAGGTGCTTGCCTGATGGAGCGAAACAAAGTGCCTGCAGGCGCCGGTGAATGCTCGTCGCGATCACGTTCCCAGATGGCAGTGACACCAATCTCAAACAACCGCTCCCAGCGAGACCGCCGTCATGCATGGCCGCAACAGTGAAGTCTGGCGAAATCGCCGCCAGTGAAAATCCATCCCGGCGAGCGTGCACCACGGCTCGCCGCTCGCTAGATCAAGAATGGTCAGGCTCGAACCGAAGAGATCCTTCTTGCATAGGGCAAACCGCGTGCCACGCAGATCGAATTCGGCGCTGCTGCCTTCCGCACAACATCGACCACACGAAGATCCTCGCGCGAAGTGTACGGGCTGGTTTTCACGTTAACGCGCCGACCCTGCCAGCCCAGGCTCGCGTCGGTCATCCGTCGCCGACTTGCTCGCTTGGAAGGCACCCTGCCCGGGTCCACAAGGTCGATTTTCCGATCCGCACCTCGCCAAGCGGAAGGCTGCTGAACTTACTTCCTTATTTCCTACATTGATGCTTCCGTGGAGAGAAAGCATGCGGGCACGGTTCATGGCAGCGCGTCCCCCGCGCACCGAAGCGGGAACGCCGGCGGTTTCGCTGCCCGCAGCGCAGCCCTTGGCAGTTATTCCTTCTCTGGGTACATGGAAAAGGCCCCCTCGTCGACATGCCCCGGCGCGGTCACGCGCTGCCCGACATCCCCTTTCGGTCAGCAGCCGCCCTCTTGAGCCGGGAGACACCCCCGGCCGCAGCTGTTTAATATCTCCTTCCGCGAGCCCTCACACGGGAGGTTAAGATCCTTTCAGATACGCGCATCCACTGCACCTTGGAACTTTCGCGGCTTCCATCCCTGACCAGAAGCTCAGGCAAGCCCCTACCGGAAGAAAATGCAAAAAACTTGCAACTATGCGCTTTCACCCATCCACTATCTGCCATTGAAAAGATTCGGCCCTTCTGCCGGACCACGAACACTCATGAGTGCCAGCCATCTCCCCCGTATTGTTAAAAACTCGCGATCAAAACTTCTGGACTCGTGGACACAAGAGCAGCTTCGGTCTTCCGGGATGCGCTCGGACTTGATCAATGAAAAGAACCTTCGCTCACAGTGCTCTGAGTTCCTGGGCAAATTTCAGGCTGGAGTGGAGGCAGGAGGTCTGGACGACATCGAGCACCCCGCATGGAAACCAGCCCTGGATTTTCTCGGAGATCTCACGCGCGAGCGCGGGATCATGGGATTTTCCCCTTCGGAAACCGCCCTTTTCATCTTTTCACTGAGACCGGCGCTCAATGCGCTCCTCAATGAATCCTTGAAGAATGATCCGGATGCGCTGCTAAATGAAACGGCCACCGCTTCATCCCTGCTGGATCGCCTCGGATTGTATACCATCGAGGTGTTTTTGAAGACCAGGGAGCAGGTCATCGCCCGTCAGCAGGAGGAGATGCTGGAACTTTCGACTCCAGTCGTTAAGTTGTGGGACGGAATCGTGGCCTTGCCGATCATCGGAACTCTCGACAGTGCCAGGACCAGCACCGTGATGGAAGCGCTGTTGCAGCGCATCGTGGAAACGGGGTCGGAAATTGCCATCATCGATATTACCGGCGTGCCCACGGTAGATACACTCGTGGCGCAACATCTTTTGAAGACAGTGGCGGCTGCGCGCCTGATGGGGGCGGACTGCATCATCAGCGGCATCCGCCCCCAAATTGCCCAAACGATGGTGCATCTGGCGATCGATCTCAGCGCCGTTATCACCAAGGCGAATATGGCGGAAGCCCTGAAGGTGGCGCTCGAACGTACTGGGTATCGAATAGCGCGGGAAACCACCTGAGTCTTTTCGCACTTCGAAACTCGCAATTATGCAGGAACGAATTCCGATTTTGAAAATGGGTGAGGTGCTGCTTGTCACCATCCAGGTGGACATGCACGACAAACTGGCTTTGAACCTCCAGGAAGACCTGACCAGCAGAATCAGCGAGACCGGCGCGAAGGGCGTGTTGATTGACATATCCAGCTTGGAAGTAGTCGACTCCTTTATCGGCCGCGTGCTGGCAAATATCTCCTCCATGGCACGCGTGCTGGATGCGAAAACGGTCGTGGTTGGGATGCGCCCTGCCGTGGCGATCACCTTGGTGGAACTCGGCCTCTCCCTCGATGGGGTGCTCACCGCATTGGATGTAGCAAAAGGCCTTTCCAGCACAGTGGGATCCGAAGCTTGGAATTCACGTGACTTGAAGTCGCG
>JADMIO010957443.1_pt1 | contig 42279 bp, 33 predicted proteins | sample 8958161 | NCBI WGS metagenome assembly JADMIO01 (sample SAMN16585339, study PRJNA669376) | soil metagenome | isolation source: Crop rotation soil | place: USA: Cullars Rotation, Alabama | collected 2011 | reverse complement strand
GAAACCATCGGTGAAGAACTTGCCAGGGCTTACATAAGTTTTATGGTATTCAACCTTAACCACATGGCGAAGGAAGAAAAAATAATCAGCCCGATTCTCTGGCGTTACTACAGCGATAGCGAGCTGCATGCTATTACCCTGAATATTATGAAAGCAGTACCACAAGAGGAAATGGTCTTCTTCAGCCGCTGGATGATAAGAGGATTGAATAATGCTGAAATATTATTCTGGTTGAAGGGAGTAAAAAACACAGCACCGCGTCCGGCATTTCTTGGCCTGTTAGGTATCGCTGAAAAGGAATTACATCCACACCGCTGGAACATTGTGCAGGAACAATTAACTGAAGGCGCAATGATAGCGTAGGAAAATGGAATTGAAAATGACCATTCAGACCTGCTTAAGAAACTCTCATTCATAATTCATAACTCTTAATTCATAATTAATCATGAAACAAGTATCATCAAAAAACCTGGCTGTGAAAATTGGATTTTTCATTGTCTCTTTTATCGTGTTTTTATTCGCCTTCGTCCTTTTTTGTTCTTTTCAAACCAACCGGATGGCGGATGATTTTTTGAAACAGTTAGGCATCAGTAAAACAGGCGCTGATGAAAAAATCGCAGGCAGTTTTCTTGGAGGTTCGATAGATATGTATGGTGTAAAAAATGCAAAAAATATTTTGTTAGGCAATCGCAAGGCCGTAGCAATTGATTTGTTGACTTACACTAAAAAGTATGCGAACAGTGCCGCTTTTATTAAGCAATACAACGAAATGAAAGAACGCTATAAACCAACCGAAAGCATTGCTAAAAAGCCGGAAGAGATGAAGGCAGAAGAAATTGCTGCTGCAAAGAAATTTGTTGCCGACATGGAAGCCGCTGCAAAAAAAGCAGATGCCAGTTCAAAAAAGATGTATGAAAATTTAGTAGTGGAAGCACAGAAATCTCTTGCGAAAGCCGAAGATCCAAACAACAAGCATCATGTTGCTTATGCTAAAAATTACGAAGGCCTGGTGAAAACATTTAAAGAAGGCCATCAAAAACAATTGGCCGATTGGGAAAGGAAATATCCAACAAACCATATGCTATACATCAAAGTCCGGTTACAGGATTTTTTGGAAGTAACAAAGGACATTGACTTTGGTGCAGAACTCACAATAAAAAATGGCAAGAAATATTTTGTAAACCCCACCTATGAAAGAATGGACAGCCGCCGTAAAATGGCCTTTCGTGCAGGTAAAGAAGTAGTTGAACCTGCAAGAGAATTTGTTCAGAAATGGATTGAGGAAATCAAATAACCATCACTAACCGCGAAACCAAGCCTTTCGTAAAGAAAGGCTTTTTTATTTCCACCCAATTCATTCAGAGCAATCTACAGTTCATACCAAAGCATATTTGCTCCGAAAGCTATTGACGATAGTTTGCAGTATAAATCAACCACCATGAAAAAAAGAAGTAAGGCAAGATTGGTTAACAGCATAGCCATAGCGGTTTTGTTACTCGCTTCGCTGGGTTATCATGTTCAGAAGGCATTTGATGCAAAGAAGGACGAATCCTCATCTGTTTCTAAAGCCGAATACCGGCAATCATTTCTATCGCCTGCAACATTTTCTCTTCTTTTTTTCAAAACAAAACTTTTTTAACCTTAAACCAATCTTCTTATGCGTACGGTAAATCTTGCAATGGCAGCTATTGTAGTAATTGCAATGGGAACTTTATATGCCTGCAACAGCAGTTCATCAGAAACTAAAAAAGAACCCGTTATGACGGAGGCAGAAATGATGAAGCGTGGCGAGTACCTTGTGAATAGTGTGGGTTGCGATGACTGCCATTCACCAAAACGTTTTGGTCCGAAGGGACCGGAAATTATTCCTGAATTACGTTTATCAGGTTATCCTTCAGACAGACCTGTTCAAAAGCCCGATAGTAATGTAATAAAGCAAGGTTGGGTAATGTTAGGTCCAGACCTCACATCGGCCGTTGGACCCTGGGGTGTTTCTTTTGCGGCCAACTTAACTCCCGATGAAACAGGGATAGGCGCCTGGACAGAACAGAATTTTTTAACTGCTATAAGGCACGGTAAATTAAAAGGACTTGAAAATAGCCGCGACCTTTTACCGCCCATGCCCTGGTTTGCGTATAAGAATTTTACGGATGAAGATCTGAAATCAATTTTTGCATACCTGAAAACCTTACCGCCTGTGCATAACATAGTGCCGGCGCCAAAACAAATTGCATCCATTCAGTAACATGTACCAACAGTAATTTTTAATCCCCCTACTCTTGAAAACGTTTTTAATACTGCAGGCTTTCGTAATAAACGGTGTTTGTTTTTACGGAAGCTTGCTTTTTTTCTTTAATACAATTCATACGCTGTTTATAACAATTCATACACCGGAAACCGTACGCCGTTAAGATGGCTTCGATAGCATTTTGAAAAAGCGGTAATTTGAAGAAGCATGAAATTTCGACTGCCACAATATAGCGGAAAAGACTACCTGGTACTGGCCATTGTGGTATTGCCATTTACACTGGCGCTGAACAGCATTGTATTAAAAGGCCGGTATTTTACCGAAAGCACGGTCTTTTTTACTGCTTCAGCCGTTACCGGTTTTCTTTTTTCGGTGTACTTTGTTTTATGTGGGGCGGTATCCATGGTTTTAAAAAAACGTATCCCCGATGACATGCAGTCATCAAAACGTTTATATGCCATGATCATTTGCATTGTTGCCATGAGCGGCATTTTCCTACTAACTGTTTTTCACGGCTTCGAACTGATCCCTTCCCTGAATTATACCTTCAACGAAAAATCTTTTATCTGGGCGTATGTAAGCATGGCCATCATCAATATTTTTCTTACCCTGGTAATTGAAGGAATTTACCGTTACAATAACTGGCGGGAGAACATGCAGGAAACGGAAAAACTAAAAAAAGCATTTACGCAAAGCCAGTTGCTGGGCTTAAAAAGCCAGGTGAATCCTCATTTTTTATTCAACAGCTTAAATACGCTTTCATCGCTCATTACCGAAGACGAAAAAGAAGCCGAAACCTTTTTAAATGAAATGAGCAAGGTGTATCGCTATATGTTGCGTGGCGATGATGAACAATTAGTGCCCCTGCAAACAGAACTTAAATTCATCCAGTCGTACAGGCATTTATTAGATAAACGTTTTGGAAACAGCCTGCAGGTACAAATGAACGTGAAGGAAGAAGACAAAGAAAAACTGCTCCCTCCTTTAAGCCTGCAGGTGCTGATCGAAAATGCTTTTACCCAAAACAGCATGAGCAAAACCGACCCGCTCATGATCACCATCTGCTCCAATGGCAAAGAAATCCTTGTACGCAATAACCGCAAGCCAAAAATTATCAGTAATGATATGGATATAGAAAGCGGGCTGGATAACCTGGTAACAAAATACCGTTTATTGAATGCCGCTAACGTAACCATCAAAGACGAAGAAAAGCAGCGGAGCATTTTTTTACCGCTCATTGAAAACAAAGGAGGGTTGGCATGAGAGCAGAATTAAAACCTACACGACTCCAGGTATTCAGCTTCATTTCCTCGATGCCGCTGATTGATTTTGTGTTGAACTATATTTTATTTGACGATGCGATTTTTGAAAAGGCAGCGATCTGGCTTATTTCGTTCCCGCTTATTTTGTTCATTGGCATTGGGTCGTGGCGTGCACAGGTAACCATTCAAAACTTAATACAGGTAAAATACCCTGCGCTAAAACAAACAAGAACCCGTGTAGCCTTGCTGGCAAGCCTCATTGTGCCGGTGATGTCTGCATCGGTCATCTTCATTTTTTTTATTTATGATTATTTCGGCATCGTTAACTACAGCATTAAGCCAAACGATATTGAATACGGCCTATTGGTAGGCTTTAGTGTCAATTTAATTTTTGTAACACTGTACGAAGTAGATTACGTGGTGGAGAGATTAAAAGACAGCCTGCTCGAGAAAAAAGAACTGAAGCAGGAGGCTTTGCAACACGAGTTTGATGCGCTGAAGAACCAGGTGAACCCGCATTTTCTTTTTAATTGTTTCAATACGCTTTCATCCCTCATCAGCGAAGACAAACAAAAAGCCGAAGTTTTTTTAAATGAATTGAGCAAAGTATATCGGTATCTCTTACGCAATAATGAAGATGGACTAAGCACCGTAGAGAATGAAATAAAATTCATTCGCTCTTACTATCGCCTGCTAAAAACACGGCACGGCGATGCCTTGCAGATGACCATTGAAATTGACAAGCGTTATCATCATTATCTCCTGCCCTCTTTAACCTTGCAGTTGCTGGTAGAAAACGTGGTAAAGCATAACCAGTTATCTAAGTCCTATCCATTGGTAATTGAAATTTTTACAACAGCGGGAAATAAATTGGTGGTGAATAATAATCTTCAACGCCGCACGGTAAAGGCGCCAAGTAACCAGGTGGGCCTGGAAAATATACAGGCGAAGTATGAGCTGTTAAACCAAACCGGTTTCCAGGTAATGGAAGATGGAAAAAACTTTACCGTAGTATTGCCATTGATATGGAATAATGCGATAGAAACCGACCGGTTAATTTTAAAAGAAACTAAAATAAACTGACATGAATATTTTAATTGTAGAAGACGAAGAATTGGCCGTAAAAAAATTGCAGAAGACACTTGCCAACGTTGACCCTTCAGCGAATGTTGTTGGCGTTACCGATAGCATTAAAGAAACAGTAGAATGGCTGCAAAGCAGTAATAATCCCGACCTGATCTTAATGGACATTGAATTGGCCGACGGGCAAAGCTTTGAAATATTCAACCAGGTAGAAGTAAAGGCGCCGGTGATCTTCACTACTTCTTATGATGAATTTGCGTTGAAGGCTTTTAAAGTAAACAGTGTTGATTATTTATTGAAGCCCATACAAACCGAAGACCTGCAGGCTGCATTGGCAAAGTATAAAAAATTGACGGATGGTAAGAAAGGCGATATCAATCTTGAGTCGTTAGTGAAACAGTTGCAACAACAATTACAGCCGAAAGAATTCCGTAAACGTTTTTTAGTGAAGCATGCGCAGAAGCTTGTTTCGGTTGATGTTGATGAAATTTCTTATTTCTATAGCGATGGCCGACTGAACTTCTTTAAAACTTCCGACAATAAAAAATACGTGGTTGATTATACTATGGAAGAACTGGAAGACATGCTCGACCCTGAAAAGTTCTTCCGCATTTCCCGTTCGTTTTATGTTGCGGTTGAAGCTATAGATAAGATTGATGATTATTTTGGAAACCGGTTAATACTGCAATTAAAACCTGCCGTAGATAAAGAAGCATTGGTGAGCAGGGAAAAGGTTAGTGATTTTAAGAAGTGGATGGGCAAGTAAACCTCAGTATTTAGTTTGATGAATTAATTGGCCTTGCGATCAGCAAGGCTTTTTATTGGTGAATCTCATAAGCATTTTGATGATTTATTGCGAAGTGGTAAGGTAGATTGGTAAAATGTCATTTACGCCGTATAAATACAAAAAGGCGAATATTAAAGGATTGATTTACAACATTGATTATTTACTGATACGGCATATATTTATGTGTTACCTGCAAGCGGTCTGACGAATGCTAATGAGCGACACGACATAAAACCAGCAGCAGGTTTTCAAATTGTTTTAATTCTGCCAGGCTTCTTTGCCTGACACATTTTAGCACTTTCGCCACGCACAGGGCGATACTGCAAAAGAGCTAAAATCTTGCTGGGCGACTGAGAAAACTAAATATGGTTTTACATACTTATGGACGAAACGGTTACGCAAAAAGAAATTGATATTAGAGGCAAAGCACTTACTATATCAACAACAATAGAAACCCAAATGGTCAGGATTGTCTTATTCAGCAATGGCGAACAATACAATCCAAGTTCAGAAGAAAGGTTAGACCTTAAGAATTTTACCTTTCATAAGAAACTGGAATTGATGAAAAAGAAAGTTGCGAAACATCACCCCGACCTAATGACAAAGTACAGTAAGCTCATGGAAGACCTTATTGTATTTAAGGAGTTTCGTAACAAAATGGCTCATTGTTCCTTTTCATGGGAGGAAGATGGTGAGCATTTTAAGATTTGGGACGCATCCGACGACTTTACCTATTTCGTACCGACGCTAACTTCTGCAAAAGAAATATTCAGAGCAATGCGAGAAGAATATATTGATTTGGTTTCTCCTATTTTTCATTTGCTTCATGAGGTGGAAGTTCGGTTGAAGGTTTCTCATCCCGGTATCTACTTCCGGTTAACAAAGGGACAAGATAATGCTGATGAAGCCATGAAATCTTCTTATTGATACTGGCTGAAAGCTCTTCTTCTGACAAGTCATCAAGTTTTGTTTTAGGCAACGACTTGTCTTGTAAATCATCATTCATAGACTGAATTTTTAAAGGTTAAAAAATATCAGTCGCCCATTGATTTCAAAGAACTAAGCCGACACACGGCGCACCAAGCATTTGCAAGCTGCTCACAGTAGCAAGACACAAGGCTAACAGCTTACAAAACCTTGTTGCTTGCAGACGCTTCGGGAGAACCCCTTGCACAATCAAAACCACCATCAAGACAAATCCGCCATGCAGGTAACATAGGTTTGCTGCAATAGCGGCTGGACGGAATGCCTATCATCTTTTTGTTCATTTATCATCTTTAGTTTATTTTGTTGGGGCGACGTAATTCTATTGCCGCTACATGCAGCAAGCCTTTGAACGTTGTGCGTTATCCCCGAACCATCGTTAAAGAGAAAGGGTCAAATCCTCGACAAAAAAATGAAAACACATAGATTTTACAAAGACGGGATTAGCTGGTACATAGACTTACCTGCCTACCTGGAGCAAGGCGGAACGATAGGTGACCTGCAGATGGTAGACGGTGCGGACAAAATGCTTGATATTGTAGCGGAAGGCAAAAGTGACGTTGTTTTACAGATCGCAACAGAGCCTTTTGAAAAGTCTGATGTCTTAGAGTTGGTGGAAAAATGTGACCCGTACATCGGCGGTGCGTATTACTTTTTGAAAAACTATGAAGGACAAACTTTCAACCAGCGTATGTGGCTCTGCCAAGTAACAGAGTTTGTCTTTGGCGACCTGCCCAATCATATTTACATTAAGAGAGTTAACGAGGGAAATTGGAGGTAGACAAATATCTTCGATACAACGCACAACATCAAATTCCTAAAACCAAGGCTGACGAACATATCCCAAACACAATATCTTTATTGAGCAACGGAACAAAAGTGAAACTGACGAACCACAGAATGCCTTGGCTTCAGAAATTTGTAATCCGTTGTGCGAAAAAGCTGCTTAAAGTACTCTGCTTACGCCAGAATTCTCACAACATCTTCTCTCACCCCAACGGCAACTGCAGTAAGAACATGCTTTTGCTTTTATGCAACTGCACATTCAGTTTAGCGCCCAGGTTTTGTATGCGCATATCCATGTCGCGGCGTTGCAAAAGATTATTCAGCTTCTGCATATCGCAGCCTTCGTTTTCAAATTCAATGGTAAAAAACAGTTTTGCTTTTTCGTAGGTAAGATGAACAATGCAAAGCTTGGTGCCGGCTTCTACCAGGCTTCGCAATCCTTCTTTAAATAATAAAAAGGCTTCGTGGCGCAGCTTCATGTTTAGTTGCAGCTTCTCCACTTTTTTATCAATGAGCAATTCAATCAATACACCGTGGCGCTGCATTAAAGCCTCTGCATATTCCTTTACACGGCTGATGGTTTTATCCATCGCATCGTTCTTAGGGTCCAGGCTCCACAACATATCATCCAGCGCAATTATCATGTTATGGCTTTTAGAATGTATCTGCTCTAAATAGTCCTTTGCTTTTTGTGGTTCCTTATCCGATTTTAAGCGGGCTATTTCGCTAAGGATATTAATATTGTTCAAGGCCGTGTTTACTTCCTGGTGCAAGCCCGATGCAATATCCGTCCGCACTTTCTCCATGCTTTGTTTTCTTTTCGAACGCTGCCTGTCTATCCAGAATAAAAGGAAGGCTGCGGCAATACCCATAATGGTATAAAACCACCAGGTTTGGTAAAAAGGAGGCGCTATTTTTATATGCAGTGTAGTAACCTTGGGGTTAGGAGCACCTTCGCTGTTGAGTGTACGTAATAACAGCGTATGGTTGCCGGCGGGCAAAAATGGATAAGTGGCTTTATTGTCCCGGTCGGCAACCTTCCATTCATCGTCAATGCCCTCCATTTTATATTGTATAAGTGTGGGCATGGAAAACCTTAGCGATGAAAAAGATATCGCCAGCGAGTTATCGCTGTAAGGCAGTACCAGGCGTTCAAGTGCAACAACCGAGTCCACTCGTAATTCTCTTTTGCCGGCCTGTATAGAAGTTAGCACCACTGACGAAGTACCTTCTGACAGGCGAAATGCTTTAGGATAAAAAGCAATAAAGGAGTTGGATGTTCCGAATAAAAGTCTTCCATCTTTTAACTTATACGAAGCACTTAATGTAAAGCGATCGTTTTTCATTCCATTGGTGCGGTTAAACAAAACAAGCGTACGTAGATTAGGGTGAAAACGATAGAGTGCATTAGTAGTACCCATCCAAATGAATCCATCGTCATCTTTTTCGATGGAATTAATATTTCCCATCAAAAAATCAGCTAATCTCATTGACCTAAACCTCCCTGTATTGTAGTTGAAAGAAAACAAGTTGGTCAAATTGGCAACAATCAAAACGCTATCGCTATATTCCAATATGCCCATAATTGAATTGCCCAATAGTTTTCCGTCACCACTATCGTTTTCAGTCCAGTTCTTAATGAGTTTACCTGTGTTCCCCTCATACATAAACAAGCCTTCGTTGCCCGTTCCTATCCACACATTGTTACGCTTATCAACCAGCAGGCGATTCACCATTGCCCCGCGGGTTTCTGTAAGTTTTATGATGAAATCTTTTTTCGTGTTCTTAGGATCTATCCATCTGAATGCACCATAGGCATGCATTCCCAGCCAAAGATTTCCGGCTTTGTCTTCACCAACTTGCCGTATTGTTCGACCACCTAAAGCCGCAGGATTGCGATAGAACACGGTGCCTGTTGCCTGGTTATATTGATGAAGCCCGGGCTGTGCGCCAATCCAGATAGTATTGCTATCGGCCGAAGCGCAAAAATCCCAGAAGTATGGAAAACCGATCTTCGCTGAATCACGAAACTCCCATCCTTTCAACTGCAAATTTTTGGTGTACCGGAACGGACCATCTTCCCAAACTCCTGTAAGTATATCGCCGTTTTTTGTTTCAATAAACGTCATTACATTTCCATTGCCTGGTGTTGCCTTGCCCCGATTGATATGGCTGATAGTTGTAAAAAATTCTGTGGAAGGATTAAAACAATAAATACCGTTTTCCTGTGTGCCGATCCAGACATTTTTTTCCCGGTCTTCAAACATGCCCGTGATGGATTCGTAATTAATTCCCTGGCCGCTTCTAAAATCATTTGGTACCAGGTGAAACTGGTTTTCAGCTTCGTTGTAAAAAGCAAAAAGCTTTCCGCCAAAAGCAATAACCTGGCCGTTTGATAGCTGTGTAAAGCCTCTTAGTTCGTGGTAAGTGTTTAAAGTTGTGATGAACTCGAACCGTTGGAGCTTATTGGTTTTTGTATCGTACTGCATGCAGTACGGAAATCCTCCACCCCATTGATGGAACCAAACCCTCCCTTTTCTGTCAAAAAATGAAAATGCAAAATCCGATGTAGGTCCGCAAGCTTCAATGGCCGGCTCGTTCTCTACATTATGACCGGTATAGCTGAAGTTTTTTGTTTTGCTATTGTATATAATAAGCCCGCCGGTTTGTAATCCCATCCAGTATTTATGGGTGCCTGGCTGTTGCGAAAAAGAAGTAAATCCTCCCCATTTGGGATCAATGGGAATGAAGCCCTCGATAGAAGCAAACTCTCCCCTTGCTTTATCATACCGCAATACTTCATGTCCGCGTATGGATAAAAACACATTTCCAAATTCATCAGTGATCAATCTTTTCTCGCCAAATTTTGCTACAGTTGGCGTTAGTGTTGGTGCGGGAACATCCTTGTACGTAAACCTGTTTTTATCAAAAAATCCAACCCTGCCACCGTGAGTAACTATCCATAAATTATCATTAGCGTCGTTCAATACTTTCACCAGTACATTCGAAGGAATTGATTGTGGGTCGCCTGGCCGGTGACGAAAGGTTTTGTAATGCACACCATCGTAGCGTTGCAAACCGTTATTCGTTGCAATCCATAAATAACCAATTCGGTCTTGCGTAATGTCGAATACTTCGTTAGACGCAAGGCCATCGCTCATGGAATGGCGCTTATAGGAATATTCCGGCAATACCTGCGCAGATAACAGGTAATAAAAAAAGGAGAAATAAAACAGGAACAGGAAACGCAACAAACCTAAAAATGTTTAGTCTTCAAATGTAATACATAAGACATGCAATGCAGTTCAGCCGATGCTATGGAAATTACAATTCATACATCAAAATCAACAATTCATCCGCAGTTGAATAGCCGGTTATTTGTTGACAAAAAATAAATAATTCGCCTCAAAAATTCACGTAAAAAACAACCACCTCGTACACCGGTTAGTTCATTTGGTACAGTAATAAAAACAATTCAACACCATAAGGCTTTTCCCCGCTGTTTTTTAATACCATCTTTGTTTCAGCAAGCGAATAACAAAAGCAGAGCAAGCATAGATCAACTTTGACCCCGTAAGGTCAGAGCCCAAAACCAAAACAGCCCCGTAAGGCTGGACTAACTGAAACCAACAAAAAATCATGAGCCCCGTAAGGCTCTGGTTGAACCTTAACCCTCAAAACTCAACCTGCAAACCCCGTAAGGTCTGCGGGTTTTTTATTTTTATGGCGATAGCAAACTACACCATACAAAGCTTTCCTCACTCTTATCTTTGCCCCGCTAAAAAAATGAACATGAAAAAGATTGCTGTTATAGGAGCCGGAACCATGGGCAATGGTATTGCACATGTGTTTGCACAAACCGGTTTCACCGTTTCCCTTATAGATGTTTCGCAACCACAGTTGGATAAAGCCCTTCAGACCATTACCAAAAATTTCGACAGGCAGATCGCAAAGGGCAGCATTGGCCCTGAGCTGAAAGAATCGTCGTTAAAAAATATTACTACACATACATCGCTTGAAGCGGGTATAAAAGATGCAGAACTGGTAGTGGAAGCAGCTACCGAAAACACAGAGCTGAAGCTGAAGATATTTCAGCAGATGGATGAATATGCACCGGCGAACTGCATCCTTGCTACCAATACATCCTCTATCTCCATTACAAAAATGGCGGCAATTACCAACCGGCCGGAGAAAGTTATTGGAATGCATTTTATGAACCCGGTACCGGTGATGAAACTGGTGGAAATTATTAATGGCTATGCAACATCGGAAGAGGTTACGAATGCTATTGTGGAATTAAGCAAACAGTTAGGAAAAGTGCCTTGCGTGGTGAATGATTATCCCGGTTTTGTTGCCAACCGCATTTTAATGCCGATGATCAATGAGGCGATTTATACTTTGTATGAAGGCGTTGCCGGTGTAGAGGAAATTGATACAGTAATGAAACTTGGAATGGCGCATCCAATGGGCCCATTGCAATTAGCCGACTTCATAGGCCTTGATGTTTGTCTTAGCATTCTCCATGTATTGCATGATGGCTTTGGCAACCCTAAATACGCACCTTGTCCGCTTTTAATAAACATGGTTACCGCAAAAAAATTAGGTGTGAAAACCGGTGAAGGTTTTTATACTTATACTCCCGGCAGCAAGGAATTGGTAGTGAGTAAACGGTTTAAGTGATTTTGTTTTTACCGGCTTCCTGTTTTCATAGCATCGTTCCTTGCAATCTTTGATTTGTTATTCTTTTCTTTTGGGGGAAAGAAAAAATAATCACTCGTGTACAACATATTTTCATCGCATCTAGCTTATAGCAAACGGTTTATTGCATAAGCACCTCCAAAAATGAAGATGATTCATCAAACCCGATGAATCATCTCAACAAAAAAGAGTGACACTTAATTTATTATTCGGCGCTTATTTTCTTCTTGCCAATTAACCCGCTAATTCCAAAACTGATCTGGAAATGATAATCATTAGCTTCAGGTGTTACAGGTATCCTGTATTGAAGTTCGGTTGACAGGAACGTTTCATTAAAAAGGTTGAATTTAAAACCACCGCCCAATGGAACAAAGGCTCCGTAAACATTTGTGTATTTGCTGGCGCCAACACCCGCAATCAGGTAAGGGTTAACAGTGGTCATGTTTGGGAACATTTTAAATCGGGCAGAAACATCACCTTCCAATAAAAAATGTTCAGATGCATTTTCGCTGTTAAGAACGGCTTTGCTGAAGCTTCCGCCCAGAGTAGCTGCAAAATCAATATGTGGCGAAAGACCATTCGTATAGGTTATGGCACCGCCCAAATCCATGTCTTTAAATTTAGCCCATTGTTTTTGTCGCAAAACAGAGGCCAGTGAAGAGGAACGAATAAGTGCGGGTGTAGCAAAATCGTTGGCAATTACGCTGAAGCCAATTGTTTTTACTCCAACAGTAGAATTTTGCGCCTGGCTGGTAGCAGAGAACAACAGCGCCAAACAAAAGGCAGCGAGGATTTTCTTCATAAGTAGTTTGTTTAGAACGAAACAAAAATAATGGCAACGGCGTAAAAACCTAAAATTATTTATACGCATCCCAAATCTTGTTTTGGATAATGTTTAATAGATATTCATCATTTCAATGGAGCGTCGCCAATGTCGCTCAATCAAGGCGCAAAAGCTGGTAAACACAAAATATTTTTTCAAGAGGAAGTGAAAGTTGCCTATTTATTCCGTTTATCGGCCGGCAAAAATTTTCTCTCTTATACGCTTATCTTCTTCGTAAATATCCTCGTGTAACAACAACTTGCCATTTTTTCCCTCGGCAGTAAAGTAGCGGATGAACAAAGGCAGTTGCTGCCTGACCTTGATCACCTTTTTCTTTTTTTGAGCAAGCCAGGAATTGAGGGAATCAATGGGCGTATATCGCAAGCTGTCGGCAATGCTATCTCTCCGGGCAATGTAATAAGCCAGTTCTTTCCATTTATGAACACGTACACATCCATGACTTAAAGCACGACTGGTTCTATCAAAAAGGTAGCGTTGATTGGTATCGTGCAGGTACACTGCATAGGGATTAGCGAAATTAAATTTCATAACTCCTAACGCATTGGCATCTCCGCTGCCCTGCACAACCTTATAGGGAATACCGGTTTTGTATTTTGCCCAGTCGACACCCTGAGGATTAACCTCATTTCCTTTGGAGTCAACAAGACTGTAGCCACGCTTTTGCGTATATCCGGCACTTTTTTTCAATCCCGGCAATATTTCTTTTTTAATAATGCTTTCGGGAATTGTCCATTGCGGGTAGGTTATCATGTCCGAAATGGCGCTGGTAAGCTGCGGCGTTTTTGTAATTGTTTTTCCGCAAATGATTTTTGAAAGCAAGGAAACAGAATCACCTCGTCTTACTTCCAAAAAATAACTGGGAAGGTTTACCCAAATATATTCTTCAGGAAGTTTTGGAAGCATTTTGTATTTATCCATTGTGATGGCAATACGGAAAAATTTTTCCTTATCAGTAGTATTTAATTTGTTGATCAATGAAGATGAAATTTTCCCATCTTCTTTCATTTTTTTTAGCCGCTGATATTTTTTGATAGCGGATGCTACTGCGGATGAATCAGGATTTTTATTGTCTGCCAGTGTTATTGAATCTTCTTCGTTGATACGCTTATAAATTAATTTTCTCAATAGCAAGCTGTCTTTTGTTTTAAGAGAAGTAAAGTTGCGCATATCAGCCTTTTTGAGGAACTGGGGGATGGCGGCTTTCAATTCATGATAGTCTTTATTCACCGGTTCCAATGCTGCAGTAAACTCGCTGATTGATTTTGCAACAAAACTTTCTTTTTGTTTTGAAAAAAAAGCGGGGGTTAGTGAGCTGTCCTTTATCAAAACACTATCCGGTAGCAGGCGGCCTATTTTTATGTCCTTCACTAATTGAATAAAAGCAGAAGTTGAAAGCATATCGCTGTAGGCCCATTTGGATGCATCAAGTTGTATTTCCTTCGATGTGTCTTTTAGCAATTCAGTCTTCAGCTTTCTTATTTTATCGTCATAATAGTCGGACGGAAACAACCCATACAATTTTGCCGAATCAATTAATGTTAGCAGCGAGTCGGCTTCTTTATTAAACTCACCTGTTGACGACCACAATAAGCCAAAATTATTTTTGCTGTACATCTCCTTTAGCAAGGGAGCATTTTTAAGTTTGATGGAATCAGGAAGTTTTGAAGGATTTTGAAGAATCTGTTCTATTGTGTTACGGATAAGTTCCTCGGCTTTTGCATTAATATCTTCCGGTGTTTCAACAATTTCTTTTTGCTGAACATCGTTACCCGAGTTACAACTGCAAAACAAAATGATGCTTGCAGTTAGCATTAAAAAAAACCTGTTCTCTAATAGTAAAAAGCAATGCCGGAAAAAAGCCATAAGTTGCAGTAATGGTTGAAATGCGGTTCAATATAAAAATTTTTTACCTCATTTGTTTTACTATCGCATTATTTGGGTATTTACCGTTGATAGCGCAGGAAATCACGATAGTAAATTCTGCAAAAGAGCACAGGAAAAAAGTTCAAAACGACAGCCTGCAAAAAATGGTTGAGCTTAGATCAGCAATTCCATCCCTTGTTTATGATTTACGGTATGCGACAAAGCACAACTTTACCGGGAAAAAACTATACAAGAACGGAGATAAAACCTTTTTGCGAAGCGCTGTTGTTACTGCCCTGAAAGAAGTGCAGGAAGATCTGGCACAACAGGGATTTGGTTTAATCATCTGGGATGCCTATCGGCCTTACGATGTTACCAGGAAAATGTGGGATTTAATTGGCGATGAACGCTATGTTGCCAACCCGGCAAAAGGTTCAAATCACAACCGCGGACTGGCAGTGGATGTAAGTTTGGTAAACCTTTTTACAGAATTAGCAGTTGACATGGGAACCGAATATGATAATTTCTCAGATACAGCGCATCATAGTTTTAAAATTTTATCTCCGGCTGTTATACGAAACCGGGAACTTTTGAAAGCAACAATGGAAAAACATGGCTTTAAAAGTTTTGAAACCGAATGGTGGCATTATAGCTGGCTGAATGATAGAAATTATGAAGTGTTGAATCTGCCTTTTAAAAAATTAGGCGAGTAAAGGATGGCTGATTCCTTGTTCAAGCATTACTAAGTCGGCTAGTACAATTGCAGCTACTGCTTCAAGCACCGGCGGCACACGAAGTGCAATACATAAATCATGACGGCCTTTTACCGAAAATTTTTCCACTTGGCTTGTCTCCCAATTCCAGCTTTGTTGCTCAATTGGTGTAGATGATGTGGGTTTTACAACTACACGAAAAACCAGATCGTTTCCATTGGTTAATCCGCCAACTACTCCACCTGCATGATTGGTGGACGTTGTTCCTTGAGCATTTATGATAGCGTCGTTATGTTGGCTGCCAAACATTTTTGCTGCGGAAAAACCGGCACCGAATTCAATTCCTTTTACGGCGGGAATTGAAAACACAGCATGTGCAAGAACAGATTCAACGGAATCGAAAAACGGTTGTCCTAAACCAATAGGAAGATTCTTTACAGTGCATTCAATGATGCCGCCAACAGAATCTTTTGCATCAATGGCTTTTTGGAGGCCGGTTTCAATATCAGCCTCACCTCCTATTTCGAGGATAGATGTAGTAATGGTTATTGCATTTGAGACCTCACCTCCCGGCCTCCTCTCCAAAGGAGAGGAGGAGTTGCTGACGCCTGGTGTTCCCGGCTGAGAAAGTGATTCGGATATCTTTTGGAGAACATCGGTTAATTGTGTTTCGACTTGGTGATTGGTAAAGCGTAGAACTTTGTAGCCTTTGCCGGTGAAAATTTCTGTGCGATGTTCATCTAATTTTTTTTGCTCTTTGCTATCATGATAATCGCCATCTATTTCAATAATTAGTTTTTTATCAAGACAAATAAAATCAGGAATGTATGCTTCAACAGGATGTTGTCTTCTGAATTTACAATCATCCAATTTCCTATTGCGTAGTTCTTCCCACAAAATAGATTCAGCCTTTGTCTGGTTTATCCTGTTTTGTTTTGCATGATGAAGAACCGCATTCCATTGACCAACTGTATTTGTCAGGTAGCCCGGTTCTGTAAACGACTGTGTTCCCCTCTCCTTTGGAGAGGGGCTGGGGGTGAGGTCTAACAACTTCTTCGCCACCACTCCTGCTGCCACCAAGCAAACCGTTAGTCTTCCGCTAAAATGCCCGCCGCCCCTGAAATCTTCAAAACCTTTAAATTTTTCATGTGCTACAAAATCGGCATGGCCGGGACGGGGAATGTCTCGTTGCTTTTCATAATCCCCAGAACGGGTGTTTTTATTTTCGAACATGATAGTAAGCGGTGCTCCGGTAGTGTAGCCATTAAACAATCCACCTAAAAAAATGGGCTTGTCATCTTCTTTTCTTGGCGTGGTTCCTTTTTGCATACCGCCTTTTCTTCGCTCCAGATCTTCGGTAAAATCATCCTCACCTAACGACAGACCTGCAGGAACGCCATCAATGATTATCCCAACAGATGGGCCATGCGATTCACCAAAAATGCTTACACGAAATATGCGTCCGAATGAATTCATATTGTTTACGATAAATGCTTTCGCTTCAAAACAAAGATAACCGAAGCCGGTTTGCCCGTTTGCGGATGAATAGGTTCATTAATTTCTTCAATCAGGAAATGAGATTGAACAAAGAGCTTCACCCAATCTTCAAACGTTCTGAAATACCATTGATACGGCAACAGAAATTCGCGGCTCATTCCTTTCCAGCTACCATCCTTCCAACCCGATTTATATTCTTCAGTTGCAGCAGTATTGAAGGGGTGAAGTGTTTGGATGATCACGCAGCCATCTTTCCTCATTAAATATGATAAGCAACCTAATAGTTTTTCAGTCACTTCCTTATCCAGCAAGGCAAAGTTGATAACGATGGCATCAAATGGTGTAGGCAATCTATGTTGGCCTGCAATTATTTCTTCGTAACTGTATCGAAAATAAAATCCACCATCTTTTTCAATAGCTGTATCTACCAGGCTTTGAATTGCATCCGTGCCCCAAACCTGCAAACCTTTTTTACGCAGTTCACGACTCAGCCAACCTTCGCCACAACCAAGGTCTAAAACTTTTTTTGGTGATTGGCGAAGCACAGTATTTATAATGCCATCATTGGTAACCAGGCGACGGCTTTCTAATTCATTATTGTCAATAGTAGCAATCCAATTTTCTGCATTGGCTTCCCACGATTGTAATATGTCGTTCGGTTGGTTCATTGATTTGTAATTGAGCGCAGATGTTCCCAAAATTGCGGATAAGATTTGTTGACTGCCTGCGCTTCTTCAATTATTGTATCTCCTTCGGCACCTAAAGCTGCAATAGCACAAGCCATAGCAATACGATGGTCGTGATGCGAATGAACATTTGCACCTTTTATTTTTCCACCACCTTTTATCAGCATTAAGTTATCCTGCAATACAATCTCCACTCCCATTTTTGCAAATTCCTCCTGCAAAGTCAAAGCCCTGTTGCTTTCTTTATGTGTTAAGCGATGAACGCCTTCTATTACTGACGAACCATTGCAATAAGCAGCTAAGGCAACAAGCGGCGGAAATAAATCCGGGCAATCCGTAGCATTAAAATGAAAAGCCTTCAATTTGCTTTTGCTAACACAAATTTGCTTTTCTTCAATACTCATGTTTGCTTCGCTTTGAATTAAAGCTTGTAGGATTTCCTTATCCGCTTGCGTAGAAAAAATATCTAAGCCTTTTACTACAATATCTCCTGCAATTGCACCAGCAACTAATAAAAAAGAAGCGCCGCTCCAATCGCCTTCTACCACATATTCTAAAGGCCAACTACTTGGGTAGTTACCCTTAAAATCAAAGCTTTTGTAATTATTGTTTACTGGTATTTGCAAACCGAAATCTGCCAAAACTTCTAACGTCAAATCAATGTAAGGTTTACTTGACAAATTCTTTACTTCGATTGTAACATCTCTGGCAAAAGCAGCAGAATAAGAAAAAATTAATCCAGTTAGAAACTGTGAACTCAAGGAGCCATCAATCGAAATATTTTTTGGACGCAAAGGACCTTCTACCCAAATTGGAAGTTTTCCGTTCGATGTTGAAATATTTACACCAAGGTCCGGGAGAACACTCGAATAAAAATCCATTGGTCTGTTTACTAAACTACCCGAGCCGACAATTTTTATTCTTGATTCAGAAAGTGCAATAATTGGGATAAACATCCTGCAACTCAAGCCGCTCTCGCCGCAATCAATTACCTTATCAAATGGCTTTATACAATCAACTCCCGTGATTTCTAGACTGCCCTCTTCAAATTCATGAACTTTTGCACCTAATTGTTGAATAATTTTCAATGCCACCTTATCATCATTTGAAATACCCGGATTTCGTAAAATTGTACTTCCTTCTTTCAACAATGCGGCAGCACAAGCTCTTTGCATTGCACTCTTCGATGCCGGTGCAGTAATCGTTCCGCGTACAACAGATGGAGAAATAGTAACCTGCATCAAATAAGTTTATAAATTTCGGGCAATGGGAGTTTCTTAATAACCGCTTTACCAATTTTTTCGAGCAAGATAAAATTCATCAACTCGCCTTCTCTTTTTTTATCGCTTAGCAATACATCAAAAACTTTTTGCTTGTTGTAACCTGCAGTAATTGGCAGGCCATATTGGTCAATCAGTTTTATTAATTTGTCAGCACTTTTAAAATGCAATATTTCCGCGGAAAGCTTTGCAGCAAAGGCCATTCCCACAGCAACAGCTTCTCCGTGCATTAATTCATATTGCTTCTCCACAGCATGTCCTAGTGTATGACCGAAATTCAACAATCTCCTTTTATCCTTCTCAAACTCATCTTCCTTAACAACCCTGGTTTTTAATAAAGCATTACGCTGAATAAGCCTTTGCAAAGCAGCTTTGTTTTTCCGATAAAAATCAATAGTTTTTTTCTCCAGTTCTTTAAACATAGCTCCATCCATGATCGCTCCATGTTTAATTATCTCGGCAAAACCATTTCGCCATTCATTGTCCGGCAATGTTTTTAATAAGGCTACATCATACAACAAAAACCGCGGCTGGTTAATTGTTCCTACCATGTTTTTGTAAACACCAACATCAATTCCATTCTTACCGCCGATTGCTGCATCTACCATTGCCAATACAGTTGTAGGAACGAACCCAAACGAAATTCCCCGCAAAAAAACCGACGCCGCATAACCCGTTAGATCTGTAACCACTCCACCGCCAACACCTAACAATGTCCACGTCCGGTCGGCGTGCATATCAAGGAGCTTTTCTATTATGCCATCAACTGTTGATTGAACTTTATATTCTTCACCGGCCTTCAACACAATTGTTTGCCAGCCTTTGAAGAGTTTTTTATGCGCAGCAAAAACATGTTCATCCGTAACAATAACTGTCGTTTTTTGCGGCACTATCTTTTTTAACTGCATAAAAGAAGCACCGAAATAAAACGTTGTTGTTTGCCGGCTGAACGAAACCTTTTTAACCTGCATCAGCTATTAAAGATTTTGTTTTGGTGGTTGATACTTTCCATGTGAACAGCATCGAGATACTTCGTAATAAACTCTTTACTCAATCCTTGCTTCTCTCCTTTTTTACAGGCCCGGTCTAATATTTCATTCCAACGGCGTGTTTGCAAAATGGTGATGTTGTTTTCTTTCTTATACTCACCGATCTTATCAGCGATCTTCATGCGTTGCCCAAGTAATTGCAACAGTTCATCATCCAGTTGATTTATTTGTTGACGCATTTTTTCCAGCAGCTTATGTACTTCTTCCGAAGAAATTTCTTCCTTCCTCCAAATGATTTCATCAAGCAATACAGCTAATTGTTCCGGTGTAATTTGTTGCTTCGCATCGCTCCATGCATTGTCCGGGTCAATATGGCTTTCAATCATCAAGCCATCGTAGTCAAGGTCAATTGCCTCCTGCGCTACCTCCAATAAAATATCACGGCGACCGCAAATATGCGAAGGGTCATTTAGCAAAAGCATCTCAGGATTGCGGCGCTTCATTTCAATCGCCAAATGCCACATAGGTGCATTGCGAAACTCCGTATTTCCATACGATGAAAACCCCCGATGAATTAAACCAATTTGTTCAATGCCTGATTTTGCAACACGTTCAACCGCACCTAACCATAATTCCAAATCTGCATTAATTGGATTTTTTATTAATACAGGAACTTTTACACCCTTCAATGCATCAGCAACTTCCTGTACACTAAATGGATTCACTGTTGTTCTCGCACCAATCCAAAGAATGTCAACATCAAAATGCAAAGCATCCTGCACTTGTTTTCCTGTTGCCACTTCTACCGCAGTTGGCAATCCTGTTAACTTCTTCGCTTGTTGCAACCACGGTAAACCTTTCGTACCAACGCCTTCAAAACTTCCGGGTCTTGTTCGTGGTTTCCAAATGCCTGCACGAAGCGCATCCACCTTACCTGTTTTTGCAAGTCGTGTTGCCGTTTCAAGCACCTGTTCTTCGGTTTCGGCACTGCACGGCCCCGAAATAATTAAAGGACGTTTCGTCCAAATTTCCTCCACGGTTTTCTTTTGTGTTTCTACTGTTTGCATAATGAATTTATTTATGTTACCAGCTTATGTAATTCTATTTAACGTTTGTTGCGTCGCACTCTTGTACGTTCTGTTTGCTATTCAGCCCATCCCGACCTTCCCGCTGGGAAGGCCATCCTAACACAGACCCTTGCTTTCCGACGACTCTATGCTTTTACAATCTTTCATTAGTCTAAAACTCACAGAGTCTTCTCTTCTATTTTCACTTTTACTTTCAACATCTTCATCCCCTTCCCAGCGGGAAGGGGCTTTAGCACCATCGTACCGCTTTAATGAAACATTGTGGGGGGTGGGCCGTTACTTTATTATCCTCTTTATCTTATTCGCATCTTCAATCAACTCCTTCAAATACTCATAATTCTCTTTCTCCAAACAAGCCTTAAACTTTCTCAGTTGACTTATGTGTTCATTCAAAACATCCAGCACATTCTCCCTGTTCTCCTTAAAAATAGGCACCCAGGTATTCGGATTACTTTTCGCTAACCGCACGGTGCTTTCAAAACCACCACTTGCCAATTCAAAAATGGCCTGCTCTTCTTTTTCTTTTTCCAACACCGTATTTGCCAAAGCAAACGAAGTAATGTGCGAAATATGACTGATATACGCCACATGCACATCATGGTCATGTGCATTCATATACATAAGGTGCATGCCTAAAGTCCTGTACATATTCTCAACAAACTCAATCGCATCTTTGTCTGTTTCTTCTTTATTGCAAATAACCGTTGCTTTGCCAACAAAAGCATTTTGCTCCGCCGCTTCGGGACCGCTGTATTCTGTTCCCCACATGGGGTGCGTGGCAGCAAAACGTCCCCGCTTTGGATGATTTTTTATTATTTCAAGGGCTGCGCCTTTTGTTGAGCCAACATCCAAAACAATTTGGTTTTCTATTTTATCTAAAACCGTTGGTAACAAATTCACTAATACGTTTACGGGAGTGGCAAGTACAATCAACTCCGCTTCCTTAACTGCCTTTTCCAGTTCCTTCATCTCATCAACCAATGCAAGACGTAATGCAGTTTGCTGATGTTCCGGGTTTGCATCCACGCCAATAACACTGGTAGCAATGCCTTTTCCCTTCAACGCTAACGCCATTGAACCGCCAATTAATCCTATACCAACAATTGCTACAACCATCTTATTCTTTATTCAAACTGTTTTTAATTCTGACAATGGCAGCTTGCAGGTTTTCTGCCGTGCTGCATAAACTTACCCGAACATAACCGTTTCCTTCGCTTCCGAAAATTCCACCGGGTGTAATAAAAACTTTTGCCGTTTGTAGTACTTCATCGCTCAATGCATAACCATCTTTATATTCTCCTGAAATCTTCGCCCATACAAACAAACCCACTTGCGTTTTTGAATAATTGCAGTAAAGTAAGTCCAATAACTCAAAAACTTTTTCTCTTCGTTTGCTGTATTGTTCGTTCAACGATTCGTGCCAGCTTTCATCAAGCGTCAATGCTTTAGCAGCTGCTAATTGAACAGGTAAAAACATACCGCTGTCCATATTGCTTTTAAAACGCAGCACTTCATCAATTCTTTCTTTAGCGCCGCAAAGCATGCCAACTCTCCACCCTGCCATATTGTGCGATTTACTTAAAGAGTTCAATTCAATCACACAGGCTTTAGCCCCTTCAACTGAAAGAAGACTTGCCGGATTTTCGTTTAAAATAAAACTGTATGGATTATCGTGGCAGATGAGAATATTATGTTTTATGGCAAAGGCAACCAGCTTTTCAAATAATGATGTTGATGGCTGCTGACCCGTGGGCATATGCGGATAGTTCACCCACATCAATTTAATCTTCGATAAATCAGTTTTTTCCAGTGCATCGAAATCGGGCATCCAATTATTTTCTTCTTTCAATTTGTACTCAACACATTTACCACCTGCTAACGTCACTGCGCTTCTGTAAGTTGGATAGCCGGGATTTGGTATCAGTGCTTCATCTCCTTCATTCAAATACGTCATGCAGATGTGCATAATGCCTTCTTTAGAACCAATCAGCGGAAGAATTTCTGTGGCGGCGTCCAGCGAAACATTATACCATTTTTTATACCAGGCCGCAATAGCTTCTCTCAATATAGGCGAACCTTTGTAACTCTGGTATGCATGAACATTTGACTTAGCCGCTTCGGTTTGTAATGCACTTATCACTCCAGCATCCGGCGCCAAATCGGGACTACCAATGCCCAAATTGATAACAGCAGCACCTGCCTTATTCATCTCGTCTATCTCACGCAGCTTTTGCGAAAAATAATACTCCCCGATGCCATTTAACCTGTTTGCTATTTCGATTTTCATTGTATAAAAACAAAAATCCCGGCCAATTTAGCCGGGACTCTTTATGTTGAATTTGGTTTTATCATTATCAACAAAAGCTTTCCCGGCCACTTTTAAAGTAGAAGTAAAAATAAAAGTAACGGTATGCTTTTGTAACTGTCATGCTATCTCAAATATAAAAATGCTTTTTGAAGAGAAAAATATTTTTTACGGCATTATATGATGGCCAGAGTAAGAAAGGAACACAAAGGACACTAAGAACCACGAAGAGCACTACGAAATTGCCGAATAGAGTTACTGAACGTATAGGTGAGTGACACAACCGCAGCTAAATAGTAGCCTTGTTGTTTAGTACATAAAAGATTATCGTCTCACCGAATCTGCTTCGTTCATCCTGATCCTTCTTCCTTTGTACTTTTTGCCGTCAATAGAAGACATCATTTTATTGGCGGCGGCTTTCTCAACTTCCACCCAGCTATTCATTTCCTTCATATCAATGCGACCCAATACTTCTTTATTCAAGTCGCTCATATCTAAAATAAACTGCAGAAAACTTGCTTTGTAAAAACCATCTTTTGTTCCAAGGTTTACAAATAACCTGGTGGTGTTTCCGCCGCTACTAAATTCTTTTCCTCTTGTATCTCTTCTTCTATCATTGCCTCTGTCGCTTCTTGGCTCCTGTTTTCTTCTATCATCGCGACTGCGTTCACGAATATTGAGGTCTTCGGCATTCTCATAATATTTTAAGAAGCGGTCGAACTCTAACGCTGCCACTCTCTTCAATACTTCTTCTTTGCTAACATCAGCAAATTTTTCAGTTAACATGGGGAGATAAGTTTCATAGTCGCCGTGACTGATATCTGTTGCCAGCAATTTATCCATGAAATAAAAAAACTGCTTCCGGCAAACGTCTTTCCCCGATGGAATTTCAAGCTTATTAAAAGGCACCTGCACCATTCGTTCAATATCACGAATGCGATAGCTTTCTCTTACATGTACAATAGAAATACAAACACCTGTTTTACCGGCACGGCCTGTTCGGCCACTGCGGTGTGTATAAACCTCTATATCATCAGGTAACTCGTAGTTAATAACATGGGTGATACCTGATACATCAATTCCTCTTGCCGCTACATCGGTAGCAATAAGAAGCTGTAAAGTTTTCTCACGGAATTCATCCATCACTTTGTTGCGTTGCTGCTGCGTAAGGTCGCCGTGCAAGGCATCAATATCATAACCTTCCCTTGTTAGCTTTTCTGCAATCTCCTGCGCATCAGCCTTGGTACGAGTGAAAATGATACCGTACATGCCGGGATTAAAATCAATCAATCGCTTCAGAGTTTCATATCGATGATGCGCTGTTGTAACCACAAATTGGTGATCGACATTTTTATTGGCTGTATTTTTTTTGCCAACTGTAATTTCAAACGGCTCCTTCATGTAACGTTTGCTTACGTTACGAATTTCAGGAGGCATGGTAGCGCTGAAAAGCCATGTACTTTCCCGCTTTGGTGTATTCTTGAGAATGAATTCGATATCGTCCTGGAAACCCATGTTTAGCATTTCGTCTGCCTCATCCAACACTACGTAACTAATTTCTTCGAGATTGACCGCCTTTCGCTCAATTAAATCAATCAAACGTCCGGGTGTTGCCACCACTATCTGCACACCGCGACGAATATCCCGTATCTGCATGGAGATAGATGAGCCGCCGTACACGGCCACAACATTTATTCCCTTTGTATATTTTTTAAAGATTTCTACTTCGTTTACAATTTGTAAGCAAAGCTCCCGGGTTGGGCAAATCACCAATGCCTGGGGGAATTTTTTAGATGTATCTATAAGTTGAAGCAGCGGCAAACCAAAGGCTGCCGTTTTACCGGTGCCGGTTTGTGCCAGGCCTATTAAATCTTTTGTTCCTGAAAGTAAAACCGGGATAGATTTTTCCTGGATGGGTGTAGGCTGGGTAAAGCCAAGTTCTTCTACTGATTTTAGTAATTGCTCGTTAAGTCCTAATTCGCCGAAAGTAGCCATAGTAAAATTTGTGGTTGCAAAGCTAACCACAGATTGTCGGGATTATCGATAGATTGCCAGGATTAGATTGGGAAATTTTAAAATATTGCAATTCAACTAAGATAATTGCAGTTAAGATCATCCCGACCATTCTTAGAATATTGGCCATCCGTGGTCAAAAAAAATAAGCTGCCCCGAAAACGGGACAGCTATCTAACGATTGCTTGCCAAAAAAACTTTTTAGTAATACAATCTAGATTGTCATGTCAGAAAAATCTTATTTGATAAGACCTTTCGAAACAGAATCTTGATGTAAAGAATCAGCTACTGCTTTAGCCAAAGAATCTGCATTAACTACTGGTACTTCTGGAGTAGTTGGAGTTTGAGCAGCTGCTTTGTTGATAGAATCTTGTCTTAAAGAATCAGCTTTTGCTTTTTCAATAGAATCTTTAGTTGCCTGATCTGTACCAGCGTTATCACAAGCTACTAATGTACCAGCGATAGCTAAAACGGCTAAGAACTTTTTCATGTGTGTTGTTTGATTTTTGGATTGTTTAAAAAAAATTTATTTCGATTGAACCGAATCTTTTTTTGTCAGCCTCTTCCACTCTTTACCACCTTTATCAATCAGCTTTCCACCTTTTGATTTTGTCGAATCCCAGATTTCTGTCCCTTTTTCCTTTACATCCTCCAGGATTTTATCCCCTTTTGAGCGAATAGAATCCGCTACTTCTGAATTCATTGCGTCGTTTACTGTTTCTTCCACTTTGTTTCCCAAACTATCAATGTCCTTTTTTGCTTCTGACGAATTTTTGCAGGAAGCGAAAAGAACTATCAGGATAGTGACCCAAAACACCCGCATTGAACCTGGATTTAACTGATTAATTCCCGCCTTGAAAAAAGGTAACCCTGTTTTTTAAAAAATTTTTTTACCAGCATCTTTGGGTTACTTTTCCCCTGTTTTAGTATTAAAAGAAGATTTACACTTGAAAGCTGAGCACAATCAAATTGCCTTGTTACAGGGTTTGGCCCGCAACGATAAAAAGGCAATTGAAACGATATATAAGGAGAACTTCAACCTGATTCAGGCGCTTGTTGTTAATAATAATGGCAATACCGATGATGCAAAGGATATTTTCCAGGAGGCGATGATCGTTCTCTATCAAAAAGTTCAGTCCGGATCCTTTGAATTAAACTGCCAGGTAAAAACTTTTGTCTATTCCGTATGTCGCAGGCTTTGGTTAAAGCGGCTAATGCAGCAAAACAGGTTTAGCCTGCACGAAAACACGGAGGATATTGTAGTAGTAGATGAAGTGATGGACGAGCATGAAAAAAGGGACAATGATTTTATGATGATGGAAAGAGCTATGGGGAGTTTAGGAGAACCGTGCAAAAGTTTATTGGAAGCTTTTTACATGCAGAAGAAGGGGATGCAGGAAATAGCGGGAATTTTTGGTTATACCAATGCCGAAAATGCCAAAACGCAGAAGTACAAATGCCTGATGCGGTTAAAAAAATTATTTTTTTCGGAATATAAAAACGAGTCATTGTGATGCAGGATATTAAAATTTTAGAAACGGTTGAACGCTATATCAGCGGCGAAATGTCGCCAGATGAAAGGGTTTACTTTGAAAACCTGCGTAAAACCAATCCCGAAATTGACCAGGCGGTTGTTGAGCATACTTTCTTTTTACAGCAAATGGCCCGCTTTGAAGACACCCGCCAATTCAAATCCATCCTGGACGAAACGCATATTCACCTGGCTGAAAAGGGATTGATTGAATCTCCACGGCTGAAAGGAAAAGCAAAAGTTGTTTATATGTTCAACCGCTATAAGCGCACTGCTGCCATTGCTGCTTCTATCGCCGGTATTACTATGCTTTGTGCCAGTGCTTTGGTTTGGTCGCTTTCTCCTGATAAGCCAACCGATGTGAAGAACCAGATTGACCTGTTGGATAGAAAAATAAATACACTGGAAACAAATGATAGAATCTTAAATAAGAAGATTAATGATGTTGCCATTGCCAAGGCAGATTCTTCGGTTAGCGAACAAATTATTAACTATACAAGTGGGGGTACCGGCTTTTTGGTTGATGGCAAAGGTCTTCTTGTAACAAATGCCCACGTTGTTGATAATGCCAGAAATATTGCAGTTCAAAATGCTGCAGGCAAAGATTTCAAGGCAAAAGTTGTATATAAAGATGCTAGCCGTGATATTGCCATTTTAAAAATCACTGACAAAGCGTTTAAAGCCTCCAATACAATTCCATATTCGATAAAAAAATCACCTTCTGCTATTGCAGAACCGATTTTCTCTTTGGGTTATCCTCGTAATGATATTGTTTATGGTGAAGGTTATTTAGCTGCAAAAACCGGTTTTGAAGGTGATACCATGGCCGTACAAATTGATATTAACGCAAACAGTGGTAATAGCGGAAGCCCAATTATTAATCGTAAAGGAGAAATTATTGGTGTGTTGAATGCGAGGCAAACATCAGCGGAAGGTGCAGTTTTTGCCATTCAGTCGAGATACATTTATGATGCTTTAGCTCAGCTTCAAAAAAGCGATACAACTTATAAACATGTTAAGCTGCCTGTAGCTTCTTCTATTAAAGGAATTGACAGAACAAAGCAGGTTGAAAAAATTACCGACTACGTGTATATGGTAAAAGTGAATTAATTAAATCTATGAACACTTAAAAGGCCCGGCTAGTCCGGGCCTTTCTTATTATGCTAATTTGTGTTTACCACAATTTATTGGGATAAGTTTTGTTTTCAATAAGATTGTCCAAACTCTTTTGAACAATCGGCGCATCCTCCTTATACGTAACGCCAAACCAGGGTGCTGAAGTTGGGATCACTTTAATTTGCCCTCTACCAGTTTTGATAAACTGGTCGGCTACAAATGGAATTAGGAATTCAGACTTAGGATTGTCTACGTTCTTTTCAAGGAATTTGGATAAGCCTTCCTGTATGTAATCGAAGAGGGAAGGATGAAAGCACCAAAAATTCATAGATGCTTTTGCATCTTCCGGTATTGGCATCTTTGTCTCGCCATCCTCATTTACAATCTGCCCATTTTCACGATAAATTTTCAATCGCTCATTAACGCCAAGCAATTCATTGTTAGCGCCAACTTCAATTACCCCACGACTAACAGATCCATGTTCTGAAAGGGTATTATTTAAATTATAGGCAACAATGCCATACAATTTTTCGCTGCATTCATTTGTCAAAAAATTGGCGGCTTTGGCAAAAGCATCTTCGCCATAAAAATCATCTGCATTAATCACAGCAAAAGGACCTTGGACGGCATCTCTTGCGCATAAAATAGCATGAGCAGTTCCCCATGGCTTTTTTCTTTCGGAAGGTACTTGTACGTCGCCTATAAAAGAAGTTAGTTCCTGGAAAACATATTCGGTCTCTATTTTACCTTTTAGTTTCGGTTCGAAAATGGCTTTAAAATCATCTGCAAAATCTTTACGGATGATAAAAACCACTTTTCCAAAGCCGGCTTTTATTGCATCATAAATAGAATAATCCATGATAGTTTCGCCGCTTGGTCCAAACTGTTGTATTTGTTTCATACTGCCATAGCGTGAGGCCATGCCGGCAGCCATAATTACGAGAGTAGGTTTCATCTTTTGCTTTTAAAAATTGGAGCGAAAATAGCTTATTTTCATCCGCAACAAGAATGAGCCTTTCATCCAATACGAGTCGCATTGATAATCTTTCTTTGAAATACGGCTTACCTGTTTTAGTTGATGTGCTACGTCTCGATCTCATACATCCTATAGTATCGGGAAACAAATGGTTTAAACTGAAAGAATATTTGAAAGATGCTAAAGACAAAAGCAAAAAAGTACTGGTTACGTTTGGAGGTGCTTACTCAAATCATATAGTAGCAACAGCTGCTGCGGCACAATTACAAGGCTTTAAGAGCATTGGTATCATCCGGGGCGAGAGGCCTTCTGTTCTATCTCATACCTTATCGTCAGCGAAAGATTATGGGATGGATTTATTTTTTGTTTCAAGAGAAGATTACAGACGAAAAACTATACCCGGTGAAATACTCAACAAATATAGTTCCGAAGAACTGTATCTAATACCGGAAGGTGGTTATGGCGAAAAGGGAACGCTTGGAGCAGCCGATATTTTATTACAAAACGACACATCTTTTTATTCTCATATCATAACTGCGGTTGGAACCGGGACCACTCTCTCCGGCATTACTATGAGTGCTTTGCCTTTTCAAAAAACCATCGGTATCTCCGTCCTGAAAAACAACTTTTCGCTTCAACAGGAAATAGAAACATTATTGCCTGTTGAAAAACATGAATCCTTCCAGCTATTGCATGGCTATCATTTTGGCGGCTATGCAAAATATACAGAACAGCTTTTTCGTTTTATGAATCAACTGTATTCAAAAACAGCCATCCCAACTGATTTTGTTTATACAGCCAAAACCTTTTATGCGGTGATTGACCTGATTGCAAATGGAAATTTTACGATTAACGATAAGATTTTAATCGTACATACCGGTGGCTTACAGGGTAATTTTTCACTGCCAAAGGGAACGTTAATTTTCGGGTGAAAAAATGGCCCGATTTTATATTTGCACCATTCAAATTTTGCAAGGCTTAACTTAACAGCATGAGGCATTTGATCAGTTTATTTATTGTATTTCCTTTATCAATTCTTGCCTTTAGCCAGGATACTTTACCTAAATTTCATGTGAGCAACCTGGGTAATGATGCAAATGGAAATGCCCGCATTGTTGTTAGTTGGGCAAATAACTATGACTCATTGAAACAAATCAATATCCAGTCGAGCCACGATAGCTTAAAAAACTACCGCACCCTTGTAAGTATAGCTGATCCTAATGCAAAAATGAATGGCTTTGCAGATAACAGAGCTGTGAACGACCACATGTTCTATCGCCTCTTCATCGTAAAAAAAGGTGGCGATTATTTTTTTACAAAGCCGCAAAAACCGGTTATAGATACCGCAAAAACAGTAGCGCTAATTATTACAGATAAGAAAGTACCTGAAGTCAAGAAGCCGGAAGTCGTTGTCAAGAAGCCTGACTTCGTTCCTTCTTTTTATGTTTATACCAATAAAGAAGGATCTGTGTTTATCAACTTGCCTGACGCAGAAAAACAGAAATACCGGATTAAATTTTACGAAGAAGATGAAAGTTTTTTATTTGAAATAAAAACCATCAAACAATCAAGCCTTACTCTTGACAAGACAAATTTTATGCGGGTGGGCTGGTATCTTTTTGAATTGTATAACGATGAAAAACTGGTTGAAAAACACAAGTTTTACCTCGCGAAGGAGTTTTAGGCTAAGAGATAAAAGGTTGAAAAGAGATATAGAGTTGATACAATCACTCTGCTATTTTAATTCAGACTGAATTCAATCCATAAACTAATACATGCACTCTTTCTCTCTTTAAGGCTCTTTATCTCTTAGCTCTACCTGGAAAACTTTTTCAAAATTCTTTTTCAGTTTCTTTTTTACTTCATCCATTGAAACTTCTTTTCCCAATTCCTCTTTAATAGACGTAACTTTTTTATTATTTTGAATGCCGCAAGGAATAATATGATTAAAATATGAAAGATCGGTATTTACATTTAAGGCAAAGCCGTGCATCGTAATCCACCGGCTGCACCTGACACCCATGGCACAAATTTTTCGTTCCCTGCCTTTTACATCAGTACCAATCCAAACACCTGTTTCGCCTGCAGAACGACCAGCTACAATTCCATATTCTGCCAATGTCAGAATAATAACCTCCTCCAATTCTCTTAAATAGCGGCCAATATCTGTATAAAATTTTTCAAGGTCCAGAATTGGATAACCAACAATCTGTTCCGGCCCATGAAAAGTTATATCGCCTCCCCTGTTAGTTTGATAAAACTCAATGCCCTTGTCCTTTCTCCCTTCTTCGTCAATTAGAACATGTTCCATTTTACCGCTTTTACCCAATGTGTAAACGGGAGGATGTTCAACAAATAACAAGAAATGTTTTGTAGGTAATGCTTCCGGCTCTTGCTGATTTATTGCCGATTGACGATTGATGATTGACGATTTCATCTCAAGATTCTTCTTCATTAAAACATCCTGGTAATCCCAGGCGGTTTTATAATCCATCTTTCCCAAATCCCTGAATTCAACAATTTGTTTTTCCATGCTGTACAAAAATAAGCTCCTTTATTTTTGCAGCTATGGCCGAAGATATAAATGCGAATACAGAAGAGCAGGAAAGCAGCGATGAATTATATGAACGATTTGTCTTTAATGCCGATAAAGGTCAGGAACCTTATCGCATTGATAAGTTCTTAATGAATCGTATTGAAGGCGCTACCCGCAATAAATTACAGCAGGCTATTAATGCGGGACTGGTATTAGTGAATGGAAAAGAAGTTAAGCAGAATTATAAGATCAAAGCTTTAGACAATATTGTTATTTACTCTGATTTATCACCAGAATCAACTGATGTTGTTCCTGAAGATATTCCGCTTAATATAGTTTTTGAAGATGATAGTATAATCCTCATTAACAAACCAGCGGGATTGGTGGTTCATCCCGGCAGTGGAAACTATCGTGGCACTTTGTTAAATGGAATTGCCTGGCATTTGCAACAAAAAAATCCTTCTATTTCAGACGAAACCTTGCCTCGTTTTGGCCTTGTGCATCGCATTGATAAAAACACAAGCGGATTGTTGGTGCTGGCAAAAACTGATAAGGCCATGCGTCATCTTGCTAAACAATTTTACGATCATACAGTAAAGCGCAAATACCTTGCATTAGTTTGGGGCGATGTAAAAGATGAAGAAGGAACCATCATTGCACATGTAGGCCGCAATCTTCGCTATCGCAAATTATTTGAAGCCTATCCCGAAGGCGATCATGGTAAAGAAGCCATTACACATTACAAAGTGGTTGAACGTTTTAATTATGTAACGCTTGTTCAATGTGTATTGGAAACAGGCCGCACTCACCAGATTCGTGTACACATGAAATACCTTGGTCATCCGTTGTTTAACGATGATTTTTATGGCGGCGATAAAATTGTAAAGGGTACTATTTTCAGTAAGTACAAACAGTTTGTAGATAATTGTTTTTCTATCTGTCCGCGACAAGCTTTGCATGCCAAAACTTTAGGCTTTGCTCATCCAGCTACCGAAGAAGAAGTTTTTTTTGAAACGGAATTGCCAAATGATATGGCCAGGGTAATAGAAAAATGGAGAGATTATTCAAAAACAAATGCAGGGTAGAATTTTTTTGTTACCAGCTTTTGTAATTCTATTAAACTTCGGTTGCGTCGCACTCTTGTACGTTCTGTAATTTTATTGAACAGTCAACGGAAGAAGAAGAAAAACGGTTTTCAAATCCTTGTTTTTGTTTTCGAACATTAAAATCTGATTAGTATTTTTATCGCTTTAGCAACCACACTAACATCCCAAATATGATAGTTAGGCCACAAACAATTCAAATTTTTCTGCCTGACGGCAACCCAACAAGTATAAAAATTGCGGATTTGACCAATAGGATGATTGTCGCAGTTCTCATCCCAAGAAATAAACTTACAGATTGTGGAGTAAGACCGGAAGTGAGAAAATACGGCATTTATTTTCTCTTTGGTATTAATGAAGACAAAGCAAAACCAATTGGCTATATCGGAGAAACTGAAGACTGTTTTGAACGCTTGAAGACACACAACAAATCAAAAGATTTTTGGAACTATGCTATCGTTATAACATCTAAATCAAATACATTCACTAAATCTCCTGTAAAGTTCCTTGAGCACATTTGTATTAAGACTGCAAATGAAATTGGAAGGTACGACACTGATAATCTAGCTATACCCTCAAAACCATACATAACCGAGAGTATGGAAGCAGACTTATTAGACAATTTTGATACCATCAAAGTATTATTATCAACACTTGGTTTTCCCATCTTCGAAGAAATAAGAAAATCGTCAGCTAGAAAAAGAGATATACTTTATTGCAAAGGCAAAGACGCCACTGCACAAGGAGAAATGACAGACGATGGGTTTGTTGTATTAAAAGGATCCAAAGCAAATAAAGATGAGACAAAAACAGTAGGAAATTGGATAGCAGGTCTAAGGAAAAGATTATTTGATGATAAGATTATTTACCAAGAGAATGGTGTCTTTGTTTTTGCTGAAGACTTTATTTTCAGATCTCCTAGTGCTGCTGCAGCTGCGATTTTAGGTAGAAGTGCGAATGGATGGACCGAATGGAAAGATAAAAATGGAAAAACAATTGACGAAATCTATCGAATTGATACGATAGAAAAATTAGACGATTGATATTGACAGATGCTCAACTAACCTCCAATACCTTACTTACCGAGTCATCCTCTCAAACTCTCCTCTCGAAATCTTAAACGCCGTCCCATGCCTCACTCCTTTCGGAAACGAAACCTTATCTGAAATATCTGTCCAGCTTATTAAGTCAGTTGACACAACAGCTCCATATTTTTTCTCGGTGTATTTATCAAAGTAAACAATCCATTGTCCGTTGACCTTTGTTGCTGTTGGTCCTTCTGCCCAATACTTACCTGTTATAGGGTCGCTTGGTTTTGAATAAGGGCCTGTTATATTTTTTGCTGTTGCTACACGAAGATTTTTTTGGACCGGTGCTTTTGTTTCATTTTTCAGAAACATGACATATCGTTTTCCATCTTGCACAATACTTGCATCAATCACACTAAAGCCGGGCTCATACAAAACTTTTGTTTCGCTCCATTTTTTAAAATCCTTCGTTGTCACGTAATACATACGATGGTTCCATTTCTTTCCTTCAACAGAAGTATCTTTTTGCGGGAATCTTCCTGCAACGGTTGTCGCCCAATAAATCATGTATTCCTTATTCTTCGCATCATAATTGATCTCAGGCGCCCAGGTGTTTTTAGCAGAATCTTCATGAATCATTACCGGAATAAACTGTTGTTGACTCCAATGAATCAAATCCGGTGAAGACGCATAACCAATTCCTTTATCGGCCCAACTCACTGTCCATACCATGTGATACTTGCCATCTGCGCCTTTGATAATGCAAGGATCACGGAAAAGCTTGTCTTTGCTTATAGTAGGTTTTAAAACAATACTGTCATTAAACATTGTTTTCCAGTTATAGCCATCTTCGCTATAGGCAAAGTGTAGGCCATCGCCATTGCCTTTGAAATAGCAGAAGAGGTAAACGCTGTCACTTTGGGCTAAGAGAGAAAGGTTTGAAAAGAGACAAAAGAGCAAGAAAAAATATTTCTTCATAATTGTTTAGTTGGAACGAACAAGTGTAAGGCTCATTAAACCAATCACCACATCATTAGCAATGGCTTTCACCGTTATTGATTTCAATTCTTTTGATGAATTTAAGCGCATATCAAGTACAGTTCCTGCTCCGCCATCAATGGCCCGATTGCTAAATCCTCTCAATGTTGTGTAGTTTTTAAAATCTCTTGTGTCTTCACCAGTTTTAAAATATACTCTCACCGGTTTTGGCGCATCAGTAGTAAATGCAAATCCATCGTCGTAGTAGTCCTGTTCAATAGGCCACCAGTTTTCAGGATTCTTTAATTCGAGCTTTTCTTCCGAACCGTCTTTGTATTGAATCACCACTTCACCATTCACCATCCTGCTTTGCATAGGATTTGTTGAACCGGCCATAAGGAAATAAGCATGTGATGCCTTGCCACTCAAAGGAACAATTGCAGAATCGGGGTAATTATCCCATTGCGAAGTGAATAAAATATTTTTCGTACCATATTGCGATGGAGTTGAAAATGGAATGCCTTCTTTGGTAACCATTTCATTCTTCTTTCCTGCTCTTTGTCTTAATCCCGAATCGCTGATGTTGGGTTGCACTAAAGCATAAGCCCAGTTGCCAATGCCTTGTGTTGGCAGTTGTAACGTTGGACCTTTTGGGCGTGGCGAGAGATATTGATTTTTGAAAATGTTCGAAACTTCATCGTTGAAGTGACCGGACAGATTTATTCGTTCAAAAATTTTTGTGTTATTTGGTCGCTTTTGAAGTGCATCAATCACCAAAATCATAACGGTTTCCTCAGGTTGCCAATAAATAGCCTTGTTTTGCTTTGCACGAACAAAATCAATGCTAGTAAGTTTTGCTTGAGCCTTAGAAACAAAAGTTTTTTTGATTTCCTTCCCTTTCCAAACTATTCGAATTTTAAAGAACTTTGATTCCGGCGCTTTGATTTGCAATAGCGGATAAGCAACAGCCATTGAGTCAAAATACCATTCCACTTTTCTTCCATTAACTAAAACAGATTCAACATCATCTTTTCTTGCCTTTAACAATAACGATAAATTAAGTGCTTTTGAAAAATGAGTTGTGATATTATAAAAGTCTGAATTGCCTTTGCTTTTAAATGAATAGCCCAAATCCGGCGTGGTTAAAGAAGCATTCTTCCATGCAAGGGGAAATCCCGGCTTAATAAACAACGTATCATGCAGTGCATCCACAAACACGCCAAACAGTCCTTCAACCAAACTTCTTGCCGTCATGCCAATATCGTCTGCAAAATCACGATAGAGTTCACCACGTATTGCATCATAAAAAGAAAGCTGTTGAAAATTGCCGGGGCTTGCACCGAGATACATGCTTTCAACCAACGCACTTTTCCAAAGTTTGAACGCTTCTTCGCTTCTTCCACCCTGCCAATAAGCTAATGCCGTATGCATTACTTCTCCCAATACAACATTATTCAACGACCATGTATAAGGTTGCCAGTTAGAAGTTGAAATAGTGTAAAGTGTTGAATCGTTCAAACCTTTTGCACGAATGGGAATGCGGGGAATATTGTTATCAATCCAGCGAAGCGATTGATATGCCTGGAACGCATTTGGCACTTTTGAATCAATAGCATGGTAAATAGTCCACAAAGCAGGTGAAGGATGTAATAATTGTTTTCCCAACAAATCTTTGTACTCAGCATAAACACCTTTATCCTTCATCCACAACTTTGTATTGATTGCTTTTAAGATAACCTCTGCTTTCTTACGATACGGTTCACTATCCTCTCCCACGATTGTAGCCAGCTCACCGGCCATTTTAAATGCTTTGTAGTTATATGCCGAACTATGCGTTACACCGCCTCCACTGTATTGCAAAGCATCGCTTGCCCATATAGCAGCATACGCATCGTATAAATTATCGCCATCTACATCAAAATTTCTATTCTCCCAGTCTAAATGACGTTTCAGCAAGGGCCACATTTGTCTTACATAAGCTGTGTCACCCGTCCATAAAAAGTGATTGAGCAATTGGTCAATAAATACCAGGTTCATATCGTAGTGGTGCGGACGTTTATCACCACCGGGATTGCGGGAAATATACCCGCTGCTGAAAACGGAAGTGCCCATCTTCTCTGCACTGCGTGCCAAATGCAAGGCAGTGTCCATAACCACAGGCCCGGTTAAAGGTTCAGTTACCTGCGATAAAGCATAGGCATCAAAATGTGTCCTTACTCTATCATGCCATCCCAAAACATCGGCGAGATAAGCTCCACGCCAACCGGGCAATCGCATACGCCATGCAACAGCTCCGTGTAAATAAGATGGAGATTCCCACACTGCATCTGATGCAATCGCTAAAGCACCTCCAATTGTGTTAATGTATGCGTCGGGAGTTACAACTTTTATCCGGTTTGCTAATTCTTTGCGACTCTTCTCTGCTTTATTAAACAGTTGAGGCAAATTACTATAACTAACATCATTGGCTTTGTCATTGCCTATAAAAAAATAAAGTGGCTGCGAACTAAAAGCCATTTGCGAAACAATAGCAGGAGTTGAAGTATCACTTAAAGAAAAAAATTGCAACGGTGTTTGTTGCTTATTCGCATCACCTGTTTTAACTATTGCAGTTGCAGGAAAAATTCCTGAAATGCTTTTTAGCGTTGAAGGTAGTTTCGAGGCTTCCGTAACGGGCTTGTATTGTATTTCGTAACGTTCTTCTTCGCTTAATGTTTTTGAGCCATAATAAAGTACAAAAGCATTTTTGTTGATGTGGTAAATATTTCCTTTGCAATACTCCGGTTTGAGATAAAAAGAAGATTCCGGATCCGCGCCGATATCACCTTCACGGGAAAAACGTGTTCCTGTTGCACCGCCATAAGCGGCAAATAATTTTGTTTCGGCTGGAATGTTTTTGCTTTCAATTTTAACAAGGAATCCCTCTTTATCAATCGTAGCAAGAGCTGTGATGGCGACTATTCCACTACCAAGCATTGAATCTTTGATAGTATAGATCATGGAGCCGGGACGATATCGGGTTTCGATTTTATTGGCATCAATCAGCCATTTGCTTTTTTCTCCTTTTATAAAACCGAATTTTAAATTGCCTCCCATACCGGGGAGATACAATGCAAATTCAGGAAGATCACCTGCTTCTGCACGAAAGGCAGTATTGCCTCCATATAACGCACGGTTGAATCGTCTTTTTCCATTCACTAAAACAAAATCTTCACCATCGGGCTTATAATGAATTTCTCTTTCAACGCCATGCCATAAGCCATTTGCAGTTTGCGCAAACATGTATTGAGCAAGTAACAAGAAACAAAAAAGGAAAATTGTTTTAATCATTGAATGTTCTTGTTATGATATCTAAAACACCTGGTCAACATCGGGGCGGCTGTATTTTTCTTTTGAGTTCGTTGTCTTTGGCAAACCGAAATAGAAATAAAGTGAACGTTTAGTTGACCCTGCAATTTTTGTTGGTTCTGATTGAGGCCCTAATGCCGATGTGTTAGCATTAATGCCCAATGCCAGTTTAGTCCCAATAGGTGGAATACAATCAAGAAAAGAAATGTTGCCAACAGGCAATTCAGGGTGAGGTCTTGCACCACTTAAAGCATAAAAATCAAACAGGCGAACATACAAACCGGTGTCTTTACTCGCCACATAAAACTTCCCTTCCACCGTATTAAATTCCATCCATGAGATGTCGCCATAGTAGCCTTTAAATTCAGGATATACAATCGGGTTATAGCTTGTATGGGTGTTGTTGTATAAGTTTTGCCAAACATTTACCGGTGTGCCGGCTGAACGATTCTTCCATTGGCGATAGGGTCCTTTGCCCAGCCATTTGGCGCCAAGCATATAATTTTCGGGATAGCTAAAACTAATACCGGCAAACGTATAAGAACCATTCAATTCATACTCGTATTCCATTTCTGCCCAGCCGCTGCCCTGCATTTGCCAACGAACATATTTCATCGTGCCATCGTATGTAAATTCAACCACTTCAATTTTACCTTCTTTAAAATGTTTGCTGCCAGTCACATTTGCTTTTCCTTGAACTAATACAGGTCCTTTGGAAAATGAAAGAGGGTCACCAACTGCATTTCTTGCATTTAGCAAAAGACCGGTTCTTTTATCAAGCAACAGGGTTACATCTCCGCCTTTCAAAGTATAAGTCGTGTCCGTTTCAGTAAAACTTGCTGTGCTGTCGTTAGTAGTAATAAGAGACGCTAAGAAATCTTCGTTCTTTTTTATTTTCCACGTCCATTTATGAATTTCTTTTTTGAAAGGGTCGTAAGCGGCGAGAATAACAGCATCATAATTTTTATAATCAGCAGGAAGTGACAGATTGAATGCTCCCTTCATTGTTGGTGCAACCGAAGGCGCTGTTGCCGTTCCTCTTTTCTCAATGACGTAACCGGCAAGTAAATCAAACGGTTTACGATAATTCACCAAGGCCCATTGAAAACTACATTGCGAAAGATTGGTGAAATGATAACGGTTCTCTATTTCAATTTCACCGGAAAAATTTTGCGGTAATTCTTTCATGCGAATTTTTACAGGAGAAAAAATTTCTTTCAAGGCAAAAAAACTTCCCTCTTTTTCACGGCGCGGACCCATAATGCCGTCATTCGCATTCAAGCCATTTGCATCAAGCACATTGTTGAAGTCTGTACGAACAATGGCTTCATCCACCAATGCCCATATAAAGCCACCACCACTCTTTTTTGCGTTCCAATGCAATTCCCAGAAATCATTCATAGCTGCACCGGCGCCACCATCATCCTGCGCATGTAAAAATTCTGTCGGCATATAAATAAGCGAATCATCCAATATTTTTTTTGTGCTGTAATAATCTTCGTAATGGTTACAATCAATGCCGTTGAAATGGTTACCCGGACGATGATGGGGATGAATGACAGGACGTTTTTGAAAATCCCATTTATAAAAGTCATCATCCAATTCTTTGTTAGTGCCGCCTTCATTACCATTGTCCCAAAAGATGATTGAAGGATGATTCAAATCTCTTAACACTAATTCCTTCACCAATGGTTCACCTGCCTTTGCACTATAGAATTTTTGCCAGCCTGCCAATTCATCCAGTACATAAAGCCCAAGCGAATCACAGTAATTCAAAAATGTTTTATCTGGTGGATAATGTGAACAACGGACAGCATTCATGTTCATTTCTTTCATCAGTTGCACATCCATCAAATCAATTTCTGGATTTACACTTCGCCCGGTTTCGGGCCACCAAACATGGCGGTTAGCGCCTTTCATTTTTACCTGAACGCCATTTATGTAAATACCATCACCTCTCCGCACTTCAATAGTGCGGAAGCCAAATTTTTCAGTTAACTGGTAGGTTGTTTTGGTTCCTTCCTTTAGTGCGACAACCACTTTATAAAGGTTTGGCGTTTCAGATGTCCATTGCAAAGCATTCGCTATGGTTGTACGAACCTCAACCACGCTATCATTTGCTGCTGCTTTTCCATTTATAGCTCCTACTTGCTTGCCTTTTGCATCAAATATTGTTGCAGTAATTATTTTATTTCCTGTCAACCCTTTTACAAAAGCTTGCATGGCAAAACTTCCGTCAGCTTTTGCATCAATAGCAACATAGTTTATATGCTCTTTGGGAACTGCTTCCAAATACACCGGGCGAAAAATGCCACCGAACACCCAATAGTCTGCGAGTCTTTCCGCATTGTTGACACTTGCATCAGCACTCATCTTGCTAACCGTTGCTTCCAATGTATTTTTTGCACCGAAAGAAATTTTATCGGTGACGTCGTATTTAAAACGATAAAAAGCTCCCTGGTGAACAGCACCGGCAGACTTGCCATTGATCTTCACTTCTGTGTCCGTCATCGAACCTTCAAACACAATAAAAATTTTTTTGTTCTTCCATGATGAAGGCACATTGAACGAGTGCTTATACATTCCTTGCTCATCGGCAAAGCGGGCATTGCGACCATTGGTTTTATAATCGCGGCCGTAGTTATAACTGCCAAATCCCTGTTGCTCCCAATGCGAAGGCACTTGAATTTTTGTCCAGTAACCGGCATTGCGACCACCCGTGCAAAAGAAATCCCATGCAACGGTGTGTTTGTTATCGGTACCGGATAAATATTGAATTTCTTTCTGCTGCGCAGTTACATTTAAAACCAACAACGTAAGAGCAATTGCAGCGTATATTTTTTTATAAATCATTTTTTTGATGATTTTATTTTTTACCGGCTTTTGTAATTCTATTGAACTTCAGTAGCAATCTTTGATTTGTTATTCTTTGTTCTTTTGGGTAAAAGAATAAAGAATAAACACTTCTACGTTCAGTAATTCTTTTCAGCTTTTTAGGCTACGAAGAATAAATAAGAGACAAAGGGTCACAACTTATATACTACTTTACTAAACTCTTTGTGGTTCTTAGTACATTTTGTGACCCAAGATGCAGAGTAGCGAACAAAGCGTACAAGTGTGCGACGCAACAATGTCTTATAGCAGCACTTCAGCTTGTCCCAAAGAACTATTTCGACTTATTTTCTTCAAACCTGCTTTCTACAGCCAGAATATCCACGTCTTTTACTTTGTTCGGAAACCAAATCATCATCTCCCCTTTTCCCCTGTTAGCCCATGCATAGTACGGAATGAGTGTAATCGCTTTTTTTTTAGTTATTACTGTTTCACCATCCTCACTAAACTCAACAACAGGTGCTGTAGTTTTTAAAACAGTCACACCGTTTAACAACTCATTCCTGGCCTCCGTTTGAAAAGATGCAGAAGCAGGCAGCACAATATTGGAAGTCTTTCCATAATTATCAACCCACTCTGCGCAATATACCAACGGTCCACGTTGCGCGGCCATTTTTCCATCATCGTCCTTTAGCTTAGCATTGGCAGTTATCAATTTCACTTCCATTGGCAGCGACAATTCAACCACGTCACCTTTCTTCCATTTTCTATTCACCACTGCATAGCCTTTTTGCTGAGTGTAAGTGATTACTTCACCATTGATTTTTATCTGGACATTGGATGAAGTATTATTAGCGAAGTTGTATAAGTCAAATGGCAGCACCTGGTTTTGTGCCCAACCAGGAATGCGAATCATTAAATTGAAATCTGCAGATGATTTTGGCGAGACAATAAATTTTAATTGTCCATCCCATGGATAATTATTCTCCTGCGTAATAACCACAGGTTTGTTGTTAACTAAAAGTTCTGTTGTACTGTTGGCAAACAGGTTTACATATACATCTTTCTGATGCTGTGCATACATATAACCAGGCACTGAAGGCAATAACCTGGCAAGATTTGTTGGACAGCACGAACAATCAAACCAACCGGCACGACTAACTTCCAGCGCCTTATGTTGATGGCTACTTTTAACTTCCATCGCATTGCTGTAGAAAAAACTTTTACCATCAAGGCCAATTCCCGAAAGCAAACCATTGTATAAACTTCTTTCCAGCACATCAATGTATTTTGCGTCGCCGTGCAATAAAAACATGCGATGGTTCCAATAAACATTGGCAATAGCGGCACAGGTTTCGTTGTAGGCTGTTGTATTCGGCAATTCGTAATTATCGCCAAACCGTTCACCACTGGACGCAGCTCCAATACTGCCACTGATATAAAATTTCTTCGCCACCATATTCTCCCAAATCTTATCAATAGCCGCCAACATTTTTTCATCACCGGTTAGTGCTGCTACATCAGCTACACCGGCATATAAATAACAAGCCCTCACTGCATGACCAATTGCTTCATCCTGTTCAACCAGTGGTTTATGGTCTTGCCAATAAGCACCATTCTTCCACGGATCTTTACTTTTCGCATCGTAACCTTTAAAGCGGCCACGTTCTTCAATAAAATCTTTTGCTGTTTCCAAATATTCTTT
>JADMIO011827035.1_pt1 | contig 42284 bp, 32 predicted proteins | sample 8958161 | NCBI WGS metagenome assembly JADMIO01 (sample SAMN16585339, study PRJNA669376) | soil metagenome | isolation source: Crop rotation soil | place: USA: Cullars Rotation, Alabama | collected 2011 | reverse complement strand
CTTTCCCGACGTGCACCGCCAGGCCCGCGTCACGTCCCGCGAAGACGGGCGGCGGGCTCGGGATGCGGCCCACGGCTGGCGTGGCGGCCACCGCGATCGGCGTGGTGGCGCGCCAGTCCTCCACGCCCGCGCGGCGCACGATGAGTTCCAAACTCCAGTCGCCCGTCACGCTCAACTCACTGCCGGTGGCTTCGTAGCGGGTGGGCGACGCGCGCCGTAGCGCCACCTCGCGCACGCCCGTGATGTCGCCGACGCGCGCCACACGCAGCAGCACCTGGGCGTCGGACGGCAGCGCGCCCTGGGACGTGGAGACGTCCACGGTGTAGGTATTAGCGCCGACGACGGCGGGCGCAACGAACAGCACCGCGTGCACCTCGCCCTCGGACAGGTGAAAGGTGCTGCGGCCAGCGTTGGCCGTGACGTCTTGACGGGCAGTCGGCAGGCTGGTCAGGAGACCGACCGCCAGCAACACGCCGACCCCGAGCAACGCTTCGGCCGCGATGGCGCGACCAAAGTAACGCCCCCAGACGGCCTGGCTGCGCAGCCGCCGGCCGATCACGAACTGGTTGAGCGCGCCCAGCCCGACCAGGGCCAACATCACGACGAGCTTGATGATCAGCACCCGGCCGTAGTCCGTGACGCGCAGCGCCGCCAAATTGCCCACCTGCAGCCAGGCGCTGTAGAAGCCCGTGAGGGTCACGAGCACGACGGCCACGATCGCCAGCGTGGAGAAGCGCGGGATGGCCAGCGCGTAGAGGCGCCGGCGCGCATCGCCGGCCAGCCCGCGCGTGCCATCGATGAGCGCCACCAGCAACGCGAGCAAGCCCCCGACCCAGACGCTGGCGCTGAGCAGGTGCAACCAATCATTTGCGACGGCGGCGGCATGCCCTGTCTGCTGCGCCTGCGCATGACTGATCAGGGCGAACGGCGCCAAGGCAAGCGCGCCGGCGAGGAGCGCCGCGCTGGACACGGGGCGCGGCGGTGGATCATCCCAGAGCGTCGGCGTCGTCAACATGGCTGCGTAGGCCAACAGCATGATCATGCGCAGCACCCAGAGATACCCGAAGCGCGTGGCTGTCACACTGTCGAACACTGTCGTGAGGGAGAGTCCATTGCCGCTATTCTGGGCCTGCACCCCTAGCGCGACGACGCTGCCGATCGCCGCCACGCCGATGCTCCACAGCGCGAGCGCATAGACGCGCTGCTGAAGCCGTTGGTAGCGCTCGTCCGGCACACTCGCCAGGGAGGGGCGCAGCACCCACAGCCAGCAGGTCAACGCGCCGAGCGCGCCCGTCACGCCCAGCAGCCCGAGCCAGCGGCCCAGCGCGTCGAGCCAGGTCGGGGCCGTCTGGAAGCGGGTCAGCTTCGGCGGTGTGATGGCCACCACGTTGGAGCGGTTGCCAATGGTGAAGGGCACGTAGCCAGTCTCGGGGTGGCCGTCTTCCGCGGACACGTTGCGCCACTGCACCGTGTAGGTGCCGGCCGCCAAGCCCTGCGGCAGTGGCAACACCAGTTGGCGCGGATCAGTTCCAAGCCGGCTCGGGGCCGTCGCAATCTGCTGGCCGCTGGCGTCAAACAGCTGGGCCCGGGTCGCGCTGGGTTCGATCGTCTCGGTAAACCAGAGCCGCACCTCAACTGGAGCCTCAGGCACCACATCGTTGGCACTGGGATCACTGCGCTCCAAAAAGGCGTGCGCGTGCGCCGTCCCAGGTTGCAGGATCACGACGACGAGCGTGATCGCGAGCAGCGCAAGCAGCGGGGCGGCGCGCGCGCGCCACCCCCATGATGGTCGTCTCCACGGCGCTGGCTGCACGGTCTAGTCCCTCGCGTCAATCGCGTCGTGGGCGACCACGCCGGCGCGACGCGTCCGACGCGCCTGGGCGAGTCCTGCGCCGCCCGCCACGAGTCCTGCGGCGCCAACCACCAGCGCGATGATGGCCAGGGTGCGCGCCGTGTCGGCCGTGTCTTGCGCGTCGCTGTCGGCGCCGGCGCTCGTCGTTGCGGTGTTCGGGAATGCCAGCGTGTCGCGCGCCGCCGCCTCGTCGAAGGTCTCCGGTCCGCTGGTGAAGCGCTCATCGACGGGCGTGCCCTCGATCGTGCCGAAGATGTGAAAGGTGTAGGCGCCGGTGGCCGCCGGGATGAAGTCGGCCGTGTAGACGCCCGGCTCCGCGACGTTGGGCTCGAGCGTCAACGCCTTGGTTTGCCCGCCCCAACTGACTTCCGCCTGCAACGTGTCGGCGAGTCCTTCCACCGGCTCGCCTTCAGGCTCCTCAGCGTCCGCTGCTGGGCTGGCTGAGGCCGCGCCAGCGGCCGGGGCTCGAAACACTTCCAGGTGGAGCGCATTGGGTTCGTCGACAATGGTCGGCTCGATGTCAAAGCCAACCTCCACCTGGTAGTCGCCGAGCGTGCGGTGCTCGTGGGCGCGTGCGCCGCCGTACGTCGTGATCAGCAGCAGCGCCGCGAGTGTGCCGGCCCCCAGCGCGCGACGCCAGCATGCGCGTGTGTCCAACATGTGTGTCGTCCTTCGATAGACGCGTCGTGGTCAGGCGGGTGGAACCTAGCGACGCCCCACGTGGCGGGGGTGGTTCGGGTCGCAGATGGCGCGTCGCCAACGGAACGGGCATCCGCCACGTGCCGCGGACGGGCGCCGTGAGCACCCGTGCCTCGGGACTGTCGAGTAGGGCGTCTCCCGTGTGACTGGCGTCCCCGCTTTCCGGCTGCTGGATGTCGATCCCGCCGGCCTCGGCGGCTGATCCTCGTCGGGGCGCTGAAGGCTGATGATTCTCAGCGTTGTGCTGGTGCCCGGCCAGCGTGAACAGGGCGTGCTCATGCGGCAATGGCGCGCCGCACGCACAGGTAGTCGGAAAGGTCAGCAACCCAGCCACCACCGCCAACGGCAGCGTGAGTGCGCCAAGCAGCGACGCAGTGTCCGCGAGAGTGCGTCGGGTGGAGCGCGGCATCACATCACCAGATGGCGGCGAGTAAGCGTCACACAGGCCATGTGCTCACTCAGCCAACTGGCGGAGGTTGTCCGCGATGGCGGTGGGACTTGCGTCCGCACGCAATAAGGCGCGTTCCTTTCCGAATGGATCGATGAAATAGATGGCGTCGGTGTGGGACAGCATCTCAGGTGACGCGGCGGCCCCGCCGTGCGCGTCAGCCGGCATGCTGGCGTGTCCACCCTGGTGATCCGCCTCGTGCATGAAGTCGCCGGGCTCGATGCCATAGGCGCGCCAGACCTGCGCCAACGCCGGGCGCTCACCGGTCAGGGCGAACCAGGCCGGGTTGTCCGCGAGTCCATGCCGCGCTGAGAAGGCGCGCAGCGCCTCGCGCGTGTCCCGCTCAGGATCGACGGTGATCGCCACCAGGGCGACCTTGGCGCGCGCCTCGTCCGGCAGCTGCGCGTAGGCCGCACGGTACTTCTCCGCGATCAATGGGCAGACATCGGCGCAGTTGGTGTAGATGAAGGTCAGGGCCACGGCGCGGCCGCGGAGATCGGTCAGGCTGACGGCGTTGCCACGCTGATCGGTCAGCGCGAAGCCAGGCGATGCGGTCGCGCCCAGGTCGGTCCCCGCCAGCTGGGCGTCTGAGCCCCCACAGGCGACCAGCACGCTCAGACCGACGACCATGCGACAGGCCCAGGCCAGCCATCGTGCGCGCAGCAGGATCATCATGGCACGCTCGCGCGCAGCCGGCTGAGCGCGATTCGCTCCCGGCGGCGTTGCTCAGCCTCCTGGCGCAGCAACGCGCGCACAAGGACGCCAAACACGAGCGCGGTGTACAGCGCCCCGGCTCCGCTCGTCATGACCAACCCCGCGACCTGCTGGTCGCTCAGGGCGCTCCAGCCCCACGGCCGCTGGGCCGACGCGTAATAGGGATAGATCACCCCATTGGCGAAGACGATGATGCTGCCCACCGCGTTGCCGACGATCATCGCCGACCCCAGCAGCAACACCGTCCAGGCTGTCTGCCCACGTCGCCGCGCCGGCAGTGGCGAGATGATCTCGCGCCAGAAGAGCAGTCCGGCGCCGAAGAAGGAGAGATGCATGCTCCAATGCACGCCGTCGTGGCGGAGCGCTGCGTCATAGAGCGAGGGGATGTGCCACACGACCATGACGCCGTTATAGGCGGCCAAGGCCAGGAGCGGCAGTGCCGCATGCAGGCGCGCATGCGCCGCGTAGCCGCGCAGCAGCGGGCGTAGCAGCGCGCCACTGCGCGCCGCCGGCAGCGCCTTGAGCGTCAGGTGCAGTGGTTGGCCGAGCAGGAGCAGCGGGGCGGCGACCTGCATCAGGACGATGTGCTGGAGCATGTGCATCGTGAAGAGGTTGTCGTTGTAGGCATCGAGCGGCCCAACCAGCGCCAGCGCCAGCGCGCCGAGGCCCAGGTAAAAGGTGACGATGCGCCAGACCGGCGGCGCGCTGCGACCCCGGCGCCGCGCGCGATCGAGCGCGTAGCCATAGCCCCAGCCCGCGCTAATCACGGCGACCAAGGTCAATGGATCAAATCGCCACGCGAGCAGGAACGGCCCCGTGGCGGCGCCATGCAATACCGGGATGAGCATGATCAGCAAATGCTCTCGTCGCTAGCCGGCCCGCCGCAGCAGGCGCAAACCATTGGTCGTGACGATCAGCGAGGCCCCGACGTCAGCGAAGACGGCTTCCCAGAGTGTGGCCGCGCCGGTGACAGCTAAGGCCAGAAACACCAGCTTGATGCCGAAGGCCAGCGCGATGTTCTGCGCGATGACGCGCTTGGCGCGCCGCGACAACCGCACCGTCTCGGCGACCTTGGACAGATCGTCGCTCATCAAGGCGATGTCGGCTGTTTCCAGGGCCGTGTCGCTGCCGGCCGCGCCCATGGCAAAGCCAACTGTCGCGCGCGCCAGTGCTGGCGCGTCGTTGACGCCGTCGCCCACCATGCCAACCGCCGCGTGCTGGGCCAGCAGGCGCTCGACCGCCGCCACCTTGTCGTCGGGAAGCAGCTCTGCCTCGACGGCGTCCACGCCGACCGCTGCGGCGATAGCCTGGGCCACATCGCGCCGATCGCCCGTCAGCATGACTGTTTCCCGAATGCCGGCGGCCTTGATGGCGCGCAGCGCCGTGGCCGCCTCCGGACGCACTTCGTCCGCCAGGCCAATGACGCCAACCACCTCGTCATCAAGAGCGAGCAACACCGCCGTCTGGCCGCGCTGTTCGAGACTGACTAGATGCTGCTCGATGGCCGCGTCGCGTGTGCCGTTGAGCACCAACGCGCGTGTGCCGACCCGCACCCGCGTGCTGCCAATACGCGCTTCAATGCCTCGACCGCCGAGCGCCTGGACATCCTCGACCCGCGCGCGGTTGGTCTGGATGCCGCGTGCATCGGCCGCGCGCACGATAGCCGCGCCGAGGGGATGTTCCGAGTAGCGTTCGACGGCAGCGGCGTGCCACAGCAGTTCGTCCTCGGTCAGCCCATTCAGGCGCACGATGCTGGTAAGCGCGGGCGTGCCCTTGGTGAGTGTGCCGGTCTTGTCGAACGCCAGCGCGCGCAGCGACCCGGCGGCTTCGAGATGCGCGCCACCCTTGATCAGCACGCCATTGCGCGCGGCCGCGGCGATGGCGGAGACGATCGTGACCGGCGTCGAGATGACCAACGCGCACGGGCAGGCGACCACCAATAAGACCAGGGCGCGGTAGACCCAGTTGGACCAGCTGGCGTCGAGCAGGAGTGGCGGCCCGAAGGCCACCAGCGCCGCAATGGCCACCACCGCTGGCGTGTAGTAGGCCGCGAAGGTGTCGATGAAGCGCTGCGTCGGCGCCTGCTGCTCCTGCGCGTCCTCGACCATGCGGATGATGCGCGCGATGGTGGAATCGCTGGCCGGGCGGGTGGCCTCGACCTCTAGCAAGCCCATGCCATTCATGGTGCCGGCAAAGACCGCCGCGTCTGGGCCTTTCTCAACCGGGATGCTCTCGCCAGTGACCGGCGCTTCATTGATGGCGGATTGACCACTCGCGATACGGCCGTCCACTGGGATGCGCTCACCCGGCCGGATCACCACCAGGTCGCCGACGACCAGGTCCGCCACCGCCACGCGCTGTTCGCCGTCCGGGCGGCGTACGAGCGCGTCGGCCGGCGCGAGGGCCATCAGCGAGCGGATCGAGCGGCGGGCGCGGTCGGCGCTATAGCCTTCGAGCGCTTCGCCGACCGAGAACAGCACCGCCACGGTGGCCGCTTCGAGCCAGTCGCCAATCAGCACCGCGCCAATAATGGCGATCGTCATCAGGACGTTAATGTCCAGCCGGCGTGAGCCGCGCAGCGTGCCCCAGCCCTTGCGCGCCACCGGCACGCCGGCCACCAGGATAGCAGCGGCGTAACACAGCTTCGGCGCCCAGCCGGGAACCGCCGTGAGACTTAACCCCCCGCCCACGGCCGTGAAGAGTGCCCCTAGGCCGGTCTGGAGGTTCTCCCGCTGTGTCAGCAGTGCGCTGAGAGAGCGCGCGTGAGGTGGCGTGGCGGTCTGTGCGTCCGGCCCAACGCGGTAGCCGAGTTCGACCACGCGCTGGCCGATCTGTGCGCGGCTGGTCTGGTCGGGCGCGTAGGTCACGCGCATGCGCGCGGCGGTAAAGTTCACGGTCGCTTCGCTCACACCCGGGAGTCGGCCAACGCCACGCTCCAGCGTGCGGGCGCAGTCCATGCAGTCCATGCCTTCGATTGGCAGCACGAGGTAGCCGTCGCGATCAGCGCTAGCAGTGTCCGGTGTCGCGCGGAGATCGGTCGCGGGCGTGGACATGGTCATGCTGCTCCCTCCTGTCGGTGGCTGACATGCTCGACGGCGAGCTCGAACAGCGATGACACGTGGGCGTCATCGAGTGCGTAGTAGACCAGGCGGCCTGCGCGGCGTGGCCGGACGAGGCCAAGCATGCGGAGGGTTCGAAGTTGATGGGAAATCGCTGACTCCGAGAGGCCAACGCTTGCGGCCAGATCACAGACGCATAGTTCGTGGGTTGCGAGCGCCGCCACGATACGTAGGCGGGTCGGGTCACTCAGTGCGGCAAAGATGTCTGTGACACCCGCGAGGAGCGCCGTCGCTGGCAGCGACCGTCGGGCCTGCTGCACAGCAGCGAGGTGCACGAGTTGGTCATCGCAGCGGAGGTCGGCGAGATCGGCCAACTGATCAGCTTTGCGGGGTCGTGGCATGCAGCGCTCCCAAGTGAGACTCAGTCTCAATCACATGAGTAAATATTCAATATAGCGTATCGTAGCACGGCATGTGATGCAAACCTGGCGAACCAGGGTAGAGGTGCGCCTACGACGTGCTGTTCGCCGCGGCGAATCACAGCATTGCTCTGTGCCGCGCCCGCGCGCGCCGCTTACCTTTGGCACGGCGCGCCGCTGCGGGATGACGACCGCGCCGTGCCATAGGAGGCGAGCATGCAACCACCTGCGCGTCCAGCACATCCAGACACGGCGAGCGTGGAACCGTCTCACAAACGCGCGCACGCCATTCGCCGCGCACTGCTCACGATCTTGGCCTTGAACGTGGCGGTCGCGCTAGCCAAGCTCGGCTACGGGCTGCGCACTCACAGCCTCAGCATGACCGCTGATGGCCTGAACTCGCTGCTGGACGGCGCCTCCAATGTCGTCGGTCTGGCCGGTCTGGCGGTGGCCGTCCGCCCGCCAGACCCCAATCATCCGTATGGACACCGGCGTTTTGAGACACTGACGACGCTGGCCATGGCGGCCTTCATGCTGTTGGCGCTCGAGCACATCCTGCAGGGTGTCTGGGAGCGCTGGCGAGGCGGTGGGCAGGTCGAGGTGACGGGCGTCAGCTTCGTCGTCATGCTGGCGACGCTGGTCATCAATATTGGTGTCACACTCTGGGAACGCCGCGCTGGCGCGCGCTTGCGGAGCACGATCCTCATTGCCGACGCCCGTCACACGGGTAGTGATGTCGTCGTCACCATCTCGGTCATTATCGGCCTCGCGCTCGTTAAGCTCGGCGTCGCGGCCGCGGATCTGGTGCTGTCGCTCGTGGTCGCGGCCGTGATTGCCTGGGCTGCTTGGACGGTCGTGCGAGAAGCGGCGTTGGCCCTGAGCGACGCCGCATTGGCGTCCATCCCGGACATCGAGGCGGCGGCCCGCGCGGCGCCCGGGGTGCGGGGCGTGCACAACGTGCGCACGCGCGGCGGTGAGGGGCAGACCTGGGTCGACCTGCACATCCAGGTGGCCGCACAGTTGCCGGTCGAACGTGCGCACGCGATCGCCAGCGACGTCGCGGCGCGCGTCGAGGAGCGCATCGGCGAGCCCGCTGATGTCACCGTGCATGTGGAGCCCGACTCGCCCGAACACCTGCGCGCAGCGCGTGGGTACACGCCGCCAACCGACTAACCCGCGCGTCCACCGTTGCAATCCTGCGCAGCGGCTGCTAGGGTGTGCCGATCGGACACACATCGTAGAGGGAGGATGGCACGCTATGCGCACGCGCCGATTCGCCACACTCGTGAGTCTGCTCGTCCTCACCATGCTGGTGGCAGCCCTGCCGGCGGCGGCAGCCACCCGCGTCGACACCTCGCAACTGCGCAGCGCCGTGACGCTCTCCGGCGTCCGAGCGCACCAGGCTGCGCTACAGAGCATCGCCAACGCCAACAGCGGCACCCGTGTGGCTGGCTCGCAGGGGCACGTGGACTCGGCCGAATACGTCTTTAGCCAACTAGCCGCGGCTGGCTACCACCCCACGCGCCAGTACTTTGACTTCCCGTTCTTCCAGGAACTGTCGCCGGCCACGCTGCAGCAAGTGGCGCCGAACCCGACGGTCTACACCGTTGACACCGACTTCGCCACGATGACCTACTCGCCTTCAGGCGACGTGACCGCAGCCGTGACCGCCGTTGACCCCACCATTCCTTCGCCGGGCGACACGACCGACGGCTGTGAAGCCGCCGACTTCGCCGGCTTCATCCCGGGCACGATCGCGCTGATCCAGCGTGGCACCTGCACCTTTGCCGAGAAGGCGCAGAACGCCACGGCCGCCGGCGCAGTCGGCGTGCTCATCTTCAACGAGGGCAACACTCCCGACCGCTCGGGCGTTCTGGAAGGCACGCTCGGCGCGCCCGGGGTGACGGTCCCGGTGGTGGGCATCTCCTACGACCTGGGCGTCACCTTCCTCGGCCTGATCGATAGCGGTCTCACGGTGCGCATGACCACTGACACCATCTCGGAGACGCGCACGACCTACAACGTTATCGCCGACACCGCCGCGGGCCGCACCGATCGGGTGGTGCTGGTCGGCGCGCATCTGGACTCGGTGGCCGAGGGGCCCGGCATCAATGACGACGGCAGCGGCACGGCGGTCGTGCTGGAGACGGCGCTACAAATGGCGCAACTCGGCATCCAGCCCCGCAACCAGGTGCGCTTCGCCTTCTGGAGCGCCGAGGAAGAAGGCTTGCTGGGCTCGCAGTACTACGCCGACCAGCTGACCAAGCGGCAGATCAAAGACATCGCGGTCATGCTGGACTTCGACATGCTGGGTTCGCCCAACTTCGTGCGCTTCGTTTATGACGGGGATGGCTCCAGCCTGGGCGCGGACGGACCGAACGGCTCCGGCACAGTCGAACAGGTCTTCCTGGACTACTTCGGCGCCGCGGGGCTGGCCACCGAGCCGACGGCCTTCGACGGCCGCTCGGACTACGCGCCCTTCACGGCGCTGGGCATCCCGGCCGGCGGCGTCTTCACCGGCGCGGAGGGCATCAAGACAGCTGAGGAGGTCGCCGTCTACGGTGGCACAACTGGCCAGCAGTACGATCCGTGCTACCACGAGGCCTGTGACACCTACGCCAACGTGAGCCTGGACGTGCTCGATCAGATGGCGGACGCGACCGCGCACGCCGTTCTGACCTTCGCCATGACGACCTCGGCCGTCAATGGCACGGACAAGGGCAAGGCCAACGGCCAGTTTGAGGGCGACTACCTGGGCACGCTCTTGCAGCGCTAGCCACGACACTCGCATTTGCGCACACGGGAGCGCGCCTGCGCGCTCCCGTTGCCTTTGCCGGCTAGCCGGCGCGCCGGATACGTAGTGTGACCGCCTGAGTAAACGCCAGGAGGCGTCCGCCGTGCGCACCACGCGGAGACGCACGCTGAACTCTGTGACTAGGGCGCGTCCGCATGCCGGGCACGCCACCTCCCAGACTGCTGCGTGGCTTGAGGCGGGTGCACAACGCGCTGCGCGCGTCTAGCGATGTTTCGAATGTACTGTGGTGAGGGCGCCATCCGCTTACAACAGGCCTTGACACGCTTGCGCCTCTGAGTCCAAACCGGGAGCGTGGCTGAGCGCCCGAGCTGCTACGGTTGGCGCATGTTCGTCGAGCCTGACACGGCTGCATCGACCGCTCCGTCGCCGTTGAAGAATGTCGATGACAAGGGGCGGTCCCGCCATAGCTGTGCCCAGGCGAGCATGGCCGTCGCCTGGGCAGCCACGCTGAAAAGCCCGATCGTGCGCGGCAGCCAGTTGACGTGGAGGGTAAAAGGCGCCACGACGAGCATGGATCCAGAAAGCACCAGGCCGACGCCACTCAGCACTGCCCCCGCCCGATACACGGGTCGGGTGGGACAACCCACGAGTATGGCCGCGACGATGACCTCAAGCGCCGCAACGCCGGCCAGCGGGAAGCCATGCTCTGCCGCCGCTCCAAATCGTGCGGTGGCAACGCCGGCATACAGCATGCCGCTCAGTAACAGGCTGAGTCCTCCCACCGCCAGCCAGACGCTGTTCGGCTTCGTGCGTACACCTGTCCGAACTCGACGGCGCCGTTGCGCGTCCGCGTTGAGCCAGACGGCCGCGAAGAGCCCGCCGATGAGTGGCAAGACGCGCCCTGCTGCGAAGAGCGTCGCAGCCGGGGTGGTTGTCCACCACGGCGCGGTGGCTGTGTCCAGGCGCGCCACGTCCGCGCCGGGCGGCGGCGTGGCCAGCGAAATGCCCTTGCGGCGCAAGAGCGTTTGCATGGCGCCGATGTCAGCCTGTTCATTGGCAGCAATCTGCGTAGCCAGCCGGCGGACCGGCTCGTTCGCGCTCAGCGCGAGCGCTGCCTGTGCCATCGCCAGCCCGATCTGGTGGTGCCATGTCATCTGGCGCAAAAACTCGATGTCGGCCTGGTCCGGCGGCAAGCTCACGAGCAAGCCGAAGTCGCCGCCAGTCATCCAGAAGGCGTCGGTGTGCACCTCGTGCGACATGCCGGCCGCCGCATGACCCATCCAGCTCAGTGGCGCAACCGTGCTCCTGCTACTGGTCGGGAGGCCCCAGGCGTCGAGCCATTCCAGCATCCGGCCGACTTGCAACTGCTCGATCCGCAGCATGCTGGTGGCCAGCATGCGGATCTCCGGGTCGTGGGTGCGATCGCGCGTCGCCAGCGCCATGTCAACACCGAGCTGGTGATGGTAGGTCATGTCCCGCAAGAACCCAGCCTCGACCGACTGCTCACCCGGCGTGTGCGGCATGGCCAGCCGGATCGACCAGACCACCGCGAACATGATCGCCAGAAAGCATAGGAGCACCGCGGGGTCGTCCCAGGGCCGAGACTGGTGGCGCGCGTTGACGCCGCGTCTTCGACGAGCGAAGCCGTTCACTGCCGTGTCCCAGCAGCGCTCAAGCAGCCGATCTCACCCGCGCTGGACTGCGGCCGACGCATCGCCATGCGCGCTCCTCCTATCGTGCGTGACCGTCAAACGACAGTAAGGCCGCCGCGCGTGTTCCGGGCCGCCAGCGCATGCCACGGCCCAGCGTATCGCCACCACGAGCACCACCATCACGGCGAACAGCAGTCGGCACACAATGAAGGGTAACGTGCTGGCGCGTTGCAAGCAGCGGAGGAGCCCCCAGATCGCGCCGCATCCGATGAGCGCGGACACCAGCATGCCGACGAGACACGCTTGAAGATCGCCGGGGCTCAGGCCCGCCTGGGCCATATCCACCAGTTGCTTGGTTCCGGCGCCGGCGATGATGGGCATCCCGATCAGCAACGAGAACCGTGCCACGTCGCTGCGGCGCACGCCCGGCAGCAGGCCGGCAGTGATGGTCGAACCAGAGCGTGAGATGCCTGGCACGATCGCGATCGCTTGCGCACGTCCGGCGTCGGCGACGCAGCACCTGCATGCCTGCACGCACTCGGCGATTGCCAGAGGATTCTGCCCCTACGAGGCAACTCCCGACACGGTCTGCGTGTCGGGCGCAGGCATGCGGTCAGTGTGTGCATGCGGAAACGTGAGCATACTTGCGTTCTGCTACGCTAGACGGTAATTTAGCCAAACCTAATACGCGACTGGCTTGGCGTTGTAGTGCGGGTGGGAGATGGCGACGAGTAAGGATCACACCACGGCGTTGGAGCGACCGAATCTGCCACCGAGCATCCGGCCAGGTGATGTGCGCACGGTCGAAGCAGCTTCCCAGTCGTTGGCCGGGTCGCGTCGCGGCCTGCGACGCCTGCTGCCCTTTCTGGGGCCGGCGTTTGTGGCCTGCGTCGCCTATATCGATCCCGGCAACTTCGCCACCAACATCGCGGGCGGCGCGAAATTCGGCTATCTCTTGGTCTGGGTCATTGTCGCCAGCAACCTGATGGCCATGCTGATCCAATCGCTCTCGGCCAAACTGGGCATCGCCACCGGCCGCAACCTGGCCGAGGTGTGTCGCGATCGCTTTCCACGTCTGGTCGTGTATGGGATGTGGGGCGTCTCGGAGTTGGTGGCCATGGCGACCGACCTGGCCGAGTTCCTGGGTGCGGCGCTGGGCTTCAACCTGCTCTTCCACATCCCGCTCTTCCCGGCCGGCCTGCTGACCGGCCTCACCACGTTTCTCATCTTGGGCTTGCAGGGACGTGGCTTCCGCCCGTTGGAAGCGGTCATCACGGTGCTGGTGGGAGTCATTGCCGTCTGCTACGTCGTTGAGATCGCCATCGTGCGCCCGGTGCTTGGCCCGATCGCATACCACGCGGTCGTGCCGCAATTCTCCGGCACCGAGAGCATTCTGTTGGCCGTCGGCATTCTGGGGGCCACGGTCATGCCGCACGTCATCTTTCTGCATTCCTCATTGACCCAGCATCGCATCGTGCCTCAGGATCCTGAACAGGCGAAACGCATCTTCCGCTTCGAGATCATCGATGTCATGATCGCCATGAGCCTGGCCGGCGTCGTGAACGCCGCCATGTTGATCATGGCCGCCTCGACCTTCCATGCCAAAGGCTTGGTCGACATCGCCTCGATCGAGGAAGCGCATCGCACGCTGACGCCGCTGCTGGGGCAGGCCTCCAGCGTCGTCTTCGCCATCTCGCTCTTAGCCTCGGGGCTCTCGTCTTCGACGGTCGGCACGATGGCGGGGCAGGTCATCATGCAGGGCTTCCTGCACCGCAGCATCCCCATCTGGCTGCGGCGCGGCGTCACCATGCTGCCGGCGCTGGTCGTGATCGCCATCGGGCTCGATCCCACGCGCACACTGGTGATCTCACAGGTGGTGCTGTCGTTCGGCATCCCATTCGCCTTGATCCCGCTCGTGCTCTTTACCCGCAATCGTTTGCTAATGGGCGCGCTCGTGAACGCGCGCGTCACCAGCGCCGCCGCCTGGTGCGTGGCGGCCGTGATCGTCGCCCTGAATATATTCCTGCTGTACGAGACCTTTCTAGGCGGCTGAGCGTGGCAGCGCAGGTGTTCCAGCGGCTGCTCGTGCCACTGAACGGCTCCCAACGGGCGGAAGCGATCCTGGCGCCGGTGGTCGTGCTGGCCGCGCGCTACGACGCGCTGGTGACGCTCCTGCACGTGCATGACCAGTCTGCGCCAACGCGCGCGTCCGAGGAGCGTCGTCTCGTGTCGGTGGCAGACGCACACCAATACCTAACGGGGCTTCGCGCGCGCTACGACGGGAGCGCGACGTTCGAGACGCATGTTCACCTGCATCATGGGCACAATGTGGCCCACGGCATCGCAGCCTATGCTCGCTCGCACCACACGACGCTGATCGCGCTGACCACGCAGGGCACACGCGGCCTGCGGCGACGACTCGTCGGCAGCATCGCTCACCAAGTGGAGCGACTGACCACAACTGGGCTGCTCATCCAGCCGACACGTCGCCGGCCGGGCAGTTTCAACTGCCGCACGCTCCTGGTGCCGTTGGACGGCAGCGTGGATGCCGAGCGGGCCCTCGACGTCTCGGCCAGCCTCGCGCTCACGTTTCACGCGCGTGTGTGCTTGACGCGCATCGTGCCGACGCGTCGGACGGTGCGAGGTGTTGACGTGGCCATTGGGAGCTTGTTGCCGCGCGCCACCACTGAACTCTTAGCGCAGGACGAAGTGGCAGCCGGCGACTATCTTGCCGCGCTGCAGGGACGATTGCCCCCCATGATCCAGGTGCTCCGTGACGTACGTCGCGGCGCGACGGCTCCGCAACTCGCGGTTGCTAGCCAGTGTCTTGATGCGGATCTGATCGTGATTCAGGTGCCGCAAGGGGCGACGCTCACGCACCTGCTCGACACCCGGTCGACGAACATCCTGGGCGCGATTGATCGGCCGGTGCTGGTTGTGCGCAGCGGTGACGATCCTCCTCGCGAGCGACCCGCCGCGCACCGTCCGACCAGCACGCACACACCGGGCTGGTCTGCTTAGCGTGGCAAGACGTGGCGCGCCATTGTCCCAGCCACCGTACGCCCGACGGTCACGGAGTAGTGCTTGCGTTCGATCCGAAGCCAGCGCGACGACGCGCTGGCTGAGCGGCCCGGTAGGTTCCCGGAGAAATACCGTCTGTAGCGGCGGGTAGGCCCAATCGAGTGCGTCCTTGGTCGCGATGATCGCCAGTCGTGTCGTCTTCACGGGCGCCTCTGCTGGCGCCGGCGCGCTCAGGGCGTCGATGCAGTCGCTGATCGTGGGTGCGGTCGCAGTCGTCATGTGGAACGCGCCGGACACGATGCGGATCGCTGTCTCAGCGTAAGCAGCAACGATCTACACTGTCCAATACCGGTATCCGACGACACCGATCGGAGAAGCTGATGATTGAGCGGCCCAGCCTGCACGCCCTGGCCGTCTTGCTGGCGGTCGTCGAGCACCAGACGATGACGGCAGCGGCCGAGGCGGAAGGCATTAGCCAGCCGGCCATCTCGGCGCACATCAAAGGCCTGGAAGGCTTCTTCGGCACCGCGTTGATGGAGCGCAGCGGACGGCGGGTGCGTCCGACCGCGGCCGGCATAGTGGTAGCTGACTACACGCGGCGCATCCTGGCCCTGACCGATGAGTTGACTCGCTCGGTCGCTGACCTGGAAGGGTTGCGCGCCGGCACGCTCGTCATCGGGGCCAGCAGCACGGTCGGCGAGCAGATGCTGCCGGCCGTCCTGGGGCGATTCCATCGGGCCTATCCCGGCGTCCAGCTGCGCCTGAACATCGGCAATACCGACGAGATCGTGCAGTGCGTCCTGGAGCGCACGCTTGACCTGGGCATCGTCGGCAAGCCACAGCAGCATCCCGAGCTGACGGCCAGCGCGGTCTTCGACGATGCGCTGGAGATCTTCGTCGCGCCGGACCACCGACTGGCAGCGGTTGGACGGCTGCGCGTCGATGACCTGGACGGCGAGACCTTCGTGCTGCGCGAGGCAGGCTCGGCGACCCGTGACCTGGCCTTGGCGTGCCTCGCCTTGCATAGCTGTGTGCCCGGCGAGACAATCGAGCTCGGCAGCAATGAAGCGGTCAAACGCGCGGTGAGTGCCGGGCTCGGGGTCGGCGTGCTCTCGACCCACACCGTCGCGGTCGATCGCCGTGCCGGCGCGGTGATGACGCTCACCTGCGTGGGCTGGGAGTGCCGGCGGCAGTTCTGGCTGCTGCGCCGGCACGACCGGCTGCTCACCCACGCTGAGCGCGCCTTCATCGCACTGTTGTGAGGGCTGGCTGTCCAACCGCGTTGGCCAGCGCGACGCCGCTGCGTGCACCGATCGGCTTAGAGGCCAGGATGTTGACCCCCTGCGTGCCGAATTCGGCGGCACTGGAGGCCTGCGGCGCGTCGGAGAAGGTGTCGTAGCGCTCGGACGAAAACGCGATGCGCTCGAAGCCGGCGTTCCAGATCAGCTCGGCCAATGCTGCCTCCGGCAGCGCGCCGGCAATTCAGCCAGTCCACAGACTGATGTCGTTCCTCGCGTCCTCCGGCACCTCGCGGCCGACGATGATGTCGGCGATCTGCAGTCGGCCGCCGGGCTTGAGCACGCGGAAGGCCTCGGCGAAGACCGTCTCTTTGTCGGGGCTGAGGTTGATCACGCCGTTGGAGATGACGACATCGACCGACGCGCTCTCGACCGGCAACGCTTCGATGTATCCCTCGCGAAACTCCAGGTGATCGAGCCCGAGTGTCGCGGCAGTATCGGACGCTTTGCTGAGCATTGCCGGCGTCATGTCGATGCCAATCACCCGGCCGGTAGGACCGACCTGCTGCGCGGCTAGGATCGCGTCGAAGCCGGCGCCCGAGCCAAGATCAACAACGACGTCGCCCGGCGCGAGCGCTCCGAGCGCGAATGGGTTGCCAACGCCGGCGAAGCTCTCGACGGCCGCGTCAGGCAGTGCAGCGACCTGCGCGGCTGGATACTCGAGCCGCTCGGCCAGGACGCGGCCGACATGGAAATGGAAGCCGTTCATGGGACAGGCGGCCACCTCGTCATACTCGTGCTGGATTGCGTCGCGCAGCGCGGTCAGGTCCAGCGTGATCTGCGTTGCCATGCACCTGTTTCCTTTCGTGAACCTGCGCCTGCAGCCTATACTGGTGGTTCGCGCAGGAACAGCGGGCAGATGCCGCCAATGCATCGCACTTCACGATGACATCTATCAAGAGCGGTTATGGTCAGCATGAAGTAGGCGTGCTCCAGCGGTTGATCACCTCAGGCCTGCGTGCACGTCCACGTCCCGATGTATCACGCCGCCTTATTGATTCCATCGGTGATCACGATTGGACACACCGGTGTGCCCGCCATACGATCGCGAGCGGTGGTGACGAGAACGCGTGTGGAGGATGTGTGTCGATTGCAATGCCGTGCCCCCTGCCGCCTGCTGCGCTGCGGGACGCTGTGGCCGAGCGCTACGGGCAGGTAGCCCTACATCCCGAGCAACCGGCCGGCTTTCCGGTCGGCCGGGCCTATGCTGAGGCCGTTGGCTACGCGGCGGATGTCCTCGATGAACTGCCACCCACCGCGAGTGTTTCTTTTACCGGCGTCACCGCCCTGCCGCGCTGGCTGGAACTCACCCCCGGCGCCACCGTGCTCGATCTGGGCTGCGGCGCCGGCCTGGATACGCTCGTCGCCGCCCGCATCGTGGGACCTGAGGGACGCGTGATTGGCGTCGATCACGCGTCCGAGATGGTGCATCTGGCACGCACGAATGCCGCGGCAGCACACGCCGACAACGTGACGATCCTGCAGGCAGCGGTTGAAGCGACGGGGTTGCCGGATGCAACCGCCGACGCCGCCATCGCGAACGGCATTGTCAATCTCTCACCAGAGAAGGAGCGCGTCGTCGCTGAGTTTCACCGGCTCCTGAAGCCAGGCGCGACGTTGACCGCGGCCGAGATCGTCCTGACGGCGGACATCCCGCTCGAGGAACGGGCCAGCCTCGATGATTGGTTCCGCTGAATTGGCGGCGCGCTGCCGGAGGCAGCGTTCATCGAGCTGCTGGAGCGCGCTGGGTTCACGGTGACGGTGTTCGATCGCATGCGTAACCAGCGCACCAGTCACCCGGCGACCCAGGTGCTGGTCTTTCGCGCGACGAAACAATAAACAAACAGCTGCCGGGTCGTACTCGCGACGAAGCCGTTGTTGGACTCTTCTTATGGTCTAACTGCCCTTCGCTGGGTGGCTAGACGATAGTCCAAGGCCATCGCAAAAACCACCGTGTTTAACACTCTGAGAAGGTGTCTCGAAACGGATGAGTTGGTAGCATGCCGCCCCGCCATCAAACCCGCCCGATAGGATGATCGTCCACGCACCGCCACCGTCACCGTCACACACACGCTCAACCGGCGCCCGCATCGGGCGCCGGTTGGAACCTGGGATACGAGCTCGATCCTAGTCAGCGATCGCTGGTTCGAGTGCGATCTCTCTGGCGCCCGGTGCAGGTGCTCCAGCTGGAACGTACGGCGTTCCCTCGATGTGCATCGTCGGCAGCCAGGCGAGCCAGGTTGGCAGATACCAGTTACGGTTGCCCAACAGTGCCATCGAGGCCGGGACGAGCACCATACGCACCACCGTCGCATCGAGGAAGACTGCGGCCGCCAGGCCGAAGCCAAACTGCTGCATGTTGGACAGATCGGCCGCGGCGAATCCACCGAATACGCCCACCATAATCAGCGCCGCACCGGTGATCAGCCGACCGGTCGAGCGCAAGCCAGTGGCGACGGCCTGCTCGTTATCCCCAGTCAGATCGAACTGCTCCTTGATACGGCTGAGTAGGAAGACGTGGTAATCCATCGATAGGCCGAACAGGACCGTAAACAGCATCAGCGGGATGAAGGCGTCGATCCGATCGACCTGTCGGAACCCGAGCAGGCTCGCTCCGACACCATGCTGAAAGACCAGCACCAGCAGTCCGTAGGCTGCGAAGACCGAGAGCAGGTTCATGATGATGGCCTTGAGTGGCACGACGACGGAGCGGAAGGCCAGCAACAGCAGGATGAAGCTGGTCGCCAGGACGAAGGTCACGACGATCGGGAGATAGGTCCGCGCCAACCCGATGATGTCGAGCATCGAGCCCGTCTTGCCGGTGACCGCGACATCAGCATCGGTCGCGGCGAAGTGTGACGGGATGTAGTCGTCGCGCAGCCGGTTGACCGCAGCAATCGCCGGGTCGCTCTCGCCGTCGCTGTGTAGGGTCACGTCGATGCGCTCCAGGTCGTGGTGCTGGGATGTCGTGGTCGTGGCCGAGCCAAACGCCGGATCAGCCTGAAGGGTGGTGAGCAGCCCGTCGATGGCGCGCTGCACCTCGGGCGTCGTGACATCGTCGGCCGCGACGACGATCGTCGCCGGCTGGTAATCAGCGCCTGGGAAGTCGTGCTCGAAGATCTGGAGGGCATGGATGCTGTCGGAGCGCTCGGGCAGGCTGGAGAGGGTTGCGTGTCCGAGATTGAGCGAGAAGGTGAAGCTCCCCAGCGCCAACAACAGCCCGGCTGAGGCGATGAGGCTGACGACTGGACGTCGCATCACCACACGCGCTGCCCACCAGCCCCAGAACCCGGTGGTATGTGCACTGGGTGCGCCAGCCGTTGTGCGGCGGTAGCCGATGCGCGGGAGTGAGCCGCGATTGATGCGGTCGCCGAGCAGGCGTAGGACGGCCGGCAGCAGCGTCAGTGTCATCAGCACCGACACCAGCACCACCGCGATGGCGCCGGCCATGCTCATCATGAGATTCCAGGGCACGACCAGCATCCCCAGCAGCGAAACGACCACGGTCATGCCGGAGAAGAGCACGGCCTTGCTGGCGGTGTCACCGGCACGGGTGATCGCGTCGATGATGCTCAGTCCGCGCTCGCGCTCCTCACGGTAGCGGGAGACGATGAAGAGCGTGTAATCGATCCCGACCGCCAGGCCAATCATGGCGATCATCTGGACGATGGCTGAGTTGAGACCCACCAGGTGCGAGACCGCCATGGCGATGCCGGTCGTGACCATCAGTGCAACGACGGTGAGGACGATCGGCAACCCGGCAGCGACCAGCGTCCCAAAGACAACCGCCATCACGATCAGCGCGACGACGATGCCAATTGACTCGCCCTTGGCGATGCCTGCTTGGGCGGTGGTGTTGAAGGTGTCGGTCACGCTGGCGTCACCCAGTGTCAGTACTTCAAAGCCAGGCGCGGGCGTCCGCAGCTGGTAGATCGTCTCCAGCACCGGCTGCGCGTGCTGCACCGCATCAGCTGGGTCGCCGGCCAGCGTCGTCACGATGACGGTGCGGTGGCGATCGAACGAGACGAGGGCATCTTGCCCCGTATCGTAGAACGTCTGAATCCCGGAGACCTCAGCGTGTGCCCGGATCTGAGAGGCGACGCTTGCGACGACAGCTCTGAAGCCTGGATCATCGACGGTCAGTTCAGTTGATGAAACGATGACGCGCTCCTGTGCCGGGTCTTTGGTTCCGCCATTCATGCGCTCGGTGATCAGGTCGTCGGCGACGCGGGACTCGAGATCAGTGCGGAACTCCTCGTTCATGGTGAAGCGGTTGCCGATCGTCGCCATCGTCGTGAGCGCGATGACGAGTACGACAGTCCATGTCGCAACAATCAGCCATGGGCGCCGCGCCGAGATGTGGGCCATCTTTCCAGTCAGTCCTGTGGGGTGCATCTGATTTCCAACCCTTCCGTCCCAGCCACATTGCCGGGACCTGCGCGCTCCAGACGGTCAACCAGGGGAGTGGTCGCCAGCGATCCTGCGTGCGCCGGCGGGTCGAGTACTAGAGACGGGATCTGCGTGATCGAGAGCAGCTGTGTGGCCCCTCCTATGGCGAGGCTTGCTGAGCATGTTCCCGAGTCGCGTCATTTGCTGTCGCTCCCTTCCCGGAACGTGACCGCCCGCTGGCGGTAGCCGCTCGTCCGCGTGTCGCTGGTACGGGTCTCACGTTCACCTTGCGGTCTGGGGCGCATGGGCAACAGTGACACCACTCGGACGCTCACTGTGACAGTTCGGAGTGTGAGAGCCAGTCTCAGGGCACCGTGCCGCCGAGTGCCGCCACTGGAGCGCGTTATGATGGGCTGCCGCCCGCCTGGTAGCAGTGTTGTTGTCAGCCCCACGAGGGAGAAAGGCAGGCTATGGTGATCCTGGTGCGCAACATCTTCCAATGCAAGTTCGGCAAGGGTGGCGAGGTCGCGCAGCTGATCGTCGCGACGAAGGATCAGTGGGGGCCGGTTGGTCGCCTGCCGATGCGTGTGCTCTCCGACCTCAGCGGCCCATTCGACACGGTGGTGACGGAGACGGTGATCGAGAGCATCGACGAGTACAACCGACTGCTCCGCGAGCGGTTCGCCGACGAGGAAGTTAGGCGCTTGCTCGCGCCGTTGGGCGGCCTCGTCGACTCAGGGCGGCGTGAATATTTCACGATCGAAGCTGCGAGCTAGGACGGCGCAGCACCCTTGCCACTGTCCTGAGTACGGCGCGCGTCCCCCTGGTGAGCGCAAACGCGTCATGGATAGCCGCGCGTTGCAGGTGGTGGCACGCCTGGGTGAGCTGGTCGGGGTAGACGACTGGAGTTCGGCCAGCCACCAATGCAACAGCGTAATCTGTGCACCGGCCAGATAGTGCGCTAGAACGTCGATCGAGAACGTGCTCTCGCCCCCGGTAAACGCGGCCCGCACGCTTATTGCGATGTCCTTGGCGTACCAATCGCGCAGGCGCTCAAGGAGAAGCAGGCTGTCCGTGCTCTGCGGGAGGCGCTCGCGAAGCTGCTCGACGAGCGCATCCCGCAGCAGCGCACGCGTGCGCTGGACCCGGCGATCTGGTTGTGTCATGCGGCATCTTCATCCAGTCATGGCGACCGACTGGGACGCTATCATGGCCCTCGGCCGAGGTCAGAATCTGAATCCTCCACCAACGTGCTGCACGCAGGCGCTGAATCCCTCATGCCATCGGTCCCGGATTGGCCGTCTCGATTATTCCCAGCAGGTCCTCGAGTAGGTATCGCGTCCAGCGATCGGGTTGCGTCTCACGCCAACTGTTGAGGTGCTGCTTGAGGAGCGCTTGTGTCTCAGCCGGCATGTGATCGAGCATCCCGTGATATCCCGTAGTCCTACGATGGAGATTAGCCGACGGAGACAGGGGGCTGGTGCTAGTCCTAGTCAGTCCTTGGCGACGAGGGTGCGTGCCAAGGTGATCCCCGTCGCTGCCGCTTGATCCGCTCGCAGGGAGCGTCCCGCCTCCCAGCGAGCGGCGAACTCTAGCTCGCCTAAGCCGGCGCGCAGCTCGGCGACACCGGCGTCGTGGGCTTGCCGGTGATCCTGCGGGAGTGAGAGGCCGCACGCTTGGCGCAGTGCCTCAGCTGCCCCAAGCACGGTCGTCGCGGCGTCCTGGGCACCGGCAACACCGGCCAGCTTCCCGAGGCCGAGCAGGCAGAACATAACCCCCATCTGCTCGCCGTGATCCGCATGCAGCTCGAGGCTCTCGGCAAATAGCCCCGCTGCCTGCTCCTGCTGGCCTTCAACGGCGGCAAGCTCGGCCAACGCCGTCAATCCCCAGGCAGCACCCCACTGGTTGTGGGCGGCACGCTGGCGTGCCAGTGCTTCCTCGTGTAGCTGTCTCGCGCATGCATAGTCGCCGCGCTTGCGGCTGGCGCGCCCCAAGCCGGCTATCACCTCCGCGATCCACCATGGATCGCCAACCTCCTGGAAGCGCGCCAGGGCATTGTCGTACAGCTCGCTCTGGCGTTCGATGTCGCCCAGGTCCTCGGCGACGTTACCCAGGAGATACAACCCTTTCGCGATGCCCGCGTCGTCACCGAGCTGCTGAGCGAGGGCCAAGCTCTCCTCGAGCAGCCGCACTGCGTCCTGGTAGTCACCGGCGAGACCCGCTAGGTCGCCTGCCAGCCACAATGCCTGCGCGCGCACACTGGGCGGGACGGCATTTTCCTCCGCTAATAACTGCTGCTGCCGGCGGCGCATCTCACTGACCCGGCCCTGACTGCGCGTGAACTTCCATAGCGCATAGGTGAGGTGCAGCCCGATCTCGGCCTCGCCTACGCCGGCTGCCCAACTGAGGGCCGCGCGGACGTTGTCGTATTCCACTTCCAGTTGGGACGGCCAGCGACCGTGATGCTCCCCCCACATCTCGCGCTCAGCCTGCTGCGCCAGCGCGAGATACCAGGCAGCATGCGCCCGGCGGGCCGCCGCTTCCGCACCGCTCTCTGCCAGTCGCTCCTCAGCGTACTCCCGGATCGGCACGAGCATCCGGTAGCGTCGCTCCTGCTCGATACCCGGTTCGGCTACCACCAATGACTGCTCGACCAGGCGCTCGAGCAGGTCAAGCATCTCCTCGACGTACGTATCGCCACCGAGCGCTTCCGCAGCGTCGAGGTCCCAGCCACCGCGGAAGACGGCCAGCCGGTAGAACAGTTGCCGCTGCGGCTCATCGAGGAGCTGATAGCTCCATTCGATCGCTGCGCGTATCGTGCGCTGGCGCTCCGGCAGGTCACGCGCCCCACCGGTGAGTAGCGGTAGGGCTTGATCCAGGCGTGCCAAGAGCGTGGTGGGGGAGAGGAGCCTGAGTCGGGCTGCGGCCAACTCGATCGCCAATGGGAGTCCTTCGAGGCGACGACAGATGGCCGCGACCACTGCAGCGTTGGACCGCGTCAGCTCGAAGCTGGGCGATACCTCGCGCGCGCGCTCCAAAAAGAGGCGCACGGCAGGCGCGGACGTTACGTCCTCCGGCGTTGGGACCTGACCGAGATCCGGCACTGCGAGCGGTGGCACTGGATACTCCTGCTCACCGCGCAAGCGCAACGGCGACCGGCTCGTCACGAGCACGACCACGCGTGGTCCGGCGATCAGGAGATCGGCTACCTCGCGTCCCGCCTGCACGACCTGCTCGAAGTTGTCGAGCACGAGGAGTAACCTGCGTTCCCGAAGGTATTCCCGCACCGTCTCGCGCATGAGTTGCTCGTGCGTTTCCCGAATACCAAGCGCTTGGGCGATGTTGGGGAGGACGAGTCGCGGGTCAGTCAAGGATGAGAGGTCGGCAAACGCGATCCCATCTGGGAAAGCGTCATGGGCTTCTTGCGCGAGCTGGACTGCGAGCCGCGTCTTCCCAACACCGCCTGGACCCGTCAGGGTGATCAACCGTGCACCCCCGCGAACCAACCGACCGGCAGCGGCCAGGTCCGACTCGCGGCCAACCAGTGGCGTGGGCGGCACATCCAAGTGGTCAGCAACGAGCCGCGTCAGGGCACTCGAAGCCGAGGGAGCTGACGGCGCCGCTGCCGAGCGTGCCGGCACTGAGGCGAGCAACGCCGTCCGGGCCTCGCCTGACAATCTGAGCGCGTCGGCCAGCGCACGCACGGTGTTGGGATAGGGTTTGCGCCGCTCACCCCGCTCGAGCACTGCGATCGCGCTCGCGCTGAGGCCAGCTGCTTCCGCCAGCTGCTCCTGCGTCAATCCAGCTGCTTCGCGCAGCTGTCGTAGTCGCTCGCCGAACGACTCGTGCCGCTGCGCCACTATCGTCCCTGCCCCTCAGCGGGTCGTGGAATCGGAGAGGTATCCACTCTATCACCAACTACGCAGCGGGGCGAGTGCCGGCGCGGACTGTGACACTCCGGTTGTCAGGGCGAGTGTCGTAGCTCCGTCACTGGCCGGGAGTGCGTGATCCGATCAGGATGGTGACAGGACCGCGTGAGGTCACGACCCGCCGGCCGGCGGGCACACATTGCGATCAGGTAGATCGAATAAAGGAAGAACGATGTCTGAGACAGCCGGAGCAACCACCCAGTTCGTTGGTGGCACCGAGACGGGAGGCCGGCTCGCGCTCCTTGAGGTTCGTGTTGGGCATGACAGCCTGCTGCCGCTCCACCGACACCACTGGGAGGACGAGATCATTTACGTGCTGGAGGGCGAGGTGCGCTTCTCGATCGACGGCAGGCAGCAACCGGGCCCGGCAGGCACCTGCGTGCTGTTGCCGCGGGGCAGCGAGCACTCGTACGCGGTCGAGTCGTCTGAGGCACGGCTGCTCATCATCGTCGCCCCAGCCGGGCTCGAGCAGCTCTACGACGAGCAGTCGTGGTCGGGAGCACACGCCGGCGCAGCTGTCGAGTGGCTCGTCACGACCGGAGCCAAATACGGAGTGGAGGTGACCGGCCCCCCACCGGCCCCACTGCGCCGCGATGGTCACATCTCATCGAGCGAGCATGACCGCGGCGCCACGTCGCCGGTGGGGACGGGAGGACCGCATGTCGACTGACACGTCGCTCGGTGTGCAGGCGGCGCTGCGTCCCGTGGCACTGGCTGCCGGCGCTGTGGGGTTCGCCACTCACGGGGACGCCGCCGATGTCCTCCTCGCCGTAATCAGCGCGGCGACTCCAGGTCCTCCGTCAGCACCGTCCTAACGATTTTGAAGCGTAGAAAGCGAGCCCACGACCATGGCACTCTCTCTGGAACGCTCCTCCATTCTCCGTCTTCGCCGCCCATTCGGACCGCGCCGCGTCGGCTCGATTGTCGCCGCATCGCTGATCAGTGGCTTCGTGGCCGCGCTCGTCCTGACCATCGGTGTCCTCCCGAACAGCCAGGAGCCCGTCGTGACCGGCAGCGCGCTGCTCGCCTTCGCCGGTAGCTGGGCAGCTATCGCCCTACTCTCGACGCGCTGGTCCGATCAGCCGCAGCGCTGGGCTGCCGTGCCCGCGGCCGCTATGGCCATCGTCGGGCTCGGTATGGTCGCCACCACTCCCACCTCGCATACGCTCGACCTGTTTGGCTGGGTGTGGCCACCGTTCCTGGCCGCCGGTGTCGTCTGGATGATCGTGCGTGCTCGCCAGCAACTGCACAGCCACGCACGCCGCTGGATGCTGTATCCGCTCTGCGGGATGCTGCTCCTCGCCGCACTCGGTGGCGGCTATGAGACGGTGCGCGAGTCGCTCGACCGCTCGGCGTATGCGATGCCGGGACAGTTGATCGATGTTGGTGGGCACCGGCTGCATGTCAACTGCACCGGCGTCGGTAGCCCGACCGTGGTCATGGAAGCGAGCTTTGGCGGCGACTCGACGAGCTGGGCCTGGATCGCGCCTGACGTTGCGCACGACACGCGAGTTTGTGTGTATGACCGGGCAGGGCAGGGCTGGAGTGAGCCGGCTCCCGGTCCGCAGGATGGTGTCGCAGTCGCCAACGGTTTGCATACGCTGCTCGAGCGAGCACACGAGCTGGGCCCGTATGTGCTGGTCGGACATTCGCTCGGTGGAGCCTTCGTGCAGAACTTCGCGGCGCAGTACCCGAATGACGTAGCCGGTGTCGTGCTGCTTGACTCGATGCACCCCGATCAGTACACGCGAGTCCCAGGCTACTCCACCTTCTATCAGGGGTACCGACATATCTCGACGCTGTTCCCCTCTCTTGCACGACTCGGCGTTGTCCGACTGGTCAACCAGTACGTGGTTAGTGGCATGCCGGCCGATGCCCAGGCTGCAGCGATCGCCAACGCATCGACTGCGAGGGTCGTGAGCAGTCAGCACGCCGAGTGGTTGATGATCCCGACGACACTGACCGAGGCCCACGCGTTGACGACGCTGGGGGATCGACCACTGATGGTCGTCACCGCCGAGCGCGACATGCAGAACGGCTGGATGCCCTTGCAGGATGAGCTGGCGGCTCTGTCGTCGAACAGCACCCATCGGGTCTTTCCCGACGCAACGCATGCCTCACTCGTCGACGACGAAGCGGTCGCCGCGCAGTCCAGTCAGGCAATCCGTGACCTCGTGACGCTGGTGCGTCAGTCGAAGTAAGGACACCTCGCTCACACCCACGACATGACCGCGCCGTCAACGCACGCTCCCGGCCAGTGAAACGGACCGGGAGCGTGATGAAAGGAACTCGATCGATGATCACCTACACCACGGCCTCTCCCCAGCCGACCCAGGAGTTCCCGGTGCTGTTCATCGTCGATGCCAATCGCGACGATCGCCGCGCCCTCGAAGATGCACTCATCCATCGCTTCGGCGCCGACTACCGCGTGCTCTCCTCCGGTTCGGCAGAAATCGCACTCGACGTCCTCGCCGAGCTGGCGCGGGCCGAGATGCCGGTCGCGATCATCGCTGCTGATCTCGCGCTGCCAGGAATGGGTGGGATCGCCTTTCTCGAGCGGGCGCAGGCATTGCATCGTGGGGCGGCTCGTGCCCTGCTTGTGCCGATGGATGAGCACGGGACACGCATCCCGCGCAACTCCCTGGAGTCATTGCAGCACGCCGTTGCGCTCGGACGGATCGACTTCTCGCTGCTGAAGAACTGGGTTGCTCCTGACGAGTGGCTCTACCCACAGGTGCAGGAGGTACTCAGTCGCTGGATGAAGGCCAATCGCCCGCATCACGAGACCGTGCAGGTCGTCGGCGAGCAGTGGGCTCCCGTCAGCCACGCGCTACGCGATGCCCTCAGCCGCAACACGGTGCCATTCGGCTTCTACGCGACTGAGACGGAGGCGGGGCAGCAGCTGGCGCAATCGCACAACATCGACATGGAGCGCTTACCGGCGGTCATCCTCTATGATCGGACCGTCCTGCACCAGCCCACGTTTGAGCAAATGGCGGACGCCCTCGGGACCAGCACGCGTCCGGGGAATGAGGTCTACGATCTGGCGATCCTCGGCGGTGGGCCGGCGGGACTGTCGGCCGCGGTGTACGCCGCATCTGAAGGATTGCGCACAATCGTTGTCGAGGGCTCCTCGATCGGTGGCCAGGCCGGCACCAGCTCGATGATCCGCAATTACCTCGGCTTCCCGCGCGGCGTCAGTGGCGAGGACCTCACCTTCCGGGCCTTCGAGCAGGCGCTCATGTTCGGAACGAAGTTCGTCCTCATGCGCCGCGCGACGGCGCTCACGACGCGCGGCGGCCAGCACGTCATCACACTCACCGACGGCAGCACGGTCACCACCCGGGCAGTCATCATCGCCACGGGTGTCGAATACCGACGGATGGGCATCCCTGCGTTGGATCGACTCGTCGGGGCCGGCGTCTTCTATGGTGCGGCCGGCGTGGAAGCTCCATCCATGGCGGGTGAGTCCGTCTACACGATCGGTGGAGCGAACTCGGCTGGTCAAGCGGCGCTGCATCTGGCGAAGTTCGCGGCGCGGGTGTCGCTGCTGGTGCGCGGCCCGTCGTTAGACAGCATGTCGGAGTATCTGATCACCGAGCTGCGCTCGACATCCAACATCGAGATTCGCCTCAACACACGCGTCGTGGATGGGCATGGTGAGTACCGGCTGGAGGGACTGGTACTGGAGAACACCAAGTCTGGGGAGCGCGAATCGGCGCCGGCCGCGGCGGTCTTCGTGCTGATCGGCGCCGAGACCCGCACCGAGTGGCTTGGCGACCAGCTGCAGCGCGACTTCCGAGGCTTCATCCTCACCGGCCGTGAGGCGACCGGAGAGAACAGCATCCTGGGCCGCGAGCCACAGCCGTTTGAGACCAGCATCCCGGGCGTGTTCGCCGTTGGAGATGTGCGTCACGGCTCGGTGAAACGTGTGGCAGGCGCGGTTGGCGATGGCTCAGTCGCGGTCAGCGCAGTCCATCAATACCTCGCCGCGACGGAGCGGCTCGTCGCGCGCAGAGCCTAGCGGCTCCCTGCCAGATGGGTATCACGCGTCGCTCACCGTTGAGCGATGCCAGCGTCAGAAGACACAAAGGAGACGCCAGATGCACCCACACATGACCCATCCGACCGGGGAGCCTGAGACCTTCGATCGGAGTGCCGCCGGACTCCCGGTTGCCGGCCCGACCCAGGTGATCGACCTCGCCGACGGCGAGCACTTCGAGCTCGAGGCGGCGCCGCTGCGCAAAGCGATCGGCACAGCCGAGCCGCGGCTGCTGGGCTATAACGGCTCCGTCCCAGGTCCGATGCTGCGCGTTCGTCAGGGCGCGCAGGTGTCGATCGCCTTCACCAATCGGACCGACTTGGAAAACACGGTGCACTGGCATGGCCTGCGGGTGGAGAACCGCTTCGACGGGACCCATCAGACGCAGGCCCCGGTGCCGGTGGGCGGCAGCTTCACCTACCAGGTGCGATTTCCCGACCCTGGTGTCTATTGGTATCACCCACATGTTCGCGAAGACTACGGCCAGGAGCTGGGGTTGTACGGCGCCGTGCTGGTTGTCCCGAACGAGCCAGGCTACTGGCCGCCGGCGCACCGCGAGGTCGTGCTCATCCTGGATGACATCCTGATCGAAGACGGCCAGGTCGCGCCATTCCGCCGGGCGGAGACGACGCACGCCGCGATGGGCCGCTTCGGCAACGTGCTGCTGGTCAACGGTGAACCGCACCCGACCTTCAGCGCACAGCGCGGCGAGGTGGTGCGCTACTACCTGATCAACACCGCCAACACCCGGGTGTTCAACGTGGGCTTCGCCGCCGCCCGCATGAAGCTGGTCGGCGGGGATAGCGGGCGGGTGGAGCACGAGGCGTTCATTGAGAGCGTGATGCTAGCGCCATCCGAGCGGGTCGTCGTCGATGTGTTGTTCGACACACCCGGTCGGGTCGTCCTCGAGCGGCGCACGCCGGAGCGCTCAAGGGCGCTCGCCACCGTGACGGTGGCTGCGGAACCGGCGCAACCCTCCCTGGCAGGACTGTTCAGCGAGCTGCGCACGAATCCTGAGCTCGCGGCCGCCAGAGAGCGGATCGCGCCGTTCATCGCCGCCGCACCGGACAAGACGCTGGCCTTCGTCGCCGAGCTGCAGCTGGCGCCTGCGGACGGGGACGTGGATGTGTCGAGCTACGCCTGCCCGATGCACCCCGAGATCGTCAGCGAGACACCCGGACGCTGCCCGCTCTGCGGCATGACGCTGCTGCCGGCGTCGTTGGTCGACGCCCCGGCGGCGCACGCCGCTGACCACGACATGGGCGCGCATGCCGAGCACAACGGTGGGCATGCGAAGCACGGTCAAGACGCCGTGCCGGTTATTCCGCAAGCGCAGCCCACGTCGCACGGCAACCATGGACACCACGGCCACGCTCAGCACACCCAGCCGGCCACCGACGGGATTGAGTGGGAAGACGACATGGTCGCGGTCAACCGCGAGACGACGTCGGCCAACACGCGCTGGAAGCTCGTCGACCGCACGACGGGCGACGAGGGGCACGCCATCGACTGGCAGTTCAACGTGGGCGATCAGGTCAAGCTGCGGCTGGTGAACGAGCTGGATTCCGACCACCCGATGCATCATCCCTTCCATATACATGGGGCCGGTCGGTTTCTGGTGCTGAGTCGGGACGGCAGCATCGAGCCGAACCTGGTCTGGAAGGACACGGTGCTGGTGCTCAAGGGGGAGACGGTCGACATCCTGCTGGACATCACCAACCCCGGCATCTGGATGGCCCACTGCCATATCGCCGAGCATCACGAGAGCGGCATGATGCTCTCATTCCGGGTGACCGCGTAACGCACCATCGCGGCAGCCGGCGACGGTTCGCCGGTTGCCGCACCACACCAGTTCCCACGAGCTGCCAGGTCAGGCGTCTCGCTCGCAGTGGTGTCTCGCCGGACCTGTCGATCGATGCGTCTGACGCAGCGATCTGTGGTCGGGCGTGAACCACCGTATTGACACCTCGATTGATGACGCGCGCTGACGCGCCCATATACTCGAAGGGATCACCGATGGAGCCGCAGAACATGCTGCCAACGACGCTGGATGTCCTGGTGATTGGCGCCGGCCAGGCTGGTCTGGCGGTGGGCTATCACCTGCGAACGACCGGCTTGCGGTACCTGATTGTCGATCGCCACCCACGCGTCGGTGAGAGCTGGCGCGCACGCTTCGATACGCTGGAACTGTTTACGCCGCGTGCCTACAGTGCACTGCCTGGCCTCGCGGTGACTGGCGACTCGGAGGGGTATCCGACCAAAGATGAGATCGCCGACTACCTCGAGTCGTACGCCGCGCAGTTCGACCTGCCGATCGCGCTGAACAGCGGCATCGCTCAACTCAAGCGGCAGGATGATCGCTTCCAGGCGACGACCACGCGTGGCACGGTCATTACTACCCGGGCTGTTGTCATCGCCACTGGCGCCTTCGAGCAGCCAGCGGTTCCGGCGCTGGCTGCGCAGCTAGACGCCAGCGTCGTGCAGCTCACGCCGGACACCTATCGGAATCCGGCCCAGATTCCAGCCGGAACCGTGCTGGTGGTCGGTGACGGCGCGACCGGACGGCAGATCGCGCGCGAACTGAGCTCGACCCACCAGGTGCTGCTCTCGACTGGGCGGTCACGACGGGTCAGTCCAAACCGCATCCTCGGCAAGAACGTCTTCTGGTGGCTGGATCGGCTCGGGTTGCTGCGCGCCACACGCGAGTCACGGATCGGTCGCCGGCTCATGGCAGCCGACCCATTCCCCGGGAAGCACCTGGAACTGGATCGCTTGCGCGACGCAGGGATCTCGATCGTCGGGCGGCTCGAGCAGATCCGTGGCCGCCAGGTGATGTTCGCAGACGGACCGCTGCAGACGCAGCAGGTCGATGCCGTCATCTGGGCCACGGGCTACCGTGATCAGACCGACTGGGTGGCGATTCGCGAGGTGATCGATGCGAACAGCCAATTCATCCAGCACCGCGGCATCTCCCCAGTTCCGCAGCTGCTCTTCGTGGGACGCAGCTGGCAGTGGACGCGCGGGTCGGCGCTTTTGGCCGGCGTTGGCGACGATGCGGCCTACGTGACGCACCAGTTGGTCGCCGAGCTCGCCACCGTGCCACCACTGATAGATGATGCGGCTGCATCTACCGCGATGTTGATGCCGGCAGCATCGGTGTACGGAGACTCTTGATCTGCGCGCCAGGGATCATGGCGACCACGCCGCGGGCAGGTCCACGGGCTTTGAACGGCTATCTCAAAAACCTCCGTTTGTGAGACACGGAGTTGCACGTTATTTTCGTGACCGGTCCCCTGCCTGCCGTGTGTCTCAGAATCGCGTCTCACAATCAGCGTTTCAGCACTTGCAATCGGCGCTGACTTTTGAGACGATGGATGGATGCTGGTTGGCTATGCGCGTGTCTCCACGGATGATCAAGACCTTGCGCTGCAGCGCGATGCGCTGACGGCGGTCGGCTGTGAACGTCTCTGCACCGACACCATGAGCGGCGCCAAGGCCGACCGACCGGGCTTGGCTGAGGCGCTGAAGTTGTGCCGCGCCGGCGACACGCTGGTGGTGTGGCGGCTCGATCGACTCGGGCGCTCGCTCACCAACCTCATCGAGTTGATGACGCTCCTGGCAGAGAAGGGGGTGGGCTTCCGGAGTCTCTCCGAGCAGATTGATACCACCACCAGCGGGGGCAAGCTCGTCTTCCATATCTTCGGAGCGCTGGCGGAGTTCGAGCGCGAGTTAATCCGAGAGCGGACGCGGGCAGGATTGGCAGCAGCGCGAGCCCGGGGTCGGCAGGGTGGGCGGCCGAAGCGACTGGATACGGTTCAGAAGCGAGCTATGGCCCAAGCACTCTATGATGACGGCACCCACTCAATCGATGATATCTGCCAGACGTTAGGTATCTCGAGGGCGACTCTTTACCGTGTGATTAACACACGGGATTCTCGATAACGAACTAGTGGATGCGTTGTAGCTAACCTCTCCTATCCTGCAGACCGCGTACCGAGCCTCATGCTGCTGCAAACAAAGCAGAGAGCAATCCAACAGCATCTTGGTCGAACGTGACATGCAGGCACATCTTGATCGTGTGACTACGTGTCCAGTATCCTTAGGCGCTGTACGGACAATGAGTTCGTACGGCGAGTCACTCCCGGCTTAGCGTCGCAGTCTCGTTGATGAGCCGTGGTTCGTCACACTTGCGAGGGTAAGTAAGCCAGTGTCCTACTTCCTCAATCATCAAAGTGATGTTCGACTGCCTATTGGCTTGGCCAAGGAGACTAAGCTGCGCCTATGTCAACGCGGAGCTTCCCACGCCGTCGCACATCACTTCACAACGACACGTACCGATCCTGGCATCGTCTCTATGCCGACTGGATCGGGTAAGACTGCCGTCTTGATGCTCGCTCCATTTCTCCTCGATGCCCATCGCGTCCTCGTCGTGACGCCGAGCCGGCTGGTGCGAACCCAGATCGCAAGCGAGTTCCAGACGCTAGCACAACTGCGAGCGGCGCAGGTGGTGCCTGAGGGGATGGCACGTCCGAATGTGCGGGAGGTACATCATCGGCTGGGAACGCCCGATGCATGGGAGACACTCAAACGCGCCGATGTAGTTGTTGGCACACCTGGTGTTGTGAGCCCAGCGATGAAAGGCGTCGCCCCGCCTCCACCAGGTTTCTTCGATCTCATCCTCGTTGATGAGGCCCACCATAGTGCCGCACAGACTTGGAAGGCCCTCTTCGACGCCTTCTCAGATGCCAAGCGCGTGCTCTTTACGGCTACCCCGTTCCGGAGAGATAACCGAGAGCTTCGAGGCAGCTTCATCTTCACATACCCCTTGCAGCAGGCTTACGAAGATCAGATATTTGGCGAAATCACCTACCACCCGGTTGCCGAGGGTCACCCCGAGGGTAGCGACATCGCGATCGCGCTTGAGGCAGAGCGGGTGTTCCGCGAGGACCAAGCGCGCGGGTATGAACATGTCCTGATGGTGCGGGCTAATACCAAGAAGCGAGCAGAGGATCTTGCAGAGCTTTATGCACGGCGTACCACGTTGCGCCTGGCAGTCGTCCACAGCGACCGACCCTACTCTGAAGCTCGATCCACGCTTGAGCAGTTGCAGGCTGGAGGGCTAGACGGAGTCGTCTGTGTCGACATGATGAGCGAAGGGTTCGACTTTCCTCGTCTTAAGATCGCCGCGCTGCACGCGCCCCACAAGTCGCTCGGTGTGACCTTACAGTTCGTGGGTCGCTTCGCTCGAATGAGCGGACCGAACCTTGGCACGGCACGGTTCCTCGCCGTGCCGTCAGAGATCCAAATCGAGGCTGAGGAACTGTACAAGGAAGGGAAGGTCTGGAGTCACATCGTCCCGGGGCTCCTTGATGAGCGAGTCGAGCGGGAGGAGTGGACGAAGGCCGCGCTAGAGACCTTTGAACCTCGAGACGTATCTGACGAGGAGCTACGGGAAGTTTCACTGTGGGCACTACGACCAAGCCATCATGTCCGTGTCTACGAGGTTGCTGATGGCGTGGACTTGGACGTCGATGTCCAACTCCCGCGCCCGTTCCAAGTCAAGCTCCGACATGTTAGCCATGAGCTCTCGGCCGCGGTCTTCGTCGCCATGGAAATGTCACGCCCGCGGTGGACCTACGACGATCGATTCATCAACAAGGCGTACGAGCTATTTGCCGTGTACTACAGCGCTGCGACAGGCTACCTCTTTATCTGTGCCTCTGACAAAGCCGAGCGACTGTACGAGGAAATCGTTCGGCAGTTCGCGCCGAACGGCGCGCGCCCACTGATGCAAAGCACGGTGACCAAGGCGATGGCCGGCATCAAGGGGCTGCGAATCTTCAATCTCGGCTTGCGGCGGCGTGTCTTGGGCGGAGGCGCGGAAGCGTATCGAACCTACGCCGGATCCAAAGCGCATCTAATCGTGAGTCGCAGCGACGGAATGAGCTATCACCCTGGTCACCTGTCAGGTCAAGGCACCGTCAATGGTCAGCCGGTAAATATGGGTGTCAGCCTGGCCTCGAAAGTGTGGAGTCCTGGTAGCTCCCAAATCCCAGCGCTCGTCGAATGGTGCGAAATGATTGCCCAGCGCCTCGACGGCGATGAAACCGTCATTACAAATTCCGAGTGGGACAACCTCAAAACGGGTGAGCCAGTCGAGGAAATTCCAGATGGGGTAATCGCTGCACGCTGGCACGAGGACGAGTTCGAGCGGCCGGTAGAAGTAACCTATGAGGCGGGTGGTGCACCCGTGTCTTGGCAGCTCTTAGACCTCGACCTGGCTGTTGATGTCGCGCACTCGGATACTGAGCATATTCGAGTAGTGCTCACGGGCCCGGGGCTTGTCTGGCCGGTCGACTTCTGGCTCAACGCCAACCCGCAGTACCGACTTGTGAGCGACGACCAGCCAGCGGTATGGGTTGACTGGCATGGCGATGCCGTACCCCTCATCGACCACCTCAACCATAGACGGCTGAGATTTCACTTCGCTGATGGTGCTCTTCTTGTTGACCGGGAATGCTTTCGGATGCCAGTGGAGGGACATTGGCAGCCCTTTGACACCGAGCAAATCGAGGGCATTGATTGGCAGGATATGAATGTCGAGATCACGGTCGAGATTGAAAGTGATAAGACGCCTCTGCCTCTAGGACAGCGCTCCGTACATGCGTACCTGATGGAGCGTCTCGTCGCGGCTGACTACGACGTCGTCTTCTACGATCACACCCAAGGGGAACTGGCTGACTTCCTGGCTGTGCGAAGCGGGCGTGATCACGTTCGGTTCGAGGTGTATCACTGCAAAGGCTCAGGCGAAGATGAGCCCGGCAATCGGGTCCAAGACGTCTATGAGGTCTGCTGCCAAGTTGTGAAAGGGCTCTGGTGTTTACATCATCCGGATCTCCTGCTTAAGCACGTGCGCCGGCGCCAGCGCCTCCCTGTCCCCTGCTTTCTGAAGGGAGACTACGATCTGTTCAAGGAGTTAGTCGACCGGTCGAAGAGTGTGCGCTCAGTGTATGAAGCGGTCGTTGTTCAGCCAGGGGTGAAGCGATCAGCATTGGAAGCCGATCTGGGGCGGGTGATGGCCGCAGCACACGACTACCTACGTGCCGCAGACTGCGAAGATCTCAGGGTGCTCGGCTCGTCATAACGATTCAGGCTACGATATGGACCTGTGGATACTAGTCGCTGTGCCTGCGGCCTGAGTTCCCGTTATTGACCGGCGGCGTACTTCATCACCCACTCAACGGTCAAACCACGTCCTCGTAGCAGCGACATCGCCGTGGTGTCGTCATCTTTCGTCAACGCCTTTGATAAATCGCGTTTTGCTGAATCCGGCTCATCCCAGATCGTGTGGGCAAAGATCTGACGAACGAAGCGACGCATCCAAAGAAACTGTTCGTCACTCAGTGGGCGATACAGAATTCGGTTGGTTTCTTCTTGACCCTTAAGGTAGAGCTGAAAGTGCGCAAACAAAACATCACGCAGGATACGTGTCCACGCGCGAATCGCGCCAGCCGAGAAGATTCGCTCCGTGCGCTGATGAAGGGCTCCCCCATGTTCAGGGTCCCATCGGTCGACGAGACCCTCTTCAGCGACGATAGACATCAGCCGGACTAAATTACGCTCCTCTGTGTCGCGAAAATCTTCGTCACTCTGAAACTCGACCGCACTCGGAATCGGGGAGAGAAAATCTCGGTAGAGCGTCTTCTGAATGCGCGCGATCGTAAGTGGTTGGCTCCGTGAACGAGTCGTCTCGCTGACATAGGATCGCAGTGTGTTGTCTGAATCGTTCAGGATGCGCCACTGGATCGCTTTGGACACCTCTCCGCGCGCTGTGCCAGCAGCCATCTTCTTCGTGTTGACGAGGAAGTCAACGAACCCCTGCTCTGACTTGCGGCCGTCTAATGCAGCATATTCTTCCCAATCTTCACCGAAAATATCCGCGTACTTCTTCATTAGCTCATGGGTATAGAAGGGCATTTGCCGATAGGACTGGTGCGCGTCGAGGTTGGTCTCTTTGAGTTGCTTCGCATTTGGCTTGATATAGACCTTGCATTCTATTGCCGAGCGCCCCGACCAGATCTGCGCTGCTGCTTTGTGCTGCCCGTCAAAGAGAAGGAGATTGCCTTGGTCATCGAACCGGCAGATTGACGGAGCAAGCTGGGTGTTGCGCTGGAAGTGACGATACAAGTCCCACATAGAGCGAACCCGCAGCCCGCGCGGTTGTAAGTCCTTGTCGTTGCGCAGGAACCGCACCGGGATCAGCGCGTAGAAGTAGTACCACTGGGTTATCGGGCACTGGTAAAGTGACACCGATTTTGGGCTACCCTCAAAGAACAGCGTGACCTGTGCACTACTGCTTTCCAGCTCATATGGGAGCTTGGAGCCGAATGATCCTACCTTCGTCTTGAGCACGTCATCGAGATATTTGGACTCACCGTCTTCAAAGAAGGCGTTGAGCGTCAGATAATCACGATACTCTGACAGGGTCATTGTGCGCTTCTGTCGGTTGTGTTTGCGGCACACAGGGGCCAAGTTGTTGATTTCGGTGATCCCACCAGCCGCCACAGGCGTGATATGGTCGAATTCCAGATCATCCTCTGACTCGATTGGGTGTCCGTCGATGAAGCACTTCATCCCGTAGCGAGTGAGTATTTCTTGTTTCTCGGACGCAGTGAGTGGGCGTCGATCCGTCACGCTCTAACCCCTTTGAACTGGTCAGCACCGCTAAACAGGTGGTGCCTGGCGAACCGTAGCGAGCAGACGCGGTAGCTTAGTGGGCCATTCGCTCATGAGGATCATGGCGCACTCCACTGTTTCACCGCCAAGGCTTGTCAACTGCAGCGTGCCAGCTGTAATAGTCGCATCCTGATCAAAGTGGTCCGACAGGACTTGGAGCACGCGCCGCTTATATTCGGTATCGTCGTTGCCAGCCAGGTGTTGGCCTTTCATCTCCACCACGGCGATACGGGCGGATCCGTCATCGCTGGTGACGGCGAAGATGAAATCTGGATAGATTCGTTCGCGCCGCCAGCCTTGTAATGCGTATTGGGATCGAGCAACGTTACGGTGCCACCACTGCAGTGCTGCTTCACCATCCAGATACACCGCTACGTCCCGCTCATCCTGGCTTGAGAAATCCGCCTCGTAGAGCGGTGCAAACAGGCTGCGCTCGAGTGGCCCGCCATTGCGATTGAGGAGCTGCCGAGCGCCGGTTGGCTGGGTAGTCTCAGCATCCCAAGGCATCTGCCAATTGAGCGCCAAGTCAGCACGCAAGTGAAACTGGATGCGCCCTGCCTCGACTCCACGCCGGAACACCGTTTCGGCGCGATCAGATCGTTGCGTGTCAAGCCATCTCCGTAGCTCGTCAACGACCAGCCCGATGAGTTCACCAAGCCGCTCTTCGGTGAAGCCACGGTCGATCAGCCCTGTGATTACCTTGCCGACGATCTCTCGCGCGATCCAAGGATTCTGCACGATGTCCCAGATCATGCGCACCGCGTACGTCGGATCGAAGCGAAGGGACTCAGCGGGCCTGCCTGCCTCTTCGGCCATGATCGGTGAGACTTCGCCGGACGCGAGGCGGATTCGCTGGAGCTGGCCTACCGCAGCTTGGGCGTTCTCCGGGATGCTCGCTACGAACGGGGCAGGGTCAAGTCCTTCCCAGTCGACGTCGCTGAGAATATCGGCCTCATAATCCAGCGGCCGGAGCCGGCCATTATCCGCGACGAGCACCTGCGGCAAGTAGATGCTGGCATCTCGAAAGCAGTCGCGCCGTTGCACCGGCCGAACCCCGCCACTACCCGTCCCAGGCTGATCGAGCTTAATTTCCTTTACGAGGTCCCCGAGCCCATCTTCCTCGAGCCCCTGCTTGATCGCCTGGATGACGCTCGCTGTATTAGCGTGGTGGGTAATGACATAGGACTCGTCGAGGACCCGGACGCCCGTCTTCTGGGCTTGTGGCTGGCGCAGGATGCGTCCGACGAGCTGTGTCATTCCTGACAGGTTCGAGCTAGCGGCCAATGCGCAGAGCACGTAGGCAAAGGGGCAGTCCCAGCCCTCCTGAAGTGCCTGCTTGGTCACGATGACGCGCACGCGATTCGTTGGAGCCAGGAGGTCTTGATTTTCCGGGCTATTGAGATCGTTCGTGTTCGCAGTCTTAATAGCGATCTCGGCGTCGTCGAAGCCAGCGTTCTTCAACCAATCTTTCACGTCGAGCGCGTGGATATGCGCCCCGTCGCGCTGATCGCTGCCGGTGCGCTCCACCTGCACCAAAAGGATCGGCCGAACATAGCGCCCCTGTTCAGCATTGAGAACGCGCGCTTCCCGATCTAAGGCGTTCAATCGGTCTAGAGCTACCGCAAGCGTCGCACGCCAATCCGTGCCCTGCCGCGGATCGAGATTGAGGGGCATCTTGATCATGCCCTCGCGATCGAGCTCGGTTCCGAGGACTTCCACCAAGACATTGGCAGGCCGCGCGGGCCGGGCGTTCCGCCCCGATGTTGCAGCCACATCCTTCGGCGTCGCCGTCAATTCCAGTACGAAACATGGATTGAATCCATAGAGCGTGTCGAAGGCGAGTTCCGAGATGGCGCGATGGCCCTCATCGAGCACAACGACCGGGCGGACGAGTCGCAGCACGTTGCCGAGTGAGTCTTTCACCATCGGCCAAAAGCTCCCTGCGCTCGCCGTTGATCCGTGTGCGTCGAGATTCGGTATCGCCTCGAGGAGGGCGCGATGTGCTTCCTGATCCCCTTCCGACGGGAAAAAGCCGTGCACGTCTCCACGCTCTTGGAACATCTTGAGCGATTCTTTGGTTTGCCGATTGGCAGACTGGAGCATTAGGAGCATGACACACAGATTCGCCTCGACATCCCGGGCACCGAAGGGGTCGCGCTTCTCCAGCACCCGTACCCTCCCTGCCGCCGCGCGATCGAGGATCTGGCGGTTCGGATGCTGCCGATCCGTGAGTTGTTTAAGGGTCTGGGAGTAAATCGCTTCGTTGGGGACGACCCACAACACGAAGCCGGTATTAGCGCCAAGATAGCGCCCGAGGATGCGTGAGAGGGATGACGCAGCGAGATAAGTCTTTCCTCCCCCAGTGGGTACTTTGAACACTGCGTTGGGCACTGGGCGCCCAATTCCGTCGTGCCTGGGAGAAAAGGCGACGGTAGATCGGGACGGCGGGAGTTTTCCGACTGAGCGCACAGCTTCCCACGTATCTGCGACGAAATCTGGCAGATGCAGCCGCAGGTTGGGGTGTTGGCGGCTTAGTGCTTCGACTTCATCCGCGTTACGCTTAGCCGTCACCAACTCCGTGAGGTAATCGTCGAGCGTGCGAAGCACTCGATCCTGATACTCGAGGTCCCGCATCATCACGCGCTGCCCAGTTCTACGCGGTAGAGGGCGAATGGTAATGGCGCAAACTCAACCGCCAGGCCGGCATCATTGAGCATCTTCTGGGATACGAAACGTGCTGGAGCAAAGACCAGATGTCGCCGGCCAGGCACTGCATCGGCGAAGGCTTGAGCCTTCGCCAATGTCAATGCAGCATCCCGCGATTTTAGGAAGTCCAAGTCGGGCTTGTAAATCAGCCATACATGGAGGTCCGAGGACTCTCCGAGATAGCCATGCCCATCCATGCTTAGCGCATCTGTCTGCAGTCGCGTCGCATCGAAGGCAGTGTTGGTTGCCATGTGAAAGAGGACCGAGCCCAGCGACTCGAACGACGGTAATGACTCGCCAGTCAGGAGGTGGTCGAGCTCGATCGGCTCGCCAAGCGTGCAGAACGTGAAGGATCCGCCGAGGCCGGCAACGCACTCCTCGATGTCCTTCTCGCCGGTCACAATTAGGACCCCGTCCTTGACCGTCTTCGTAATTCGGTCGAACCGATACCCATCCAGGTTTTCGAAGCTCGTGATCTGATCGAGTAGTCGACTCGCGTTCTTCAGCTTCGTAAACGTGATGCGCTCACGCATGAGTTCCTCACCCTGCGTGCCGGTGAACGAGTACCCGGTAATCGCGAGTCGTACGCGCTCGGCGGTCAACTGATCAGCGTAGTCCTCGCATTCAACTAGGATGAACCGCCGATTGCCTCCATCCTTGCTGTTAGCAGACAGGACAGCGTGGGCAGTCGTGCCTGAGCCGGCGAAGGAGTCGAGGACGATCGAGTCGGGCGTCGTCGCGATCGCCAACACTCGTTCCAGTAAGCGGGTTGGTTTAGGAGTGACAAAAACGTCGTCTTCGAGTGCGCTCCCCATGATCCGGAGGATCTCCGACTTAGCGTTTCGTGTACTGCCGACTTCCGGCCAACCCCAAATTGTTTGCGGTACAACACCTTCACGGACTTCACTGAGGAATCGCTTGATGTTCGGCTCTGAACTACCATCCTCTCCGTACCAGATACGGTTATCGGCTTCGAGTTCGTCAAACTTCTCCTTGCTGACAACCCAGTACCGTCCTGGGGGTGGCCCTGGAATCACTCGGCCTGACGGAGTGGTGATCGGGTATCGACCCTTGGAGTAATAGTTGCGCGCGTCAAGATCGCTAATCATCCAGTCGCCACGTGGATCATTATCTGGATTCTTATATCGAGCACGCATCTCGTCAGTTCTCGGAACGAGGTTGACCGTCCATAGCTCCTTGCGTTTTGCGTACACGATGAGGTAGTCGTGATCCGAACTAAAATGCTGAGCGGAGTTCTTCGGGCTATCCGCCTTATGCCAGATACACGTTGCAATGAAGTTGGCTTCACCGAAAATCTCATCGAGGATTGAGCGTGCCCGATGAATCTCATTGTCGTCGAGTGTCATCCAGAAGCTGCCGTCCTCAGACAGGAGCTCGTGAAGCAGCCGGAATCGTGGGTACATCAGTGCACACCACTTGTCGTGTCGCAAGCTGTCCTCGATGCTCACCGGGTTGCTATCGAGCCACTCACGGATCATCGGGCTGTTAACGTTGTCGTTGTAGCTCCACTTTTCGTTACCCGTGTTGTAAGGCGGATCGATGAAGACGCAGTCAACCTTCCCGGCGTACATCGGCAGGAGAGCTTTCAGTGCGTGCAGGTTGTCCCCATGAATGATGAGATTGCCGTCGAGCTGAGGATCCCCAGCCGACTTTGCGGCGATAGGGATCAGCGGCCGGAAAGGCACGGACAGGTGGTGGTTGTAGACGAATTCCTTACCCTTGAACGTTAGATCGGTCACTCAGCTACCCCTGTCCGCAACGATTCAGGCGACACCAGCGATTCCTCGAATGATCGCATGGCCAGGCTCGCCGATGGCGTCTCAACCAGGAGCGGCGAGGTCGTTCGAACAGGATTGCATAGCCGCGCACGATCGCTTACTTGGCCGAATCTAGGCGTTTGCGGATAAGCTTTCTTCTCCGCAATTCGTCTCGTACCCGATGTTTAAGTATCACAGTCCTGTGATACTACAGTATCGTGATGTTGAATGACTGGAGTTACAATCCGTCCGGTACTGGCACATGGAGGCGCGTCATTGCGGCCTTCAAACGCGCAATCACCGCGGGACGCGGCTCATTGTGCAGCAGCACGCGGCCGGCCTGGACGAGCTTGGCAAGCGCTGCCAGATCGTCACGGGTCAAGGAGATCGAGGTGCGCTCGGTCACGATGAGCGTGCGCTCACCTTTCAATCGAAACGGCATAGTCCACCTCCTTCCCATTCGTTCTTCCAGTATCCCATGCCCCGCGCGCCTGTCGGCGGATCAGCGCGCTGCGGCGGGCCATTCAGGGGCTTGACACGAGTCGCGCAAGTACACCGCACTGTGGTGAGAGCGCACAACTTTGGTGTTGCGAATCGCTGGTGAATTGTGTATTATGTCAACTAATAGTTTGTCGGAGTCGCCGCTTGGCCACTGTGGTGCTGTTCCTCTGCGACAGAACCGCACCGCAGTGGTCAAATGGAGAACCGATCCTACTACCCACCCGAGGCCGCTTTCCAGCACAGTGGGATCCGAAGCTTGGAATTCACGTGACTTGAAGTCGCGGCC
>JADMIO011575612.1_pt1 | contig 42291 bp, 42 predicted proteins | sample 8958161 | NCBI WGS metagenome assembly JADMIO01 (sample SAMN16585339, study PRJNA669376) | soil metagenome | isolation source: Crop rotation soil | place: USA: Cullars Rotation, Alabama | collected 2011 | reverse complement strand
AGGAGCTGCGCGAGCAACGCCAGCGCGGGACCTCGTGGATGTCGTGGTGACCGGTCACGGGTTCGATGCGTCCGGAGCATCGAACCGATAGCCAGCATGTGTTGGCCCGTCGCGCCGCGTGGCCGCTATGCTCGGCGTTTTCCGGTCCCGACGCGCACCTGATCTTGCGTTTCTCTGTCAGCGACGGAGGTCTCCATGAGCACCACCGCTCTGCGCCCGCCGATTTCTGCCGGCGAGATCGCGCCCGATTTCGCGCTGCCGGCGGTGGACGGGACAGGCACGGTGTCGCTGGCGGACTATCGCGGCAGGACGCCGCTGTTTCTCGCGCTGTTCATCGGTCTGTGGTGCCCGTTCTGCCGGCGCGCCATCGCCCAGATCGGCAAGACCGAACAGGCGCTCAAAGCGGCGGGTATCGATACACTTGGCGTCGTGGCGACGCCGCCGGAGAACGCCCGGCTGTATTTCAAGTTCCGCCCGACCAAGGTTCGCCTGGCGGCCGACCCGGAGCTCGGCATCCATCGCGCCTTCGGCGTGCCGAAGCCGGTTCCGACCCCCGAGCTGATGACCGCGCTCCAGACAGTCCGGATCAATCCCGACGGCATGTTCCCGGAGCCGCTGCCGCTCATGGAGGCGACCGCGGCGATGGAGAAGAGCGACGGCTACGCACAGAACCCCACCGACCAGGCCGACATGGAGCGGCAGTTTCCGCAGCTGAAGGGACAGTTCCTGATCGACCGCGATGGCATCGTCCGCTGGGCTTATATCGAATGCGCCACAGACGGCCTGGACGGGCTCGGAAAAATTCCGTCCAACGTTGAAATTCTCGCCGCGGCACGGACCCACCTGCGGGTGTGACTGCCACGCGAAGCATGGCGCCCCGCGACCAACCCGGAGGGAGCGATGGCACTTCCCGCATATGCGATGAACCTGTCGAGCTTCCCCGAGATGTACGAGCGGTGGCTTGTCGGACCGCTGTTCCGTCCCTGGGCCGAAGACCTTGTTCGGCGGATGGGGCTCGCACCAGGGAATCGGCTGCTCGACGTTGCCTGCGGCACGGGCATCGTGGCGCGCCTTGCCAAGGAGCAGATCGGGCACAGCGGGCGCGTCGTCGGGATCGACGCGAGCCCCCCGATGCTTGCGATCGCGCGCGCGCAGGATACGGATATCGACTGGCGGGAAGGGAACGCGGTCAACCTTCCTGTCGAAGATGGCGAGACCTTCGACGTTGTCGCATGCCAGCAAGGGCTCCAGTTCTTTCCGGACAAGCGTGCAGCGGCCCGCGAAATGCGTCGGGTGCTGGCGCCGCTCGGACGGTTGGCAGCCGCCACCTGGCGCCCCGTGGAGGAGAGCCCATTCCTTCGCGATCTGCACCGCGTGGCCGAAAAGCACCTCGGAACTGTCCTCGATCGGCGCCACGGCTTCGGCGACGCTTCGGCCCTCGGATCGCTTTTCGCCGACGCGGGGTTCCATGACGTCCGCGTGGACACGCTGTCCAAGACAATTCGATTCGCTGATGGGATCGTTTTCGTGCGCTTGAATACGATGGCGCTCGTCGGGATGAGCGCGGCTTCGGCGGCGATGAGCGACGAGGAGCGCGGTCGTGCCGTCGAGGCGATTGCGAGCGAAAGTGTTGCGGTGCTGGCGTCCTACGCCGACACAAGCGGGGACGCTCTCGCGTTCGCGATGAGCTCGAACGTGGTTACGGCACGCGGCTAGAACGGCCGGACGAAGGTGAACGCGGCGGGACGCGCAGCTGCGCGGCACTGGTCGCGGCAACCCACGCTATCCATCGTCACTTCAAGAGGCCGGTGAAGCTTCTCGAGCCGGTCTGTGCGGAAGAGCCAGGTTCAACATCCCGACCCTGATTGCAGCAACTCTCGACGAAGACCTTTGGCAGCCTCGAATGGTGCAGCGTCTCGATTTCGCTCGCGAGGTGGTCGACGACCGCTTGCGTGACGAGCACGATCAGCTTGTCCCGGTCCACGCCGCGCCACTGTACTGTCACCGGCGTGACCCTGCGCATCTCGACGCTGCCGCCGGGCATCCGCTCGCGCCTGCGACCGGCGTTAGGGAAGCGGGCTACGATGCCCGCACGGGCCGCTCACCGCCCATCGCGTCCGCCCAGTCGCGGCCTGCCCGCCGCCGCGCTCGCGCAACGCGGGGTCAGGCTCAGTTGCGCGTGCCTCGTCGAGGCATGACTGCGGGCCGCAGGAAGATCGGGATCAAGAGCGCGCCGAAGGGTCCAAGAGCCTTGGCGACGCTGGCTGCCTTTTCGCCAACGGCGGCATCGGGGATCCACACCGCCGCATCGACGCCCTCGAGAGAAGCCCTGCCCATGCAGCGATAGCCCGGGAACTTCGCCTCGAGCTGCGCGAGATCGGTCACGACCTCGCCGCTGCGGTCGAAGATCTCGAGCACGCCCTTGGAATTGCGCGCGGCATACATGACATGGCCGACTTCCTCGGTCGCGCTCCCGGCGGTGCGGGACCACTTGACCCCGAACACGAGCGCTCCGCGGCCGACTTTGGGAACCAGGGCTTCCAGCGTCTGCTTGACCCCGAAGCCCATCTTGCGAAACGCAGAGATCGTGCGCATGGTGCGCGATCTGGAGCCGCGACAGGATCGTCGAGAGCTGCTTGATCTGATTGATCATGGTGCTGTTCTCGAGGGCCCGCCACATGCCGGGGCCGGCTGCGATCTCGAGCATCTGGCAGAGATCCTCGAGCTTGGCGAAATAGCGCCCGGTGTGGCGGAGGGCCTGGTAGAGCGACACCCAGGCACAGACGCCGTGACTGCCGGCGGGGTCGGTGAGGCGAAAGACCTTGGCCATGAAGTCCCAGCCCTCGTGCGCGCCCGAGGTCTCGGCGGTGAACCGCGTGGCGCTCGCGTCTGCAGCACCGGCCGCGCGGAGGTCGCGCGCCAGCGCCGATTCGACCTTTGCGCCGCGCCTGAGCGCGCGCCCCGCAAGCCCCGGCAGGCGGCCCAGGGGGATGAAGGCCGTCAGCCGGCCGAGATCGGCGAGATATCCCCATTTCGAGCCGCCGGCCGATGCCTCGCCGGATCCGGCGCCGAGACGCTGCGGATCGATCAGCAGCATGTCGGTCGCGCTGTGGATGCTGCCGCTGCCCCAGACGATGCAGAAGCCGACCGTCGTGTCGGCGCCGTAGCCGTTGCGCTCGGCCGCCCGCTCCAGCTTGTCGAGGCCTCCGCGCATGACGGAGGACCACCAATCCGCACATTCCGCAGCCGTCATCAGCTCCATGATGCACCCCGCTCGCGCGCCATCGCGAGTACGAAGGGATCACGCGCCGGCCGCGTTGTGAACTACCTGTATGGGTGGGATTCGGCGGGGGGGCGTGCGGGCGATTTCAGCGTGCGTACGCGGCATCTTGACCGTGTGCTCGCAACCATGGTTTTCACCGACAGCGATGGTCCGGCGCGTGTTCGGTGCGGCCATGATCCCGCGTCGCGCGCGCCCGTGTCGCGTCGCGGTCAATGGTTCCCTAGGCGCTCCCGGCCGTTGACGCGAAGCGCGCCGGGGACGCACCATCACGCCCGTGCCCATGGCGAAGACCCGCTCGCCCCTGCGCGGGGCCGCGAAGGGTGCTGCTCCCGCACTCGCTTCGAGGAAGCGGCGGGTCCTGCTCGTCTCGCCGCCGGTCCTCTACGGACAGCGCTGGTGGGGGAATCGCATCGCGAACAAGCCGCACCTCGCGAGCCTGGCGGGGTACGTGCGCGACCTGGCCGCGCTGCAGACCATCGAGCTCGACATCATCGCCGGCGAGCCGCTCGAGCCGCTGCTCGCCCAGGTGGACGCGGCTTTCGCCGCGGGTCCGGTAGCACTGGTCGGGATCTCCTGCTGGACCAGCCTCCACTACCTCGGCGCAATCGCGGTGGCGCGACGCGTGCGCGCGCTCGCGCCTTGCGTCCCCATCGCCGTCGGCGGACACCACGCCACGGCGATGCCCGGGGACTTCGACGCCGCCACCTGCGACTTCCTCATCCGCGGCGACGGCGAGCGTCCGCTGCGCGCGTTGTGCAGCGCGTGGCCGGCCCGGCCCGAGGCGATGCGCGTCATCGAAGGCGGGGTCTTCGACCAGTCGAACCCCGAGCAGATCGACTGGGAGCACTACGGCCGGCCCGGCGAGCACGCGCACGCGCTGTGGGTGGGCGCCAGCCGCGGCTGCGCGTACAAGTGCCGCTTCTGCGTCGAGCCCGAGCGCGGCGCGAGGTACTCGCACTATGAGGTCGCGGCGCAGCTCGACATCCTCGAGCGGCTGGTCGAGACGCACCGGCCCGGCGTCATCGCCTTCTCCGACCCGCTCTTCGGGTCGAACCGGCGCTGGCTGGAGGGATTTCTCGACGGCGTGGAGAAGCGCGCGATCCCGCTCATGTTCTGGGCCGAGACGCGCGTCGACCTGATGTCGGCGGAGCTGCTCGAGCGCTTCAAGCGCTGCCGGTTCCAGATCGACTTCGGCCTCGACACGGCGAGCGAGACGATGGCCGCGCGGATGGAGAAGGCCGCGCATCCGGGCCGCTACCTCGAGAAGGCGCGGGCGATGCTCAGGCACGCCGACGCCATCGGGCTCCTGCACGGCATCTACATCGTCTTCAATTTTCCCGGCGAGACGCCGGAGACGATGCGCGAGACGCAAGCCTGGCTGGAGGAGCTGGGAAATCACCAGGGGCCGATGGCTTCGTGGCTGTCGTGCCAGACGTTCTTCATCCTCCCGGGCACGCCGGCCTGGACGCGGATGGCGCAGAACGCGGCCGCGTACGGCACCGAGATCGCGAACCTCGACTGGTGGAAGCGCGCGGGCGACCACTACGCGCTCGCCACCGAAATCCTCCCCAGCGCGGCGTGGCGCGGACGCGAGTCGGAACTCTCCTCGTTCCAGGCCTGGAACCAGTCGATCAACGCGTGGTGGTTCTCGCGCTACCCGCCCGAGGTGCTCGCGTTCCGCGCCCGCTTCCAGGGCGGAGAAGCGTGACGAAGCGCGGGTGGGCCGAACCTGGCCGCGGCGGCGGCCGACCGCGGCGCCATCAGGAGACCCGGCGCTGGCGAACCCGCGGCGGCGCCGCCTCGAAGGCCCACTTCCGGGCGCAGGCGAGGGCCGCGTCGTAGGCGTAGGCGCCGATCGCCACGCCATCGATGTTCAGCATGAGGATGGGCTCGAGCGCGTCCTGATTGGGGCGGAACGGGCGCATGCTCTGGCCGATTTGCGTCGCGGTGTTGCGCAGATAGACGATCTGCTCGCTCTTGCTCCGCGTCGCGCGCGTCAGCGTGTCGAGCCCCGATTTCAGGATGCCTTCGCCCGGCCTGGCCCGCGGCTTGAGCTGGCGCTTTTCTGCCGCACCCTTGAGGGCGTCGTACAGGTTGCTGCAGTACGCCCTGAACCGCTCGGCATTGTCCGGGCCGACGACGTCGCGTTCCTCGCCGCCTTCGAACGCATGGCCGTACGGGACGCGGCACATGTAATCGGTGTTCTTGCGATGGGCGTAGCTGTCGCCCAGGGCGTGCAGCGCGACGCCGAACTCCACCATGTTGTCCTCGCCGGGCGCCATGTCGTCGATGATCCTGCGGCGGATGTTGGTTTCGTCCTGGCCCGGACGGCCGGTGAAGCAGTGCAGGCCGGACTGGATGGCGCGCAGCGTTGCCGGATCCTTCTGGCTCGATCGGTCGGCGTTGTGGACCGTATCCGACGCGACACCGGTGCCGGGGATGCTCGCGGCGAGGTCGACGACGATATGCCGGTCGCGCACGAGGATCAGCCCGCCGACGGCGGCATCGAGCTCGATCGCCTGGTCGGGAAGCTGGCAATAGACCGCCATGCGGTAGGCCGTCTGTCGTCGAAGCCGGCCGCCAGCGCCAGCAGATAGACCGTGTAGTAGTGGCCGGTCTCTTCCCAGGACGCGGGCTCCCGGGCCGCGAGCGGCACCGTGCAGCGGAAGGATCGTCCGGCCGCGAGCGCGGCGGCGCCGCAATGGGCTTCCGCTTCGGCGGCGGGCGGGTCGCCGACCGGCCGGGCGGTCAGCGATTGCTGCGCCACGTGCGTGAGCTCGTGCAGCAGCAAAGCCCGGCCGGCCGTCGTGTCCGGCGCCGGCGCCAACTCGGGATGAACGAGGATGCGGCCGTCTACGGCACAGGCCGCAGACCCGAGCGCTTCGGTGATGCGCCGTGCCGCAGCACCCGCTTCGACCCGGACATGCGCGAGCGCGAGGCCGAGGGCGCGTTCGGCGCCCTCGCGCAGCGGCGCCGGCAGTTGCGTCGCGACATCGGGCCAACGCGCGGGCGACGGGCGACGGTTATCGCGTGCCATGAAAACCCCCGGCAGTTCCCCATGGACAGCAGCCGACTCTACGGGCGCGCAGCGGAGATTTTCAAGGACGGCAGTCCCGGGCGCGACCGACGCGCGCGCCCGCAATGTCTATCCACCGCCGCAGTGTGGGTGAGTTGGGCGTATCGCCTTGCGATCCGCCGCGCCGCATCGCCGATCTGCGAGTCCTGGCACTAGTCCCTGCTGTCGGAGATGAGTGAGTCGCCGGTTGCCTATGCTTCGAGACGCGCCGGCGGAGGACCGCCGGCGCTCCTCAGCATGAGGAGTTCTTGTTGCGTCAACCAGATAACCTGAGTGCGCCGGGGTCACACGCCGGCGGCATCCTCCGATAGGCGGGAGGCGGGTTCAGGGCCGGCCGAGACTCGCAATATACGCGACCAGATCATCGATGTCGGTGCGCGCGATCTGCAAGGGCGGCATCGGCGGATGGGGATTGGTGAGGAACGTGCGCAGGTAATTCGCATCGCGGCCCGGCAGGGTCGCGATCTGCTGCAAGCTCGGCACGCTGTCGCTGCCGCGACGCTCCACTGCGTGGCAGCTCGAGCACCACTGCTCGGCGAGCTGGCGGCCGCGGACTGCGTCCTGGGCGCCGGCAGGCAGGGCCGCAGCGGACACGACGACAACAGCGATCAGGCGCAACGCGAGCATGGACCAGACTCCTCATCGGCAACCCGCCGCGGACGAATGCTATCGCGTCGCGGCTCCGGGAGATTGATTCAGATCATGAGCGTGCGATCTCGACGCGACCGCCCGAAAAGAGTCGCATTGGTTCGCGCCGAGGACGCGGCAGTCGCCCGGCCGGGATGGGGCTGTGCCGTGGCGTGCCTGAGCGCCAAGCCGAGCCGGCCGGTTCAATGCAGGCGCCGCCGCATGCGCGCATACGCGGCGTCCGCGCCGTGCCGGGACTGCCGGGCAGCCGGCGCGGGTCCCGCGGCGGCTACGGCCGCCGCAGGCTCAGGATGAACGCGATGACGTTGGCGGTGTCGCCTGGGCTCAGCATCAGATTCGGCATCTTCTCGTGCGGCGTCTGGAAGAACGCGCGCAGCGCGAGCTCCGTAGTCGAGGGCATGGCGGCGACGGCCGAGAACGGCGGCGCCGCGGCGCTGCCGGGCGGCGGCGCCGGCCCTTCGATCGCATGGCACGGCGTGCAGTAGCTCTGCACCACCTGACGGCCGGCCTCGATGCCTTGCGACCCCGCCGCGGGGCTGATCGCGAGTCCGGCCAACAGCGTGGCGATTCCGATCGGCTTCATGGTCAGCGCGCTCCTCAACGCGAGATCGCACTCTGAACCCGAGCCGGCGGCGAGCCATTGCGCCAGATCAACATCCCGGTCCGGGACGGCCCATCGTGCGGTTTTCCGGAAAGGGCTGACCCTCATCATCGCGGCGCCTCGGGATCGATCTCGGATGACGCGCACGGTTGACCCAGATCAAGGACGCTTCGCGGGGCAAGGCGGAGGCTATGAGCGGGCCTGGAAGAGGCCCATTGGAGGAGGCCCATTGGAGGAGGCGATGAAGGCTGCAGACATCATGACCGCCCGCGTGGGCACGGCGCCGCCGGATACGCGCGTAAGCGCGGACATCGTCGACCTGCCCGAGCCGGCGCTTCTGGCGGCGCCCGGAAGCGCCTGACCGCCGATTCCGACATTCGCAAAGGAAAACACCATGACAGGCAAACCGATCGCCGCGATGTGGAGCGGCCTGGCCGGCGCAGCGGGCGTTCCGGATCCGATCAAGGCAGCGCTGGCAGGCCAGGGGGAAAGCTTCTGGCAAGCGCAGATCAAGACGCTCGACGCAAATGCAGGCGCTGGCAACCGCGTGGTTCGTCCGGCGGCGCGAAGGTGCCGAAGCGGCACGTGTCGCTGTCGAGGCCATGCGCGCGTGCAGCGATCCCATGGAAGCGCTTCGGACCTACCAGAACTGGGCTACCGGGAGCATGGAGCGGATCGCGGCGGACGTGCTCGCGCTGCAATCGCAGGCGCTCGCATTGCTCCCGACGCTTGCAGGAGGTACCGCATTCGCGGGATGGGCGCCTGCTGCCGGTGACACAGTCCAGCCCGGGGCCCAGCCTGGGGCCAAGCCCGCGCGCGCGCGCGAACCGGCGGCTCCGCGCAGCGAAGCGGCCTGAGCGGGAGACGCGCCATGGACGCACGCGATATCATGACCCGAAGCGTCGCCACCGTGCGGGCCGATACGCCCGTGACGACCGTCGCAGCGCTGCTCCTGTCGAAGGGGATCAGCGGCGTTCCCGTCGTGGACGACGACAACCGCGTCCTCGGGATGGTGAGCGAAGGGGACCTCGTCCAACGACCGGAAACCGGGACCACGCCGCGCCGCTCCTGGTGGCTCGATCTGCTGGCGGATACCGAGGGCCAGGCGCGCGACTACATCAAGCATCACGGCCTGCGCGCCGGCCAGGTCATGTCGCGACCTGTCATCTCGGTCGTCGAAGGGACGGATGCATCGGAGATCGCGGCACTGCTCGATCGGCGAAAGATCAAGCGGGTGCCGGTGGTCCGAAACGGCACGCTCGTCGGGATCGTCAGCCGTGCGGATATCGTTCGTGCCCTGGTCGGCGCGGCCGCGCGCGAGACGGCAACGCATGCCACCGGCGATCGCGCCATCCGCGAGGCGCTCGAGGCCCGCGCCAAGGCCGAGCCGTGGGCGAACGCGATGTTCGTGAACTTTGCCGTCGAGAACGGCACGGTGGAGATCGCCGGCCTGGTCAGGTCGGACGCCGAGCGCCAGGCGCTCTGCGTCCTCGCGGAGCGGGTGCCCGGCGTGAAGGCCGTGCGCGACCATCTCACGGTCGGCCGCTTCAATGTCGGTGTCTGAGGGAGCCTGACGACGCTTGGGACGGCGAGGATCCGCCTGGAACCGCTTCATGGTCGCCGGCTCGAGGCACTCCCGCATAGGGGACGGAAAAGCCGCGGCGGAAATCGCCATCGGTGAATTCAATGTCCTCTCCCACGCCCAGCGCGCGCTGCTCGCGCGTGCACGACCGGCGAGCCGGTCCTGCAGCGCGATCACACGCTGCAGGTCCGCCGTCGCCGGACCGTCGCCATCGTCGAGCCGCGTGCGCCCCCGGCACGGCCGAAACCAGGCAACAGCCGAGCATTGGGCGACGACCGCCGCCAACAAGGTTGAGGCCTGGTCCGCGCCCGCCGCTTGATCCGGTCTGCTCTGCTTACAGGTGCCCCTTCACACGCTGTTTCTCGCGCGGGTCGATCGGGTCGGGGGTGGTCGCTTTCGCCTCCGCCTCCATTGCGCGCATCAGAAATTTCCGCGATGCCGTCTCTTCGATCGTCGATGCTTGCTGCTTGTTGATCACGCCGTTTTCGACGAGGTGTCCGATCAAGGCGCGGACCGTTTCCAGCGCCGCCACCGCATCCCCGATGAACTGCTTCCCCAGCTGGGGGCGCGACTCGCTGCCAACCGGTCCCCTGACGCGTGTGCTGCCTGCAATCGCCATACGCACCTCCCGGATGGTCGGAAAAAGCAGCCTAGATGAAGGCTCTGACCGAAGCTACTTACCAAGACCTCGCTGCAAGCAATCGCCGCTCTTCGACCTAGTGCCAGGACTCGCAGAGCACCGCACGGGTGAGCGAGCACGTTGGACGATGGCGCGAGGTGAAGCGCTCGCGGCCCGCTCCTGATTTTCATCCATCGTGGTGCGTGCCCCGCGCGCTGCAGGTCTCAGGATCGTGCGGGAGAGGGGATGTGGCCTTGTCACCCCGCCACCGCGGGATTCACCGGTGCTGGAAGCAGCGGTACGCCGGCATGGGCGAGCACGGTGATGGTGCGCCTTGCGCGACTCGCCGTCAGGCAGGCGGCGGGGTATGAATGCGCATGTCCATGCACAGGTCAGCGCCGCCGAGCGGCGGATGCGGGATGCGGTCATGAACGTCATCGGCCTGTTCGGCCTTCTGCTGCTCGTCGCAGGGATCGCCGCCTGCGGCTATGCCATCGTCATCCCGGTCGTCACGCCGGGAACCACCACCATCGACATCGCGCTCGCGTTCCAGAACCTGGCCATTGCCGTCGTCGGCGCCGCGGTCCTGGCCGCCGGCTGGTTGCTGCTCCTCGGCGGCGAGATCCTCAGCCGCCTGCGGCGCAACCAGCAGGCGCTGGAGGAGCGCCTCGAGAAGATCGTCCACGGCGTGGCCGTCACGTCCCGCGCGAACGACGAGCGCCTCGAGAACATCGCGCACAACGTCGCGGTCGCCTCGAGCGCGCTCGAGCGCATCGCGGCGCAGCCGCAAGCCGAGCTGCCGCTGCCCCCCGAGGAGCCGCCACCCGAGCCGCGCAGCCCGAACTTGTGGCCGCGCTGATGCCCTAATCCCTGCTGCCGGAGATGAGTGAGTCGCTGGTTGCGATGCTTCGAGACGCGCCGGCGGAGGACCGCCGGCGCTCCTCAGCATGAGGAGCTCTTGTTGCTTCAACCAGAGAACCTCACCCTGAGGAGGCCCGCCCCGGCTTTGCGGGGCGGGCCGTCTCGAAGGGTCGGCCGTAGCTCGAACTTGTGATTCGAGTACCAGGCTGGCCTGGCCACCAGATAGGGGCCGGCGTTTCCCGCCGCCATCTGGTTGAGCCGCTCCCGCACGACCCGCCGCGCGCGCCTGGATGCGGTCGCATTCGCAGCGTCAGGCTGGAGCGCGTTTCGGTCGGATGGAATCGCGGGCAGGACGGTGCCTCGCTCCTTGTCCTTCGACTCGCCCTCAGGGCGGATCGCAGCGACCCGCCCTGATGGCGGCTCAGGACGAGGATTTATGGCATAGCCGACGTTGTGCGCACGCCGCGCGGAGGCGAGCCCGCCTTGCGGCGCATCGGGCGCAAGAGCCGCTCAGTCGCCGGGCCTGGCGTGCGCGCGGTAGGCCGCCGCGAAGGCCTGGCCGAGCGGCCCGGCGAGGTTGTTCGACACATCGCGCAGCACCGCGTCGTAGACAGCCTCGTAGCGCTCCCACGACCTGCCCTTGCCGCCGATCAGCCCACCCTTGAGGCCCGCGGCGATCTCCGCGGGCGAGAGCCGCCGCATGACGAGGTCGAGCTGCGCCTGGAAGCCGGCGAGGAGTGCCACCTGGTGCGCGACGAGGTCGCGGCAGGCGTCCGCAATGGCCGCGGCGCCGGAGGTGACGCCGGGCGGCGTCGCACCGAGCAGCAAGCCCAGCATGCGGCGCTCGTCGAGCGCGAGCGGGTCGTTGTCGCCCGGTGCGATGACCGTCGGTTGGACGCGAAAGTCGCTCTTCAGCGCCTGCCGCGCGGCCAGCAGCTTCGACAGCGTCCTGACCAGCACCCGGCTCGCTTCGCCGAGCGACCGCATTGCCACGGCAGGATCGACGTCCCCGGGCAGGTGCTGCAAGCCTGCGCCGGCAAGGAACGCTGCAACAGGGTCCTGGTTCGACCGCGGCTCCGCCTGCGCGAGAGGCTCCACGCTGCCGGTTGCGTGCTCCCCGCCCCCAGGCGGCGTGTCCCGAACCTCGGGCGAGGCGGGCAAGCGCGCCGGCGCAACCTGACCGCCGTCGCGAGGCCTGGCAACCGGCGGGAGCGCCGCCGACCGCGAGAGCCTCGTCAATCCGTCAGCCTGTGGAAGAGCCAGCTCGGATGCGTGCTCCGTCTCCGCATGCGGCGGATCGGGCTCAACGCGGAGAACGTACTCGACGACGCGAATGACGTCGCCCGCCGCGATCGTGGCGATCTCGCCGTCGCCGAGGAGCTTGTCGTTGATCCAGGCCCCGTTCTTGACGCTGCGGTTCTGCAGCAGCCAGACGCCGTCCTGCGCATCGACCCAGCAGTGGCAGCGCGAGACGTGCAGGTTCTCGTCCGGCAGCACCAGGTCATTGTCGTCCAGGCGCCCGATCTTGAGCGGGCCATCGTCCTTGACGACCAGCGGAAGCTCGAGTTCCGGCGGTACCGAACCCGGCGGCGTCGCGACGATGCGCAGGCGCAATCGGCCGGGTGCTCCTTCGCTCGGCGGATGATCATCCAGCGGCTTCACGCCACGCTCCTCCGCGCAATGCGGGGACGCAGGTGCGGTATCCCCGCGGGCGCCATGATGCAGCGTGGCTGCCAGCCGTGTCCATCCTGCGCGCGGCCGATCACGCGCCGCGATCGCCCTCCGGCCGCTCCGCCATCGCGACGAGAGTGGACGCGAGCACGCGGGCGCCGGCGGCAAGGTCCGCAGGCGTGGCGCTCTCCGCCTCGTTGTGGCTGACGCCGCGCAGGCAGGGCACGAAGATCATGCCGGTGGGGCACATCCGCGCGATGTGCATCGCGTCGTGGCCGGCGTGGGACAGGATGTCCATCTGGCTGAGGCCCAGCGCCGCGGCGCTGCGGCGCACGAGGTCCATCACCGCGGGCGCGAACGCCGTCGGCGCACGCTCGCCGAGCGTCGCCACGTCCGCCGTGCACGGGCCCTGATGCGCCGCGACCGTCGCGTGGATCGTCCGCGTGCACTCGTCGAGCACCGCGAGCTCGGGATGGCTGAGGAAGATCGAGAACTCGACCCGCCCGGGCACCACGCCGCGCGCGTTCGGGTAGACGTCGAAGCGGCCGACCGTGAAGCGCACCGTATCGGCCTCGTCCGCCAGCGCCGACGCCAGCGCGGACACCATGTTGGCGGCGGCGATCAGCGCATCCTTGCGCGCGCGGCGCGGCGTCGCGGCGGAGTGCGCTTCTTCCCCCACCACCGTCACGGCATAGCGGCGGTGGCCCTGCACGCCGCTCACCACGCCGATCGTGCGCCCCGCTGCCTCGAGCCGCGGGCCCTGCTCGATATGCGCCTCGACAAAGCCGTCGATCGCGAAGCCCGGCGTGCCGCGGAAGGCCCCCGGCGTCGCGCGCAGGGTCTCGGCGACGGCGTCGGCGACGCTGATCCCCTCCAGGTCCTGCGTCGCCAGCATCGCCGCGAGGTCGAGGGCGCCGGCGAACACGGCCGAGCCCATCGCGCCGGGCTGGAAGCGGTTGCCTTCCTCGTTGGTCCACGCCACCACCTCGATCGGCCGGCGCGTCGCGACGCCGGCGTCCTCGAGCGCCTCCAGCACCTCGAAGCCGGCGAGCACGCCGTAGATGCCGTCGAAGCGCCCGCCGGTCGGCTGGGTGTCCATGTGCGAGCCGGTGAGGATCGGCCGGGCCTGCGGATCGCTGCCGGCGCGGCGCACGAACAGGTTGCCGATCGCGTCGGTCGCCAGCGCGAAGCCGCGCGCCTGCGCCCAGGATGCGAGCAGGGCGCGCGCCCGCGCATCCTCGGCCGTCAACGCCTGCCGGTTCACGCCGCCCTTCGGCAAGGCACCGATGGCCGCCATGTCCATGTGGCGCTGCCAAAGCCGCGCCTCGTTGACGTGCGCCACCGCTGCCAGGTCGGGATGGTCTGCGGTCGACATGCGGGTGCCCTCCTTACGAATCGATTGCGCCGAACGCGGGTACGGCTGTTTGAAGCATTGCATATTAGACCCAGCTGGCGATCGTGGCTTGGCGAGCGGGACCATCCGGCGTGGTCGCCAAATCTGGCCGAATTGCCACCGCACATTGCGCTCGCTCCAACCCGCCGCTTCCATGGCACTGATCCTGCCCGCCCATCCATCATCGCTACAATCCAAGGTTGCCGATTTTGCGTATTACAACAACCCTCGGAACCTTCGCATGCGGCGCTCGTTGTGGATGTGTGCCCCTGCACGTCTGCGTGGGGGAAACCCAGACATGGAGAGAGTCATGATGAAAGCCCTGCTGTTGGGCACGGCCCTGACGTTTGCGGTTGCGATCCCAGCGATCGCCCAAAACGCGCCAGGGACGACGGGTCAGCCCGGGACCACCCAGCCCGGAACAGCGACACCGCCAGCGGCGCGCCCGATGACCCCCCCGGCCCAGGCGCAGCCGACGACACCGCCGGCTCAGGCGCAGCCAGCGACGCCCGCGACCGTGGCGGCCTCGCATCTGATCGGCCTCACGCTGCGCAACGCCGCCAACGAGTCGATCGGCTCGATCGACGACGTCCTGGTGGATGCGGACGGGCGTGTGCGCCAGGTGGTCGTCGGGGTCGGCGGGTTCCTCGGCATGGGCGAACGCAAGGTCGCCATCGCGTGGGACCAGCTGCGCTTCGACCGCGCCCGCGACACGGTGACGGTGAGCTACACCAAGGACCAGCTGCTCGCCTTGCCGGAGTATCGGCGGGCCACGCGCTAGTACTGCGAACCCGAGTTCGAGCACCGGCCGACCCTTCGAGACGGCCCGCCCCGCAAAGCCGGGGCGGGCCTCCTCAGGGTGAGGTTATCGGGTTGAAGCAAGAAGAACTCCTCATGCCGAGGAGCGCCGGAGTCAGGAGCTCGCTGCCGGCATCGGAACCGGCGACGGCCTATTCGTTGCGGCCGCCATGCAGCGGCAGTTTCCCTTTGGGAATCCAGCGGTTCCGCGGCACGGAATGAGTCGCCGCAGCGGCATGGGCCGCTGCGCGGCGCGCTTGCGGGAGCGCCGGGACTTGCGTTGTATGCTTGCCCAGCGAGCACGCGACACAGCCCAGGCGGAGAGCACCCCATGATCGGACGGCGTCGGCTTCTCTTGATGGCGGCAGGCGCGGCGGGCGCTGCGCGGCTGGGCCGCGGCCCGGCCTTCGCGCAGAGCGCGGGCGGGGCGCTGACCGTCGTCTATTCGGTCGAGACCAACGCCGTCTTCGCGCCGGGCGGCGGCGGCGGCAATCCGCTGCTGGTGTCCTCGAAGATCCTCGAGCGGCTGGTGCGGCTGGAGAGCGACGGCAGCTTCACGCCGCAGCTCGCCGAATCCTGGGAGGTCGCTCCCGACGGCAAGAGCTTCACCTTCCGCCTGCGCCGCAATGCCACGTGGCACGACGGCCGCCCGTTCATCGCCGCGGATGCCGTGTTCAACGCCCTGCAGCACTGGAAGCCGTTCAGCGGCAACCCGGCGCTGCGCACGATCGCCGGCGCGAGCGCTCCCGACGACCACAGCTTCGTCCTCAGCTACGAGCGGCCGATGCCGCCCTTCCTGGTGCTCGCCTCGCTCGGCGGCACCGAGGCCCAGGTGATCGCGAAGCACGTCTACGACGGCACGGACATCCGCACCCACCAGGCCAACCTGGCGCCGATCGGCACCGGGCCGTTCCGCTTCGGCGAATGGCGCCGCGGCTCGCATGTCGAGCTGCGCAAGAACCCGGCCTATTGGGACGCCGGCAAGCCGCTGCTCGACGCCATCTTCATCCGCTATCTGCAGGATCCGGCGGCGCGCGCCAGCGCGCTGGAGACCGGCGAAGTCCAGCTCGGCGTCGGCTCGCCCTTCTCGCCGTCGGACATGGCGCGCCTCGCGCGCGACAGCCGCTTCGTTTCGACCGACGCCGGCGGCCTGCAGGAATTCATGGCGCTGGAGATGAATACCCGCGGGCCCATCGTCGGCGACAAGCGGGTGCGCCAGGCGATCGGCCATGCGATCAACCGCCGCTTCGTCATCGATACGCTGATGAACGGCTTCGGCCTGGAAGCCAACGGCACCGTGGCCCCGGCCTATGCCGGTTTCTACAACGCGGCGGCGCCGAGCTATGCCTACGACCCGGCGCGCGCCAATGCGCTGCTCGACCAGGCCGGCCACCCGCGCCGCGGCCGCGAGCCGCGCTTCACCATCAAGCTCGTGATCGGGCCGTGGTACCCCGAGAATGTCCGCATGGGGCCGTATCTCAAGCAGGTGCTCGAGGAGGTCGGCATCGGCGTCACCCTGCAGACCCCCGACCGGGCCGGGGCGATCCGGCAGATCTACACCGATTTCGACTTCGACCTCGCGATCAGCAACAACGTCGCCTATGCCGACCCGCTGATGCGCAGCATCATGCTCTACACCACCGAGAACATCACCCGCACGCCGTTCCGCAACGCCTCGGGCTACAGCAACCCGGCGCTCGACCGGCTGGTGGCGGACGCGGCGGTGGAGATGGACGCCGCGCGCCGCCGCGAGATGCTGAACGAGGTGCAGCGCATCGCCGCCGAGGACCTGCCGGTCTTCGTCGTCGCCTACAAGCGCAACATGACCTTCGCGCTGCGCACGGTGCAGGGCCACTCGTCGCGGCCGGAATGGATGTACGATTCGTGGAAGGACGTCTGGCTGCAGCGCTGACCCGTCGGCCGTCCGTCGGCCCCGGCAGCGCGCGCGCGTGATCGCCAATCCCTATCTGCGGCTGCTGGCGCGACGCGCGGCTCAGATCGTGCCGACCCTGCTCGGCGTCGTCGTGCTGTCCTTCGCGCTGATGGCGGCCGCACCCGGCGATCTCGCCGACGTCATGGCGGCGGAGGCGCAGATCGGCGACCGCGCCCAGGTCGAGGCGCTGCGCGCGCTCTACGGCGGCGACCTGGCCTGGCCGGTCCAGCTGTGGAACTACCTCGCCGGCATCGTGCGGCTCGATCTCGGCTTCTCGTTCCGCCACAACCTGCCGGTCACCGCCCTGATCGCAGAGCGCCTGCCGGCGACCCTGCTGCTGCTGGTCGCGGCTCTCGGCTTCGCTGCCGTCGCCGGCTCGCTCGCCGGCATCGTCGCCGCGCGCCGCCATGCCACCCTGGCCGACCGTGCCATCCAGCTGGCGGCTGCCCTGCTGTTCGCCGCGCCGAACTTCTTCGTCAGCCTGATGCTGGTGGTGGTGTTCTCGATCAAGCTCGGCTGGCTGCCGGTCGCCGGCATGGAGACCATCGGCCGCGCCGGGTCGGGCGCGCTGGCGCGCGCCGCCGACATCGGCCGCCACCTGGTGCTGCCGGCGCTGTCGCTCGGGCTGCTCTATGCCGCGATCTACGCGCGGGTGATGCGGGCCTCGATGCTGCGCAACGTCGCCCAGGACTTCGTGCGCACGGCGGAGGCCAAGGGCCTGCCGGAGCGCCGCATCGTCTACCGCCACCTGCTGTGGAACGCCGCCCTGCCGGTCGTCACCCTGGTGTCGCTGCACGTCCCCACACTCTTCGCCGGCGCGGTCGTGGTGGAGGCGGTGTTCAGCTGGCCCGGCCTGGGCTCGCTGCTGATGGAGGCGGTCGCCGCGCGGAACTATCCGGTCGTGATGGGCGTGATGATCTGCAGCGCCGTCGTGGTGCTCGCCGCCAACCTGGCGGTCGACATGCTCTACATGGTGCTCGACCCGCGGGTCCGGCTGTGAGCGCGCGGATCCACGCGCCGGTCGTCGCCGGGGCGGCGCTGCTCGCCGCGGTCGGCCTGATGGCGGCGGGCGCCGGGCTGTGGTATCCGCGCAACCCGCTGCACATCGTCGGCCCGGCGGAGCTGTGGCCGTTCGCGGATCCGGCCTTCCCGCTCGGCACCGACGCGGTCGGCCACGACATCGCCGCGATCATCGTCCACGGCGCGCGGGCCGCGATCGCGGTCGGGCTGCTCGCCACGGCGATGTCGCTGCTGCTCGGCGTCGCGGTCGGCGCGCTCGGCGGCTATTTCGGCGGCTGGACCGACGAGCTGCTGGCGCGCCTGACCGAGCTGTTCCAGACCATCCCGCACGTCGTGTTCCTGCTCGCGGTCGTGACCGTGCTCGGCCCCAGCCTGCCGGTGATCGTGGCCGCGATCGGCGCCACCAACTGGACCTCGGTCGCGCGCGTCACGCGCGCCGAGTTCCTGACCTGGCGCGAGCGCGACTTCGTGCAGTCGGGCCACGCCATCGGCATGAGCGACGCGCGCATCATCCTGCGCGAGATCCTGCCCAATGCCGCGCCGCCGATCATCGTGCTGACCTCGTTCATGGTCGGCGTCGCCATCCTGTTCGAGGCGACGCTCGCCTTCCTCGGCTTCGGCGACCCCGACATCGCCTCGTGGGGCCGGCTGATCGGCGAGGGGCGGCAGTCGCTGCGCAGCTCGTGGTACATCTGCGCCATTCCCGGCAGCGCCATCATGCTGACGGTGCTGGCGCTCAACCTGATCGGCGACGGCCTGACCGACGCGTTCGAGCGGCGCCTCCGTGGCCGCTGAGCCCGCACCCGCGATCGTCGTCGAGGGCCTGTCGGTCGTGCTCGCCGGCGACCAGGGGAAGGTGCATGCGCTCGACGGCGTGGACCTGGAGGTCGGCGCCGGGCGCACCCTAGCCCTGGTCGGGGAATCGGGCAGCGGCAAGACGGTGTGCGCGCTCGCCATGATGGGCTTGCTGCCGCGCGGCCGCACCACCATCCCGGGCGGCCGGGTGACGCTCGGCGGCACGCGCCTGGTGCCCGACGGCGGCGAGGTCCTCCGCCGCGCGCGCGGCGACTCGATCGCGATGATCTTCCAGGAGCCGAGGACGGCGCTGAACCCGGTGCTGACGATCGGCGAGCAGGTGGCCGAGACCCTGGTCGTGCATCGCGCCCTGTCGTGGCGCGAAGCGGCCGCGGAGGCGCAGGCCCTGCTGGCGCGCGTGCGCCTGCCCGATCCCGCCGGCATGATGGAGCGCTATCCGCACCAGCTTTCGGGCGGCCAGTGCCAGCGCGCGATGATCGCCATGGCGATCGCCTGCCGGCCGCGGGTGCTGATCGCCGACGAGCCGACCACCGCGCTCGACGTCACCGTCCAGGCCGAGGTCATGCAGCTGCTGCGCCGGCTGCAGCGCGAGGACGGCATGGCGCTGCTGCTGATCACCCACGATTTCGGCGTGGTCGCCGAGATGGCCGACGACGTCGCCGTGATGTACGCCGGCCGGGTGGTGGAGAGCGGGCCGGTGCGCACGGTGATCGCCCGGCCCGCGCACCCCTATACGGCGGGCCTGATCCGCGCCACCGCCCTGCTGTCGGCGCGAACCGCCGACAGCGTGCTCGCCGAGATTCCCGGCACCGTGCCGACCTTGCGCGCGGTCGATCCGGGCTGCAGCTTCCGGGCGCGCTGCCCGGTGGCCGAGGCGCGCTGTGCCGAGGCGCGGCCGGTCTTCGTCCCGGTCGGCCCGGGCCATCGCGCCGCCTGCGTGCGGGCCGGCGCATGACCCTGCTCGCGGTCGAGGGTCTCGCGGTCACCTACCGCACCGGGTCGCGGCCGGTGCGCGCGGTCGACGGCGTCAGCCTTGCGGTCGCGCGCGGCGAGACGCTCGCCGTCGTCGGCGAATCCGGCTGCGGCAAGTCGACCCTGGCGCGCGCCGTGCTGCGGCTGATCCGGCCCGATGCGGGACGCATCGTGCTCGACGGCACCGACATCACCCATGCCGCCCGCAGCACCCTGCGGCCGCTGCGCCGGCGCATGCAGATGGTGTTCCAGGATCCCTACGGCTCGCTCAATCCGCGCCGCCAGGCGGGCCGGCTGATCGAGGAGCCGATGATCGTCCACGGCATCGGCCCGGCCGCCGAGCGGGCGCGGCGCGTCGCGGCGCTGATGGCCCAGGTCGGGCTGCAGCCCGACCACGCCGACCGCCTGCCGCATGCCTTCTCCGGCGGCCAGCGCCAGCGCATCGGCATCGCCCGCGCCCTCGCGCTCGATCCCGAGCTGCTGGTGTGCGACGAGCCGGTCTCGGCGCTCGATGTCTCGGTGCGCGCCCAGATCCTCAACCTGCTGGTCGCGCTCCAGCGCCGCCGCGGTCTCGCGATGCTGTTCATCTCCCATGACCTCGCCGTCGTGCGCTACGTCGCCGACCGCATCATGGTGATGTATCGCGGCCGCGCGGTGGAGACCGGCCCGGCCGCGGCCCTGCTCGCGCATCCGCGCCACCCCTATACGGAGGCGCTGCTCGCCGCCGCCCCCTCGCTCGCGCGCATCGGCGCGGGCTTCGCCGGGCGCGGGGCGGTGCAAGGCGAGCCCCATGACGCGGCCGGGGACGACGCGGGCGGCGACGACGCGCGCGGCTGCGCCTACCGCGCGCGTTGCCCGATCGCGACCGCGCGCTGCGCGGCGGAGGCGCCGGCGCTGCGGCCGGTCGCCGGCGTCGACGTCGCCTGCCACCTTGCCAACCAACGAGGACCCGGATGATCCCGACGCAGATGACCGCGATCGTGCTGCGCGCCCATGGCGGCGTCGACTCGCTGCGGCTCGAGCGCGACTATCCCGTGCGTGCGCTGGCACCGGCCGAGGCGCTGGTCCGGGTGCGCGCCTGCTCGCTCAACTACCACGACGTCTTCACCTGCCGCGGCCTGCCCGGGATCAAGATCCCGCTGCCGGTCGTGCCGGGCAACGACATCGCCGGCGAGGTCGTGGCGGTCGGCGAGGCGGTGAGCGGCTGGGCGCCGGGCACCGGCGTGCTGGTCAACCCGGTCTATCGCGGCCGCGGCCTGATGGGCGAGATGCTCGACGGCGGGCTCGCCGAATACGCCGTGGTCAGCGCGGAGCAGCTGATCGCGCTGCCGCCGGGGGTGAGCTTCGCCGAGGCGGCGGCGCTGCCGGTCGCGTGGGGCACGGCCTATCGCATGATGACCGCGATCGGCCATGTCGCGTCGGGCGAGCGCGTGCTGGTGCTTGGCGCGAGCGGCGGCGTGGGCACAGGCTGCGTGATGCTGGCCAAGCGGCTCGGCTGCACCGTGGTGGCCGGCACGCGCGGGCCCGACAAGATCGCCCGGCTGAAGTCGATCGGCGCCGACGAAGTGATCGACCTTGCCGCGAGCGAGCTGACGGCGGAGATCGCCCGGCTTTACGGCAAGCCCAATTTCCGCAGCGGGGCGGGCGGCGTCGACGTGGTGATCAACCATACCGGCGGCGACACCTGGATTCCGTCGCTGCGCTGCCTGCGCAAGGGCGGACGGCTGCTGGTCTGCGGCGCCACCGCCGGCTTCGCGCCGCCGCAGGACCTGCGCTACGTCTGGACCTTCGAGCTGCAGATCCTCGGGTCCAACGGCTGGACGCGCGACGACCTCGCCGCCCTGCTCGAGCTGGTGCGCGGCGGCGCGATGAAGCCGCCGATCGACCGCACTCTGCCGCTGGAGCGCGGCATCGAGGGCCTGAAGCTGATGGAGGACCGCGGCCTGTTCGGCAAGATCATCGTCGCACCCGGAAGCTGAGGGCGACGCCGTGCGCCTCGGCCGCCGGCACGTCGCGGTCGACCCCCGCCTCGATCGTCAGGGCGACGATCGCCGGGGGCGGCGGCAGCGCCGCGAGCAGCGCCGGCGCGACCAGGCCGGCGATCGCGCCCGGTGCGGCATAGACCAGCTCGACGCCGCCGGCGTCGATCCGCAGCACCCCGCGCGGCGCGGCGAGCGCGCGGAAGCCGAGCGCGGCGAGCGCCGGCGGCCAGGCGAGCGCCGCCGGATCGGCGACGCTCACCACCCGGCGCAGGGCGCGTGCGCCGTTGGCGTGACCGAGCAGTGCCGGGTCGTAGACCAGCTCGGGATTGCGATGGCCGCAGAAGAAGACGCGGCCCGGCAGCAGCGCCCCCGGCGGCACGCGCTGCACGTCGAAGGCGACCGGCTTCACCCCGTCCGCGGCGTGGATCTCGCGGCTGCCGACCACCGGCGGCTCGATGTCCGGCAGCGCCGCGCGCAGTACCGCATGGACTTGGGCCGGATCGGCCATGGCGAGAGCGAGCGAGGCGCCGCCCTCGCGCCGCGCCAGCAGGTCCAGCAGGAAGGCCTCGCGGCAGTCCGGCCCGTCGGTCGACAGCAGCTCGAGATAGGCGTTCGGGAAGACGATGCAGACATTCGCCGTGCCGCGCGTCGGATGCACGCCGCGGTCGGACAGGACGAAGCCGAGATCGCGCCAGCGCGAAGCGGCGGCGGAGAGATCGCGTACGGCGATGATCACGTGATCGACGAGGCTGCGTTCGCTCGGCAACATCGGCTGGTCCCTGCTGTCGGAGATGAGTGCATCGCTGGTTGCCGATGCTTCGAGACGCGCCGGCGGAGGACCGCCGGCGCTCCTCAGCATGAGGAGGTCTCGTTGCTTCAACCAGATAACCTCGCCCTGAGGAGGCCTGCCCCGGCTTTGCGGGGCGGGCCGTCTCGAAGGGTCGGCCGTAGCTGGAACTTGTGGTTCGAAGTACTAGACTCCATCGACCCAAATCGAGGCGCACCAGCGCGATGACACCCAACAAGCTGACCTTCGAGCAGCTCGCGGCCAAGGTTCCGCACGCGCCGTTCCACCAGTGGCTCGGCTGCGAGCTTACGGCCTTGACCGAGGAGGCGGTAGAAATCTCCGTCCCCTGGCGCGACGAGTTCCTGACCAGCACCGAGCCGCGCTATGCCCATGGCGGCATCCTCGCCGCGCTGATCGACCTGACCGCGGACTACGCCGTCGCCGCCAAGGCCGGGCGCGGCGCGCCGACCGTCGACATGCGCGTCGACTATCTGCGGCCGGCGCGGCCGGGCGTGCTGCGCACACGTGGCCACGTGGTGAAGCTGGGCAAGACGCTCGCGGTCGCGGAGGCCACGGTGCACGACGAAAGCGGCGCCGCGGTCGCGACCGGGCGAGCCGTGTTCTTCATGGGTGGCGGATGAGGCGTGGCGGGATGAGACGGGGCGCATGAGCGTGGCGCTGGTCAACCCCGGCGACCTGCTGACCGCGCGGGCCGGCAGCGACGCGGTCGCCGTCCACGACCTGACGATGGGCCGCGCGCGCGACGTGACCTATCGCACGCTGGCGGCCGGGATCGACGCGGTGGCCGGCGGGCTGGTCGCGCGCGCGCTCGCCCCGGGCGCACGCGTGGCGCTCGTCTCCGGCAACCGCATCGAGTTCCTCGAGGCCTTCTTCGGGATCATGAAGGCCGGCATGGTGCCGCTGCCGATCTCGATCCGCCTGCCGACGGACGCGCTGGTGGCACTGGTCGCCGCAGCCCGGCCCGACCTGATCCTGGCCGACGGGACGCGGGCCGCCCTGCTGCCCGGGGCGCTGTCGCTCGACGACCCGCAAGCCTATGCGGCGCTGAAGCGGCCCGGCCGCTTCACGGCGGTGGCGCGGCCGGCGGAGGCGATCGCGATGCAGCCCTACACCTCGGGCACCACCGGCCTGCCGAAGGGCATCCGGCTGACCCAGCGGGCCGCGCTGTGGGCGCTGGGCAAGATGCTGCCGCCCGGCCGGCCGCCCGATCCCGGCACCGTCGTGACCGTGGCGCACCCGCTCTATCACAAGAACGCGATGCTCGGGACCAAGGGCGCGTTCCTCAACGGCGGCCGCATCGTGATGATGGAGCGCTTCGACCCGGCGGCCTTCGCCGCGGCGATCGGGCGCTTCGGCGTGACCAAGGTCCACACCGTGCCGACGATGATGGCCCGCATCCTGGCCGACCCGGCGCTGGTCGCCGCGATCGACCAGCGCTCGATCCGCGAGGTGCACATGGGATCGGCGCCGGTCTCGCAGCGGCTGTTCGACGAGGTGCGCGCCGCCTTCGCGCGCGCCACCGTGCGCATCAGCTACGGCGTGACCGAGGCCGGGCCGATGCAGTTCGGCGAGCATCCCGCCGGCCTCGCGCGCCCGCCGCGCTCGGTCGGCTTTCCGCTGCCCGACGTCGAGCTGCGCCTGGTCGGTGGTGCCACGCCGGACGAGGGCGTGCTGCACATCCGCAATCCCGGCGTGATGGCGGGCTACGACGGCGCGCCGGAGGAAACCGCGCGGCGCTTCACCGCCGACGGCTGGTACGTGACCGGCGACGTCCTGCGGCGCGACGCCGACGGGTTCTATTTCTTCGTCGGCCGCGACGACGACATGTTCGTGGTCGGCGGCTACAACCTCTATCCCGCGACGGTCGAGGCGACGCTGCTCCGGCACCAAGACGTGCAGCAGGCCGCGGTGGTCGCGGTCGACGATGCGATCAAGGGCCAGGTGCCGCACGCCTTCGTCGTGCTGCGCGCGGGAGCCGCCGCGACCGAGGACGGCATCAAGGACTTCGCGCTGCGCCATGCCCCGGTCCACGAGCATCCGCGGCGCGTGCACATCGTCGCCGAGCTGCCCTTGGCCGGCACCAACAAGATCGACAGCCGCGCGCTGCGTGCGACCGCGGCGCGGCTGGCACGCGAGGTGCGGACATGAGCGAGCGCCCGGCGGCGTTCTTCGCCCGGCGCTACGAAGCGGCCCGCGCGCGCTTCCGCGAAGCCGCGGCGCGGCGCGGCGCGCCGCCGGAGGAAACGGTGCTGCCCGGCCATGCCGGCCCGGACGGCGAGACGCTGGCGGTCGATTGCGTCTGGCTCGGGCCCGCGCACGCCGCCGACGTGGTCGTGGCGATCAGCGGCACGCACGGCATCGAGGGCTATGGCGGGTCGGCGGTGCAGAGCGCGTGGCTCGCCTCCGGCCGGGCGCTGCCGCCCGGCATGGCGGTGCTGATGGTGCACGCGCTCAATCCCTGGGGCATGGCGTGGTGGTCGCGCAGCGACGCCGACAACATCGACGTCAACCGCAACTTCCTGGCCTTTCCGGCGCGCGCCGACAATCCCGGCTACCGCGCCCTGCACGCCACGATCTGCCCCGCGTCGTGGACGGCCGAGACCCGTGCTGCGATCGACGCGGCGCTCGCCTTCTATGAAGCGGCGCACGGTGCCAAGGCCTTGACCAATGCCCTGATCGCGCCGCAATCGGACCATCGCGACGGGCTCAACTTCACCGGTCATGCGCCCAGCTGGTCGCGCGCCACGCTGGAGGCGATGCTCGCGAAGCTGGCGGCGGGCAGGCCCCGGCGCGTCGCGCTGATCGACCTGCACACCGGCGTGGCGCCGCCGGGCGAGATCGCGGTGCTGCAGTTTCCCGCCGACGCCGAGGATGCGGCGCGCGCGCGCCGGCTGTGGAGCGTGCCGGCGCCCGGCTTCCAGCTCGGTGCGCAGGGCCTCGCCGACTATTCCGGCCTGCTGGTCCAGGGCGCGCGCGCCGTACTCGGCCCCGGGTCGGTGTGCGGCGTCGCCGAGATCGGCTCCGTCGACCGTGGCGCGATCCGCGAGGCGCTGCGGCTCGATCGCTGGCTGCGCTTCCATGGTCGCGCCGCCGGCGCCTCGGCGCCCGCCGCGGGCACCCAGGCGCCCGCCGCGGGCGCCGAGGCGGCACGCGATCGGCTGCTCGCGGTGTTCTGCCCGCAAGATGCGCCGTGGCAGGACGCCGCGCTGGGGCGCGGCTGCGCGCTGATCGATCACACGATCGCCACGCTCGACGCGGCGTGGCAGGCCCCGGGGCCGGCACCGTGACCGGGCCGGTCGACATCGCGCGCTTCGCGGCCGGCAACACCGGCACGCCCTTCGTGCATTGCGTCGACTCCGGCCGGCCGGGGCCGACGGTCGCGGTCGTGGCACTGACTCACGGCAACGAGATCGCCGGCGCCGCGGCGCTGGTCCGGCTGCTCGCCGGCGGTCCGCGGCCGACGGCCGGGCGGCTGGTCGGCGTGTTCGCCAACCACCGCGCCTATGAAGCGGCGCGTGCCGCCGATCCCGCGGCGGGGCGCGCGGTCGACCGCGACCTCAACCGGGTCTGGGCGCCGGAGCTGCTCGACGGCGACGAAGCGGGGTGGGAGATGACCCGCGCGCGCGCGCTGCGCCCGCTGCTTGCCGGCGCCGATTTCCTGCTCGACCTGCACAGCACCGCGACCGACGACCCGCCGTTCCTGATCGCCGCGGACAAGCCCGCCGTGCGGGCGCTGCTCGCGCGCATGCCCGTCCCGCAGCATCGCGTCCTGATGGAGCGCCCGATCCACCAGGGCCGGCTGCTGATCGAGGCCGAGGGCTTCGCCGATCCGGACAGCCCCCGCGTCGCCGTCGTCGCCGAATGCGGCCCGCACCGCGCGCAAGCGACGGAGGCGATGGCCGGCGCGATCGCCGACGCCTTTCTTGCCGCAACCGGAATCGTCGCCGTGCCGCCGGACGGCAGCGCGTCGCCGCGGCTTTACGCGGCGCGCATGATGATTGTCGCCCAGAGCGACGCCTTCCGCTTCGCCCGCCCGATGGCCAGCTTCACGCGGCTCGCCGCCGACGAGGTCTACGCCATCGACGGCGAGCGCCGCCTCACGCCCGGTTTCGCCAACGCCGTGATGCTGATGCCTCGGCGCAAGCCCGTCGCCGGCGGCGAGGCCGGGCTGCTGGCGGAGGAGATCCCAGGGCAGGGGGCTTGCTGAGCAACCTTCCGCGCGCGAGAGGAGTCGGACCATGACGGCGACGTCCACGGAGCGGGTCGCGATCGACGCCGGCTGGCTGGTGGCGTGGGACGGAACGCAGCACGTCGCGATCGAAGGCGGCAGGCTGGTCTACCAGGATGCGCGGATCCTGTTCGCCGGCGACAAATCCGACCCGGCGTGCCCCGCGGCGGACCGGACGATCGCGGCCGACAATCGGCTGGTGACGCCCGGCCTGGTGAACCTGCATTGCATCGCCAATCTCGATGCGCAGATCCTGCGCAGCGATGCGCAGGCGCCGGGCGTCCCGAAGCCGATCGCCGCTGTCGTCGAGGACGAGCCGCACTACTGGAACCGCGACGATCTGCGCGCCAGCGCCGAATACGCGATCGTCACCCTGCTGAAGGGCGGCACGACCAGCTTCGGCATGGTCACGGGCGGCGCCGCCAAGCGCTGGGACGAGCACGAAGCCGAGCCCGATGCCGTCGCCGACGCCGCCGATCGGTTCGGCGTGCGGGCCTGGGTCGCGCATTTCTACCGTGAAGCCGTCGACGCGCTGCATGCCGACGGCACACGCGAGTGGCTCTGGGACGACAAGCGCGCGCGCACCGGGCTCGAGCGCAACGTGGCGCTGATCAAGCGCCTGCGCGCGCGCGGCAACAAGCGGCTGACCGGGTTCCTGTTCCCCTATCAGGCCGGCGCCTGCTCGGCCGAGCTGCTGCAGGAAACCATGCGCCAGTCGCGCGCGCTGGGCGATGCGCATATCCGCACCCACATCGCCGAATACGCCGACGACGTGACCGCGTCCCTGGCCCGCCACGGCAAGCCGCCGCTCGCATGGCTGCTGGACACCGGGATGGTCGGCCCCCAGGTCTGCCTGACGCACGCTATCTACTACCGCGACTTCGCGGAGGTGGAGGCGCTGGCACGCACCGGGACCAGCGTCTGCCACTGCCCGCTGGTCAATGCCCGCGAGGGCGACGCGCTGAATTCGTTCAGCCGCTACCGTGCGGCCGGCATCAATCTCGGGCTCGGCACCGACACCTTTCCGCCCGACCTGGTCGAGGAGATGCGGATCGGGTCGCTGCTGTGCAAGGTCGCGGAAAAGCGGCGGGGCGCGGGCAGCGTGGCCGAGCTCTTCCATGCCGCCACGGTGGGTGGCGCCAACGCGCTCGCGCGCCCCGATCTCGGCCGGCTGGAAGCCGGCGCCGCCGCCGATATCTGCATCTGGAACATCGCCGGCCTGCGCCACGGCCCGGCCGACGACCCGATGCGCAGCTTCGTGCATTTCGCCAGCGGCCGCGACTGCGACACCGTCATCGTGGCCGGCCGGGAGGTCATGACGGGAGGCGTGGTCCCCGGGCTCGACGAGGCCGAGCTGATGCATCGCACCCAGATCGCCTGGGACAAGTACCGACGCCGGCTGACGCGCTGGGCAGGCGACGCCGCCGACCTCGTCTATCCTCCCGCGATTCCGACGCGACGGCGCGCGCCGCGCTGATCGCCAGCGCGGGGGCGTCGCGGTCGGCGCGCGATTGCCGCCCTCACTTCGGCTTGATCTCCGTGCGGCGCTCGAGCGCACGCTCGACGGCGGCGCGCCGCAGGTTGACGGTGTGGTACATGCCGTCGAGGAAGGCGTCGAACTGGTCGCGGTAGTGCGGGCTGCCCGGCACGCCCGAGTTGCCGATGTTCTGAACCGCGCGGAACGACCCGGGTTTCGCGAAATCCACCACGATCCGGTACTCCGCCCCCGAGGTCGCGGCATGCGGCGGCAGCTCGCCGCCCATGTTGCGCACGGTGTGCGAGCCGCCATCGGTCGGACGCGGGCCGATGTCGAAGGTCGCGGCGTTCTTCGGATGCGACAGCGGGTGCTTCCAGTGCGCGACGTGGATCGCGCCCCAGGTCCACGACGTGCGGTCGGCGCCGAGGCGCGCGGTCAGCGTCGCGATCGCACGCTGCGCCGCCTTCTCGGCCTCGCCGGCGATGCTGCCCTTGCGGAAGTACTTGGTCGCCGGCCTGGCGAGCAGGTGGCAGGCGAGGTTGGTCTGCTGCATCGTCAGGTCGAGCAGCCGCCCCGGCATGTGCTCGGCGAGGACGCGGCGCTGCCAGTGGAACATGAAGGTCTCGAACACGGTCGCGGCGACCGAGCCGAGCGTGTAGGCGTAGTCCCAGCCCGCGAGCGCCGCGGCGACGTCCTTCGCCGCCTGCGCGCGCGACCCGGCCAGCGCCCTGAGGAGGCCGGGCACGACGCGCTCGGCGCGCACGCTCTTGACGTCGTTCTGCAGCCCGACCGCGGCGGCGACGTCCCAGCCTTTCCTGGCGAACACCTGGTTGATGCGGATGCCGCGATGCGCCTGGCTGTAGGCGCCGTAGATCGGCTCGGGATAGTCCGGCGGCACGATGCGCTGGTTGGCGGTCGCCACATAGCCCCGCTTCGGGTTGTAGGCCCAGGGCAGGCGCTCGAACGGGATATGGCCCGTCCAGCGGTCGCGCGGGTCGTTGGCGTCGCGCAGCCCGTAGGTGACGCGGCCGCGCACCGGCACGCGCCCCGCCATCTGGTAGCCGACGTTGCCCTTGACGTCGGCGTAGACGAAGTTGAACACGGCACCGGCCCAGTCGCGCAGCGTGGCGCGGAACTGCGTGAAATTCCTGGCGCGCGACAGGTTGATCGAGGCGCGGAGATCGTCGAGATGCTCGAGGCTCGACCAGCGCAGCGAGATCGGCGCATGGGTGCGCGGATCGTCGACCAGGGTCACGAGGTCGTTGACGATCGGCCCGCGCAGGGTCGAGCGCACGACGAGCTTCCTCGCCTTGCCCCCCTTGACCTGGATGGTCTCGGTGCGGGCCATGAAGTCGCGCCAGGTGTCGCCATCGCGATACTGGCCCGGTTTCCCGGCGCTGGTCTCCTCGCGGTAGAGGTCGCGCGTGGAAGCCATGTTGTTGGTGATCGCCCAGGCGACCCGGCCGTTCGATCCCCACCACAGGCCGGGGAAGCCCGGATGGCCGGCGCCGGCGGCATCGTCCTCGGGCCCGTGCACGGCGTATTCCCACCAGCTCGACGGCACCCAGAACGGCTGGTGCGGGTCGCCGGCGAGCACCGCCTTGCCGCCGCGGGTGATGCGGCCCGAAGAAGCCCAGTTGTTGGAGCCGGTCTGGTCGTCGGCACCGGCCATCGGCGAGCCACCGTCCGGCAGCACCACATGCTCGGCCGCTTCCGGCGTGAGGTAGATCTCGCGGAACTGCTCGGGCAGCAGCTTCGCCGCCTCGGCCGCCGTCAGCCGGTCGATGCGGCCGTTCAGCGACCACCAGAAGCCGCGCGCGATCGCGACCAGGTCGGAGATCCGGAACGGCTCCGGCTCGTAGCCGAGCAGCCTGAACTCCGGCGGCAGACGGCGGCCGAAGATCTCGATCTGCCGGTTGATGCCGGCGACATAGGCGGCGCATTCCGCGTAGGTCTTGCCGTCGAGCCGTGCGGTCTCCTCGGCCGCGATGCGGTCGAGCCCGATGGTGCGGTGCGCGATGTCGTGGTTGAGATATGCGGCCCCGAGGATCTCCGCCTGGCGGCCGAGCGCGCGGCGGCGCAGCCGGTCCATCTGCCAGAGCCGGTCCTCGGCCGCGGCAAGGCCGAGACCGAAGAACAGATCGTCGGTGCGGCCGGCATAGATGTGCGGGATGCCGCTCCGGTCGCGCAGGATCTCGACCTTGCCTTTGACCGCGCCGGTGAGGCGCACGGTGGCGATGCGGGCGGATGGAGCAGCTTTGGCCATGGCGTTCCCTGAAGAGCGAGATGCGAGAGGTCGCTAGCTGACCCTTTCCCCGGGGCGCGTGCAAGCGTCGCTTCCGGGCGCCGCATGGGCAAGCCAGGCCGGATCGGCCTGGATCGGACACGCAAGCCGGTGCACGGCGACCGCGCATGAGGCCCATGCTTCGAGACGCGCGCTCCTGTCAAGCAGGGGCGCGCTCCTCAGCATGAGGTGCTGTTGTTCAGCAAGATAACCTCACCCTGAGGCGGCCCGCGCAGTGGGCCGTCGCAGAGTGGGTCGGGCGTTCAGGCCAGCATCGCGGCGGGGTCGGCGCCGACGCGGCCGCCGATGCGATCGGCCTCGGTTTCGCGCGACAGCGTGAAGTCGAAGCGGACGCTCGGCAGGCCGGCGATCGGGCAGGCGGGATCGTTGTCGCGCACGCGCGCGATCAGGTCGCCCGAGGCGCCGAACACGACGTCGTCGGCGAGATGCGGGTCGTTCTCGAGGTAGAGCGCGGTCACCAGCTCGCGATAGCCGACCGCGCCGATCAGGAAGTGGATGTGCGCCGGCCGCATGCCGTGGCGGCGCTGGGCCTGGATCATGTCGCCGACCGGGCCGTCCATCGGGATGTAGTAGCCGCGCGGCCGCACGCTCTTGAGCAGGTAGGAGCCGTCCGCCGCGGTCACGAACTGCCCGCGATAGTCGTTCTTCTCCGGCGTGGTCTGCATGTCGTAGCTGCCGGTGGCCGCGGTCTGCCACACCGTGACCAGCGCGTTGCCGACCGGCGCGCCGTCGACGTTGGCGACGCGGCCCCACAGCACGATCTCCCCCGAGGAGGTGTCGCTGCCGATCTGCGCGCCGCGCTCGAGCCGCGGCGTGTTCTCGCGGAAGAACGGCCCGAGCAGGCTGGTGTGCGTCGAGTCCTCGAGCGCCGTCGTGTCGTGCAGCGCGTTGACCAGGGTCGAGAGGCCGAGCGTGTCCGACAGCAGGATGAACTCCTGGCGCGAGCTCGAGCACATGTGGCCGACGCGGGTCAGGAACTGGATGGCGTAGATCCATTCCGAAGGGGTGAGGTTCACGTCGCGCGCGAAGTCATGGAGGTGGCGCACGGCGCTCTCCATGATGGTCTTGAGGCGCGCGTCCGCGGTCCCCGACATCTGGTCGAGGACGGCGCCCGTGATGTTGTCGCGCGTAAATTCGAGCATGATCGTACCCCCCTCGTCTTCGCCCAGCGAAAATATTTTCGCAACTATCGTGCGAACGGCGCCCGGCCTTGTCAAGCCCGGGGTCGAGCCGTGGCCCGGGCCCGGGCCCGCGCGCGGCGCCGGCCGGGCGACGGCGCCGACGCGGCGGCGGGTTTTGCCGCGGCCGCCGCATCGGGCTCGGCCGAGGCCCGGCCGGTCGGGAACGAATGATACAGCGCCGGGTAGCGCTGGAGCATCTGCGTTATGCGCTGCGAGGCCATGCGCAGCTCCTCGAGCCGCTGCTCGACCAGGTTCTCGACGCTCACGCGGCCGGTGTAGCCGGAGCTGTTGAGCGCGGCGACGACCTCGCCGCGCGGGCCCGCGATCGGCACCGCGAGCGAGGTCACGCCGTAGGCGAGCTGGTCCACCGCGCTGGCATAGCCGCGCTGGCGCGCGGCGGCGATCAGCTTGCGCAGCTCGGCGCGGTCGGTGCAGGTGGCCTCGGTGAGCTGCGCGAGCGTCGCGGCGCGCAGGAACCCGTCGAGCGCCTCGGGCGAGAGCCCGGCGAGCAGGACCCGGCCGAGCGAGGTGGCGTAGGCGGGGTAGGTGACCCCGACGCGCGCCATCGGCCGCACGCTGCGCTGTTCCGAGACGTGCGCGACATACAGCACCTCCTCGCCGGCCAGCACGGCGACCGAGGCGGCATCGCCGAACAGGCCGACGATGCGGCGCAGCTCCGGCAGCAGCGCGTCGTCGACATGCGCGGCGCGCAGATAGCCCGAGCCGAGGGTGAGCACCCGCGCGCTCAGCAGGAAGCGGTTCTCGACCTTGCAGAGATAGCCGAGCCTGACCAGCGTGTGCAGGTTGCGCCGCGCGGTGGCGGGCGTGAGCCCGGCGAGCCGCGCCACCTCGCTCAGCGACAGCTGCGCATGCGCCTCGTCGAAGCACTCGATCACGGCGAGGCCGCGGGCCAGCGCATCGACGAATTCCTTGTCTCCCGCATTCGGGTCGCCGGCATTCGGGTCGCCCGCCTTCGGGTCGCCCGCAGGCTTGTCGCCCGGGGGCGCGGGCACCTCGCTTGACATCGCGGCTCGCTCTGGTAGCTTTTTTCAAACGCGAAATATACTTCGCTAGGCGAAGAACACAACGGGAGAGTGCCGCAGGTGAAGATCGGCACGCAGAACGATCCCCGGACCGCGATCAGCGCGTCGAACCCCGACACGATCGTGGTGCGCGGCTTCGACCTCTGCGCCGACCTGATCGGCGCGCTGTCGTTCACCGACCACTTCTTCCTGCTCGTCACCGGCCGCAAGCCGAGCGACGCGCAGCGCCGCATGCTCGACGCCACCCTGGTCGCCATCGCCGAGCACGGGCTGGTGCCGAGCGTGCAGGCCTCGCGCATGACGCTCGCCGCGGCCCCCGAGGCGTTCCAGGGCGCGGTGGCGGCGGGCATCCTCGGCTGCGGCTCGGTCATCCTCGGCAGCGCCGAGGTCGCCGGGCGCTTCCTGGTCGAGGTCCTGGCGCAAGCCGGCCCGGACGACTCCGCGCTCGAGGGCGCGGCGCTCGCGGTGATCGGCCGCTATCGCGAGGCGCGGCGCACCATTCCCGGCTACGGCCATCCGCTGCACAAGCGGCGCGATCCGCGGGCCGTGCGGCTGTTGCAGGTCGCCGCCGAGGTCGGCCTCGAGGGCCGCCACGTGCGCGCCGCCGAGATGGTCGAGCGCGTGCTGCCGGCGGCGATCGGCAAGAATCTGCAGATGAACGTGTCGGCGGCGATTCCCGCGGTGCTGCTCGACGCGGGCTTTCCGGTGCTCGGCCTCAAGGGCGTGCCGATCCTGGCGCGCGCCGCGAGCCTGGTCGCGCACCTGGTCGAGGAGCAGATGCGGCCGATCGGCTTCGTGCTGAGCGAGCATGCCGAGAAGCCGATCGTCTACGACGGTCCCGCACCCTCCGGCTTCGTGCCGACGCGGTAGAGAATGCGCGCGCGATGACCAAGGTCCTGACCGGCGTGAAGGTGATCGAGCTGGGCACGTTCATCACCGGGCCCGCCGCCGCGATGTTCCTCGCCGACCTCGGCGCCGACGTGGTCAAGGTCGAGCGGCCCGGCACCGGCGATCCGTTCCGCGCCTTCAAGGGCGGGCTCTACAGCCCGCATTTCCAGACCTACAACCGCAACAAGCGCTCGATCGCGCTCGACACCGCCGTCCCCGCGGACAAGGCGATTTTCGACGCGCTGATCCGGTCGGCGGACGTCTTCATCCAGAACTTCCGCCCCGGCGTCGCCGAGCGGCTGGGCGCCGGCGAGGAGGAGCTGCGCACGCTCAACCCGCGCCTGGTCTATTGCGCGATCTCGGGCTTCGGCGACTCGGGTCCCGCCAAGGACCGCCCGGTGTTCGACACGGTGGCACAGGCGGCGAGCGGCTACCTGCGGCTGCTGATCCCGCCCGGCGATCCGCGCGTCATCGGACCGGCGATCGCCGACGCGGTGACCGGGTTCTATGCCGCCTTCGGCGTGCTCGCGGCCCTGGTCGAGCGGCAGCAGACCGGCAAGGGGCGCCGCGTCGACGTGTCGATGCTCGAGGCGATGTGCCATTTCAACCTGGACTCGTTCACGCATTATTTCTCGGCCGGCGAGGTGATGGACCCGTACAGCCGGCCGAGCGTGTCGCAGTCCTACGTGCTCGAATGCGCCGACGCGAAGTGGGTCGCCTTCCACCTGTCGTCGCCGGAGAAGTTCTGGTCCGGGCTGCTCGAGGCGATCGAGCGCACCGACCTGCTGAGCGACAAGCGCTTCGCCACACGGCCGGACCGCATCGCGCGCCATGACGAGCTGATCGCGATCATGACGCCGATCTTCAAGACGCGCAGCCGCGCCGAATGGTGCGAGCGCCTCGCGGCGCGCGAGGTGCCGCATTCGCCGGCCTACGACGCGAACGAGGCGCTCGACGATCCGCAGGCGCGCCATCTCGGCATCCTGGTCGAGACCGAGCATCCGGTGATGGGGCGGTTCCGCACGGTCCGCAACCCGCTCTCGTTCGACGGGGCGCGCACGTCCGAGGTGACGGCGCCGCCGACCCTCGACGAGCACGGCGCGGAGCTGCGCGCGGAGCTTGCCAAGGGACGGGCCTCTGCCGCCCAATAGTGCGAAAGCGAGCCCGGGCGCGCAAGGCGGGCACGGGCAGCGACAACGATCCTCGCGCGGGGAGCCTCGCGCGGGGCCATAGGGAGGAGACAACGATGATATCGCGCAGGCGCTTCAGCAAGATCGCCGCCGGGGCCGGCGTCGCCGTGGCCGCTCCCGCGCTCTCGCGGACGGCACTCGCCCAGTCGGGGCCGATCAAGGTCGGCACCAGCATCTCGCAGACCGGTCCGCTCGCCGCGACCAAGAACGCGCTGATCGGCTACCAGCTGTGGCGCGACAGCGTGAACGCGTCCGGCGGCCTGCTCGGGCGCCAGGTCGAGCTCGTGACCTACGACGACCAGAGCTCGCCGGCGCAGATTCCCAGCATCTTCTCGAAGCTCGTCGACATCGATCGCGTCGACATCCTGCTGTCGCCGTACGGCGCGGTGCTGTCAGCGCCGGTCATGCCGTTCGTCAAGCAGCGCGACCTGTTCCTCATGGGCATGTTCACCCTCGCCAGCAACGAGACGGTGCGCCACGACAAGTTCTTCAACGCCTGCGGCTGGGGGCCCAACTCCGCCACGGACTGGGTGCGCGGCTTCTTCGATCTCGCCAAGGCGGCCGGCTGCACCAAGATGGCGATCATGGCCGCCGATCTCGAGTTCTCGAAGACCTCGGCCGCCGGCGGCAAGCGGACCGCCGAGGCGATGGGCATGTCGGTGGTCTACGACCAGAGCTATCCGCCGAACCAGACCGACTTCTCCGCGATCCTGCGCAACATCCGCGCGTCGCAGGCGGATGCGGTCTTCGTCTGCTCGTACCCGCCCGACAGCTCGGCCCTGGTGCGGGGGCTGTCCGAGGTCGGCATCGGCGACAGCGTGAAGATCTTCGGCGGCTCGATGGTCGGCCCGCAATACGCGGCCCTGCTGTCCTCGCTCGGGCCGGCGCTCAACGGCATCGTCAACTTCCATCTCTACGTGCCCGAGCCGAGCATGCGCAACGCGGCGATCGACGGCTTCCTGGCGCGCTACGAGCCGCTCGCCCGCGCCGAGAACGTCGACCCGCTCGGCCACTACATCCCGCCGTTCTGCTATGCGGCCGGCCAGATCGTCGAGGCCGCGGTCAAGGGCACGCGCTCGCTCAACCACGCCGAGATGGCGCGCTGGCTGCACGCCAATCCGGTCGACACGATCGTCGGGCGCGCGGCGTTCAACGCGCTCGGCGACTGGACCGAGCGGCGTGTGCTGATGGTGCAGTTCCGCGGCATCAGCGGCCGCGACGTCGCGCAGTTCGCCCAGCCGGGGCGGCAGGTGATCCTCGACCCGCCGGCGCTGCGCTCGGGCCAGCTCGCGGCACCGTTCAGCACGGCGCGCGGGGGGTAAGACAGGGAGCGCGCGAGGGCGGCCGCCGTCCTCGCGCGCGTCAGCTCCCAACCGGCGCCTCGCGCATTCACGAATCATGTTTGCCGAAATCCTCGTCAATGCGGTGGCGACCGGCCTCCTGATCGGCAGCATCTACGCGGCGCTGGCGCTCGGGCTCGCGGTCACCTTCGGCATCCTGCACATCCCGAACATCGCGCATCCGGCCTTCGTCGTGCTCGGCGCCTATGTCGCCGTCGCGGCCAACGCGCGCGGCTGGGACCCGATCGTGGCGGCCATGGCGGCGGCGGTGCCGTTCTATGGCGTCGGGGCGCTGTTCTACGAATTCTATGCCCGCGTCTTCGAGCGCCGCGGCGGCGTCGACACGATGCAGGCGCTGACCCTGTTCTTCGGCGTCTCGCTGGTGGTCGAGACCGTGCTGGTGCTGCAGTTCGGCGCCAATCAGCAGACGGTCGACGTCGACTATGTCGGCCGCAGCCTGCGGCTGGGGCTGCTGGTGATGCCCTACCGGCTGCTGGTCCCCGCGGCGGTGGCGCCGGTGCTGATCGCGGGATTGTGGGCGTATCTGCGCTACACCGCGACCGGCACCGCGATCCGCGCCGTCGCCACCGAGCAGCGCGCGCTGCAGGTGAGCGGGATCGATCCGACGCGCATCAAGCGGCACGCCTTCGGCATCGCCGCCGCCACCGCGGCGCTGGCCGGCGCGGTGCTGGTGATCATCGCCCCGGTCGATCCGTTCGCCGGGCGCCTGCAGATCGGCCGCGCCTTCGCCGTCGTCATTCTCGCCGGCATGGGTGCCGTGCCCGGCACGCTGGCGGCCGCGTTCATCATCGGCGTCGCGGAGCAGCTGGTGACCGCGTTCCTCAGCCCGTCTTGGGCGCCCGGCGTCGCCTTCGCGATCCTGCTCGCGACCCTGGCGTTCAGGCCGCAGGGCCTGTTCGGAGCCGCGCGATGATGAGGTGGCGGCGATGAGGCGGGGCGACATCGCGTTCGCCGCGGCTGCGGTGCTGGTGCTGGCGGGCGGCTTCGGCGCGCAGCATGTCGTGAGCAACCCCTACTACTTCTTCGCCGGCTACGTCGTCGTGCAGTACGTCGTCCTGGCGACCGGCTGGAACGTGCTCGGCGGCTACGCCGGCTACATCAATTTCGGGCCGGCGGCGCTCTACGGGGCCGGGGCCTATACCGCGGCCGCACTGCTGCGCGAGTCCGGCGTGCCGCTGATCGTCGCCATCGCTGCGGCGGGCCTGGTCGGCATGGCGCTCGGCGTGGCCATGGGCTACCTGACCTTGCGCGTCCAGGGCGTCTATTTCGCGATCTCGACCATCGCGCTGGTCGTCATGCTCGAGACGCTGGTGCACAACATCGAATATCTCGGCGGCGCGCGCGGCCTCCGGATGGTGGTGCCGGAGCCGCCGTCCTGGGCCGCCGGCCGCGCGCAGTTCGTGTTCCTGGTGCTGCTGCTGATCGCCGTGCTGGCGGTGGCGCTGGCGCGCTGGATCGAGCTCTCGTGGGTCGGACGGGGCCTGCGCGCGCTGCGCGCGAGCGAGGTGGCGGCCGAGTGCGCCGGCGTCGCGACCCTGCGGCTCAAGCTCGTGGCCTGCGCGGTCAGCGGCGGGCTGCTTGCCGTCGCGGGCGCGCCTTACATCTACTATGCGTCCTCGGTCGATCCGGCGACGGCGTTCAGCCTGACGCTCGGGCTCAACACCATCGCCATGCCGCTGATCGGCGGCACGCGCTCCTGGCCGGGGCCGGTGATCGGAGCACTGCTGCTCGCGACCGTGCAGCAGACCGCCACGGTCACGATCTCGTCCGAGCTCAACGTCCTCCTGGTCGGCGTCGTGCTCATCGTCTTCGTCGCGGCGGCGCCGGAGGGCATCATCGGCCTGATCGACCGCCTGCGCTGGCGGGCGCGCGCATGAGCGGGCCGATCCTGTCGGTGCGCGACGTGACCAAGAGCTTCGGCCCGTTGCGCGCGCTGGGCCCGGTCAGCCTCGACCTGCGCCGCGGCGAGCGGCTGGGGATCATCGGGCCGAACGGCTCGGGCAAGACCACGCTGATCAACTGCGTCTCCGGCGTGCTGCACCCCGATGCCGGGCGCATCTGGTTCGACGGCAAGGACGTGACGGGCATGCTCGCCTTCAAGCGCGCGCGCCTCGGCCTCGCGCGCAGCTTCCAGATCCCGAAGCCGTTCGTCGGCATGACCGTGCTGGAGAACGTGTTGGTGCCGCTCGATCATCTGCCGCACGCGGCCGACCACCTGGCGCGCGCCGAGGCGGTGCTGGTCGCGGTGCGGCTCGACGGCCGGGCGCGCGACGACGCGCGCCGGCTCTCGCAGCTCGAGCTGCGCAAGCTCGAGCTCGCGCGCGCCCTGGTCGCCGCGCCCAAGGTGCTGATCGCCGACGAGGCAATGGCCGGGCTGGCGGACCCCGAGATCGACGAGGTGCTGGCGATCCTGCAGCAGCTCAGCGAATCGGGCGTCGCGGTGGTCATGGTCGAGCACATCATGCATGCGGTGATGCGCTTCTCCGAGCGCGTGGTCTGCTTCGAGACCGGCCAGCTCATCGCCGAGGGCACGCCGCGGCAGATCGCGGACGACCCGCTGGTGCAGAAGGTCTATTTCGGTGAACCGGCTGCTCATTGAGGGCCTGGAAGCGGGCTACGGCGCGGTCTCCGTGCTGCACGGAGTCTCGCTCGAGGTGCGGCAGGGCGAGCTCGTGGCTTTGCTCGGCACCAACGGCAACGGCAAGAGCACGCTGCTCAACAGCGTGCTCGGCTTCGTGCGGCCGAGCGCCGGGCGCATCCGGCTCGAATGGGAGGGGCGGACGCGCGACCTTGCCGGCCTGGCCCCGCATCTCGTGGTTGACGCGGGCATCGCGCTGGTGCCGGAGGGCCGCCGCCTCGCACCCAACCTCACCGTCGAGGAGACGCTGACGCTCGCCGCGAGCTGCCGCCGCGCACGCCGCGCCGCGGCGCGGAACCTGGAGTTCTGCTTCGCGACCTTCCCTCTGCTCGCGGAACGACGCCGGCAGTATGCCGCGACCATGAGCGGCGGCCAGCAGCAGCTGCTGGCGATCGCGCGCGCGCTGATGACCGCGCCCGACATCCTGCTGATCGACGAGCCCTCGGTCGGCCTCGCGCCGATCGCGGTCGCACAGGTCATCGCGGCGATCCGCATGCTGCAGGCGACGCAGCACCTCACCATCGTGATGGCCGAGCAGAGCTTCCTGCAGGCGCTCGACATCGCGCAGCGCGCCTACGTGCTGGCGCATGGCCGCATCGTGCGCACGCTCGACCGCGCCGACGGCCCGCCCGACCTCGACGACATCCGCCGCGCGATGCTGGGCGTGGCGGAGCGGCAACCGGCAACGTAAGGGCGGAGTCGCTATTTCTCGTACCCGAACGGGTCGTCGACCGAGTGCGCGGGCCGGGTGAACCAGCGCGGGCCCTGCGCGGTCATGTAGAAATGATCCTCGAGGCGCACGCCGAACTCGCCGTAGAGGCAGATCATCGGCTCGTTCGAGAAGGTCATGCCCGGCGCCAGCACGGTCTTGTCGCCCTTGACGAGATACGGCACCTCGTGGACCTCGAGGCCGATGCCGTGGCCGGTGCGGTGGGGCAGGCCCGGCACCGCGTAGCCGGGGCCGAAGCCGGCGGCTTCGATGACGCGGCGCGCCGCGGCGTCGACGTCCTCGCAGCGGGCGCCGATCTGCGCCGCGGCGAAGGCTGCCGCCTGCGCCTCTTTCTCGAGGTTCCAGATCTGGCGCTGGCGCGCATCGGGCGTGCCGAACACGTAGCTGCGGGTGATGTCGGACAGGTAGCCGTCGACCGGCGCGCCGACGTCGATCAGCACCATGTCGCCGTCGCGCAGGGTCTGCGGGTAGGGGACACCGTGGGGATAGGCGGTGGCCTCGCCGAACAGCACGATGTTGAAGGCGGGCGGCCCTTCGGCGCCGAGCCGCGCATGCGCGGCGACCAGGAACGCCTGGACCTCGGTCGTGGTGATGCCGTCGCGCAGGATGCGCGCCGCGGCCTGGTGCGCGCGCAAGGCGATGTGCTTCGCGGTCTGCATCAGGGCGAGCTCGCGCTCGGTCTTGCAGGCGCGGCAGGCGCCGGTGACGGCGGCGCCGTTGACGTAGTCGTAGGAATTGCCGGCGCGGCGCAGCCCGTCGAAGGTCGCGAACACCGTCGCCTCGTCGATCGCGACGGTGCCGCTGCGGATGCCGAGGCCGCGCAGCGTGTCGCCGACCAGCGCGGTCGGATCCTCGTGCTCCTCCCATGTCGCGATCTTGTCGCCGAGCGTGATCATGGTGCGCAGCTTGGCTTCCTCGAAGGCCGGGCAGAGATAGACGATCTCGCCCTGCGCCGGCAGCACCGCGCCGTGCAGCCGCTCCGAGCGGCGCAGCCGGAGGCCGGTGAAATAGGTGAGGCTCGCCGAGACGTCGAGCCACAGCGCCCCGATCTTGCGCTCGCGCATCAGCGCCTGCGCGCGCGCGATGCGGTCCGCGCGGTCGCCATCGCCGATCGGCGGCACCGTCCCGCGCATCGAGGACAGCGCCGCCAGCTCCGCCTCCGCCGTCGATCCGCCGACGCCGATGGTCATGGTCCTGCTCCGAGGTCACCGTGCGATGACGCTGGATAGCGCGGCGGCGCGGCGCCGCGCAACCCGCGGTGCTGTCCGATCAGGACAGCACCATGCTGCTATTCGCTCCCGCGCGGGTAGCGACCGTGTCGCCAGGTTCCTTGGACGCATCCAAGGTTTCTTTCTGCGCTCCTCGAACGCTACTCATCGGGCCCTGCCGGTTGCCAAACGTCCGGTGCGCCGCAGGCGAAAGATGAAGCCGGAAAGCACCCCGCCGCCAGCAACGTGGGAGAGGAGGGCGCCGACGAGCTTGACCATCGCGACTATCTGCCGATCGCGTCCGTTCTGGTCACCGACCAAGCCGACTCCCGCGTGGTCCCGCATGGTACGCGCGATCGCTCCAAAGTCTCCGAAATCGGCGGTAAGAAGCACGCGGTCTTGCGAGCGTGCGTATTGCAGGACTTCGCGATCCGATGACGCGGGCTGCATGAGCTGATTGACATGCGCGACATCGACTTTCGCTCCAAACCGGCGCTTCAACTCCGCGACACTTGCCGGTGTCAGGCAAGCATCGATGAGCAACCTCAGCGTCACGAAGCACGACGATGTCGCGACCTGGACGGCCGGCCGCGCGCAGGATTGGCCTCGGCGAAGAGGAAAGCGGCGTCTATCTGCTCGCGTGTGACATAGGGATGGTCCTCGCGCAGCATGTCCACGCTATCGCCTGCCTTGAGGCGAGCGTGGATGACATGGGCTGGAAGCCGCGTTCCTCTGATCACCGGCGCACCGCCCATAATCGCGGGATCGCTGACGATCAGCCTTTCGCGCGCGCGTCGGTAGAGATCGAGCCGGTCAAGGACGGGTCCGAGCACCTCGCGGGTCTGCGCCGTGACGCCGGGGCCGATCTCGAAGAACTTGCGCGGGACGCCATTGCGGCGAAATCGCCCGTACAGGGAGCGAGGCTTGACCACGATATCCCGGCCAAGCCGGGCGGCGGTGGCAAAGGCGAGCAGGCCGGCAAGATCGAGGGCACGCCTGCCGCCGCGCAACGCGCCGCCCGGCAGCCGCCGGAAGGTCATCGCGTTCTGCACACGCCGGACCGGCACGCCGACGAGTGCTGCGACCTCCTGGGGCGTGAAGCGGTCTTGCGGGTGGTGCGACATAATTCGTATTCCTCCGAACACTATTTAGGCCGCAGGGAGGGTTTGCACAATGCGCAAACAGCTCGGCGATTCCCGGGCGTCGCGAGCCTTCCTGGAGGATTGTCAGCGGGGCGCCCCCCTTATACCAATGGTTCCCGGTGACCGTCATGTATCCGGCCGCGGCAGAGGACCATTCCATGCCCTCCTTCCCCATCGTCGATTCGCATCTCCATATCTGGGACCCGGGGCGCTTCCGCTATCCGTGGCTCGACACGATCCCGCTGCTCAATCGCCCCTATTCGCTCGAGGACTACAGCCGGGCGACCCAGCCCACCGCGGTCGAGGCGATGGTCTTCCTGCAATGCGAGTGCGAGCCGGCGCAGGCGCTCGCCGAGGCGCAGTGGGTCGCGCGCGAGGCGGTGCGCGATCCGCGCATCGGCGGCATCGTCGCCTGGGCGCCGCTCGAGAAGGGTGCGGCCGTGGAAGCCGATCTCGAGGCGCTCGCGCGCATTCCCCTGATGCGCGGCGTGCGCCGCATCATCCAGTTCGAGCCCGACCTCGATTTCTGCCTGCGGCCGGACTTCATTGCCGGCGTGCGGCTGCTCGCCAGATTCGGCTTCTCCTTCGACATCTGCATCGACCACCGCCACATGGCGAACGCCGTCGCCTTCGCGCGCCAGGTGCCGGAGGTGCCGATGATCCTCGACCATATCGGCAAGCCCGACATCAAGGGCGGCGGGCTCGAGCCGTGGCGCACCAGCCTGCGCGCGCTCGCGGCCCTGCCGCATGTGGTCTGCAAGGTTTCGGGCATGGTGACCGAGCTTTCCAGCACATTGGGATCCTAAGCTTAGAATTCCACGTGGACAAGTTGTCGCG
>JADMIO011011120.1_pt1 | contig 42291 bp, 41 predicted proteins | sample 8958161 | NCBI WGS metagenome assembly JADMIO01 (sample SAMN16585339, study PRJNA669376) | soil metagenome | isolation source: Crop rotation soil | place: USA: Cullars Rotation, Alabama | collected 2011 | reverse complement strand
CGCGACAACTTGTCCACGTGGAATTCTAAGCTTAGGATCCCAATGTGCTGGAAAGTTCTCGGTGGCGGCCAGATTGGTTATCAACGCCAGTTCGGCCATTGGGTTTTCGGCATCGAAGGCGATTTTGATCGGACGTCGATTCGCGACTCCGCGAAGTTCCGGGACAGCGCGCTCACCACAGTATTCGATAATACGCCGGACGTCATCAACAGCCCTAACGGCGATGATTTTAGTACGAGGATCACCGCTGACACAGACTTTTTCGGGAAGCGGGAGGCTCATACTAACTGGATCGGGTCGGTCCGCGGCAAGGCTGGTTACGCAACCGGCCCGCTTCTCTTTTACGCGACCGCCGGTGTTGCCTTTGCCGGAGTGGATGTTTGGGCACATGATGTCGCAAACACTCTCTTCGACATTCTCGAAGTTGAGGATGACGTCGCGCCGCGCGCGTTTCATCCGAACCCGCCGGGCTTTCCGGCTGGCCTGACTCTCCATCAAACCGCTCACGTCGCGAATACCGACATCGAGAAGGATGATGACGTGATGGTTGGTTATACCGCCGGTGCAGGCCTGGAAATCGCGTTCAACGACGCAGTAAGCCTCGCATTGGAATATCGCCACAACGGTTTCGGGGACGAAACCTATAACTTCAATCATCACAACAACACAGCCGGACATGGCGGCCCGATTTTTCCGGGCGCCACTAACCTGAGCTTCGACAGCGATCAGCTGACCGTGCGAATGAATGTTCTGCTGAACCATTTCTTCGGGAATGGCGCTTACGCCAGCGTTTCGCCTGCGAAGAACAATGTTGCGGTGAAGTCGCCGTTTGGAGAGGAGCAGACCACCCAGGTCGCCTACACCAAGGCCAAAGACGCGGACAAATGGTCAGGAAAAGACAAAGAGATCACGAAAGTGGAAGAACCGTTTAACTGGACCGGCTTTTACATCGGTGCGAATGCCGGCGGCGCTTGGACCGATTACGATTTCAACGACTTCGACGCTGACGTGGATGTGGGCGAAATCTTCGACCAGAGCATCCCGCTCCTGGCTGCTAACAACGCGCAAATCGATGCGCCGCAAGGCGGGCTCGCCCCGTCGATATTTGTTCCGTTTAGCGTTCCGGGAATCGACGGCGGCTCGGATGACTCGGTAATCGGCGGCGGCCAGGCTGGCTACCAGCACCAGTGGAATCACTGGGTCTTCGGTGTGGAAGCTGACTTCCAGGGTCTGTCGACCTCAAAATCTACCGAATACGTCTCGGAGAATTTCGGCCCAATAGCCAAGAATTTCGGCGCGGTGGCTAACCTGTATACGATGCGGAGTGCCACGATCGACTGGCAGGCATCGGCACGCGCAAAAATTGGTTATGCCCGCGGCCCGGTCATGTTGTACCTCACTGGCGGCGCCGCATGGGCGAACGTTCGGATGTGGGCGACCGACAAAGCGGTGGTGGATTTTGTTCCGTTCGATGGAGGTCCAAACTTCAACGGCCGCTCGGAGAACAATAGTAATGATGAAGACACGGTGTGTGGCTGGACTGCGGGTGGCGGTGCGGAATGGGCCTTCACCAAGATTGCCTCCATCGCCATGGAATATCGTCACACCGAGTTCGATAGCGCAGATGCCCACTACGACCCCCATCATTCGGCTATTTCGGCCGAACCTTACAGTGTCGATTTGAGTAACGACCAGGTCACGGTCCGACTGAACCTCCTGCTTGGTCACGTCGGACCCGGGCACTAGGCCTCCGTTTGTAGTAAAAAGTTAGGCGTATTGCGGCGCGCATCCCGGTCACGGGATGTGCGCCGCTTCTTTTGCGTCGGAAATGGCCTCACACGACAACGCCGCCCTGTTGGCGTTCAAAATTAGGCCAACTTTTCTCTTGGCAAGGGCCGGACCCTCTGGCAAATCTCAGGCGACTATGAACACGCCTAACCGACCTATGCCCTTTTTCCGGGGCTTCATCCTGCCCGCGCTTGCCCTCAGCGCGCTTACAGTTTTCTCCGCTAACGCCGGAATGGAAAAAAATACTGTCGTTCAACCCGTAGAGCCGCCGTTCGATTGGACCGGGTTCTATATCGGTGGAAATCTCGGCGGAGTTTTCTCCGAATATGAGTTTCGCGGCAGTGGCGGTAACAGCGAGGGGCACCTTTTCAGCGACGTCGATATCGGCCAGCAGGCAGATCCGATTTTTGCTGGTATCGACAGAATCCGGTTTTTCGACCGGCCGGACAACGATCGTCCGGACCGCGAACAATTCGTTAGTTCCATTCTCGGTGGCGGTCAGATTGGCTATCAACATCAGTTTGGCCACTTTGTTGTCGGCATTGAAGGAGACTTCGACCGGACATCCATCCGCAACACCGAGAAATTCCGGGACTCGGTTGCCAGCACAGTCGTTGGGCCACCCGTAGGCGTCGGCTCTCCCGATGGTTTCCCGGGCCTTACGCTCGATGCCGACACCGATTTCACCGGCAGCCGCGAAGCGCAGACGAACTGGCTGGGGTCCGCCCGGGTCAAGTTCGGTTATGCGACCGGCCGATTGCTCTTTTATGCCACCGGCGGTGTCACGTTCGCCGGCGTAAATGTTTGGGCGCACGACGTCGCCAATACGCTGTTTACGCTTAGCGAGAATCCGACACAGGCCGGAACGTTGGATCGTGTTGCCGCTCCGCGTATTCCTAACCAGTTTCCGGGGACCGAGACATTCCACGTCGTGAACACGAGCATTGAGAAAGATGATGACGTGATGTTCGGCTGGACTGCCGGCGCAGGGTTGGAAGTAGCGCTCAACGATGCGGTAAGCCTCGCGCTCGAATACCGGCATAACGACTTCGGTGACGAAACGTTCAGCTTCGATCACCACAACAATAACAACGGGATTAACGGCCCGATCTTCTCCGGCGCGACAAACCTCGACTTCAGCAGCGACCAGGTGACCGTCCGCATGAACATCCTCCTGAATCATCTGTTCGGCGGCGGCTCTTATGCGAGCGCGGCACCCGCGACTAACAATGTCGCGGTGAAATCACCGTTCGGTGCCGAGAATGCCGTGCAGGTCGGCTACACCAAGGCGAAAGACGCGGATAAATGGTCGGCGAAGGACAAACAGGTCGCGCCAGTAGTAGAAGAGTTCAACTGGACCGGCTTCTACATCGGCGCCAATGCCGGCGGCGTTTGGAACGACTTTGACTTCAGCGATTACGATGCCGAGGTAAACGTCACTCCCATCTTTGAGGAATTTGTTCCACTCGGTGCTAACGCCAATGTGGACGCTCCGGTCGGGGATATGATCCCGGCGTTCTTCACCCCGTTCCATGCACCGGCGATCGACGGCGGTTCGGATGATTCGGTGATCGGCGGCGGCCAGTTCGGTTATCAACATCAATGGAACCATTGGGTGTTCGGCGCGGAAGCGGATTTCAGCGGAATGTCGTCGACCAAGGCGACCAACTACGCCTCGACCAGTTTCACCTTCCTCGACAAGGTAGCTCTGGTTCAGTCGAATCTTTATAGCGAACGGAAAGCCACAGTGGATTGGAACGCTTCAGCCCGCTTGAAGATTGGCTATGCCCGCGGCCCCGTCATGCTCTACATCACGGGCGGTCCCGCCTGGGCTAATGTCAGGACATGGGCAACGGACCTCGTCGTGAGCGACTTTTTCATTCCGTTTGTTAACAAGGGTGACGGACTGAACTTCCGCGGCCGTGCCACCAACAACACGAATGACGAAGATCTTGTGTTCGGCTACACCCTCGGTGGCGGCGCCGAATGGGCGTTCAGCAAGATCGCCTCACTCGCCATGGAATATCGCCATAACGGCTTTGATAGCGCCGACGCGCACTACGATCCGCATCATATGCCGATCTTCGCCGACGGTTATCATGTCGATCTTGATAGCGACCAGGTGACCGTCCGCGTGAACCTGTTGCTCGGCAACATGGGACCCGGCCACTAGTTCGTTAGGGAGAAAAAAGTTTCAGCAGCGGCGCGCAGCCTCGATCGAGGGCGCGCCGCTGTTGCTTTATTCCGGATCGCGCGAATGGCGAGGTGCCGTTCGCTTTGTGCTACGTTCCGCTTGGTGGAAACAACGGCGGCGATACTCCTGCGCAGGCGCAAGCTCAGCGATACGAGTCTTATCGTGTCGTGGTGCACTGAATCGCTCGGCTGCATTCAAACCGTCGCCAAAGGCGCGCGGCGGCCTAAAAGCCCTTTCGCCGGGAAGCTCGATCTGTTTTTCGAGACCGAAATCCAGATCTCCCGTTCGCGCCGATCGAATCTTCACACGCTTACCGAGGTGACGCTGCGCAGCCCGTTTGCCGGTATTCGCCGATCATATCCCCGTAGCCAAACCGCTGCGTATTTCGTGGAGCTGATCGAGCTTTGCACCGAGCGTGATCATCACGAGCCTGAGCTGTTCGAGTTGCTGCATCGCGCGTTCTCATACCTCGAGGAGAACGATCCGAATCTGCGCGCAGTCGCGCATTTTGAGACTGAGCTCGCGCGAATCGCGGGAGTTCATGATTCAAGGACGTTGAGAAGCGATCCGGCCTTTGCGCTTGGCAATTTATTTGGAAAACTGCCATTGTCGCGGGCGCCATTGCTCAAGATGTTGCAGCAGGGCCGCTCGCGACGGGGAACCACTAAAGCCGTATGATATTGCGATTCGTTAGTCTGATTGTTCTCGGCGCGTTTTGCGCTTCACCGCTCTTCGCAGATACGTACAAGATCGACACTGCGCGCTCGTCGATCACATTCAAGGTCCACCAGTTCATCAACACGACGAACGGCCGGTTCAAGAGTTTCGCCGGCACGATCCAGGTCGATCGTGAGCACCCCGAGAACTCCTCGGTCAGCGTTAAGATCAATGTTAACAGCATCGACACGAACATTCGCAAACGGGACGATCATTTGCTGAGCGCCGAATTCTTTGACGCGGCGAAATATCCGGAGATCACGTTCAAGAGCCGCAGCGTGAAGCAGACCGGAGCGCAAAGCGGCGACATCACGGGAGATTTCACCATGCACGGGGTCACCAAACCAATTGTGTTGCACGTGAAACTGGCCGGCGATTTGAAGGCGGAAGATTCCCGGTGGGAGGTCACAACCGAGCCGCTCAATCGCAAGGAATTCAATCTCATGTTCAGCTCCGGTGTGGAAGCGGTCTCCGGGATCAGCCAGCAGGTTATACCGAAAATCGAGATCGTCGCCCGGCGCGCGCCCTAACGAGTCGTGGATGCGACTCGCATGAAGTTAACGCTCCTCTCGCTCGTCGGAATTTCTTTTTTGGCCGCATGCTCGCCGCGGCAATCCACCGGGCTCGTCGAGCTCAGCGTCCTCATGGACGCTGACGTAAACGGGGAATGGCACACGTTCATCCGTGAATTCGAAGCCCGGAATCCCGGCGTCCATATCAATTACGTCGAGGGGCCGAGCGAAACAAATGCTCGCGAGGATCTGTACGTTACGTCATTGCTCGGCGGACAGGCGACTTACGATCTCATCTATGCCGATGTCGTTTGGATTCCGAAGTTCGCCGCGGCGGGCTGGCTCGAAGATCTGACTGACCGCTGGCCGGCAGAACGCTGGAACGAGTTCATTCCGGCGGCGTTGGATGGCAGCAAATATAAGGATCGGATTTACCGCGTGCCTCAACACATCGATGTCGGCATGCTTTATTATCGTCGCGATTTGCTGGAGGCTGCGCACGAACAACCGCCCGCGACGTTCGATGACCTGCTTCGAATCGCGAAAGAATTGCAGCATCCGGATCAGCTTTGGGGTTACGTCTGGCAGGGGAAACAGTACGAAGGCCTCATCTGCGATTTCATGGAAGTATTGACCGGCTTCGGCGGATTTTGGGTCGACGCAGCGACGAACGACGTAGGACTCGATCATCCCGAAGCAGTCCGCGCGCTCGAGTGGATGCGAGACACGATTCATCGAACCGGAATTTCTCCACCCGGCACGACCGCCTACATGGAGGAGGAAAGCCGGCTCGTGTTCCAGGGCGGCCGCGCGATTTTTCTGCGCAATTGGCCGTATGTTTGGATCACTTCGCAGCAGGCCGGGTCCGCGGTGGTAGGAAAAGTGGGCATCAAACCGATGCCGGCCGCGGCAGGTGGACGTCCCTCGGCGACACTCGGCGGGTGGGGGATGTGCGTCGCGAAAAATTGTCCGCACAAGGACGAAGCGTTTAAGTTTTGCGAATATATCAGTGCGCTGCCGCAGGTTTTGCGAGTGCAAGCCAGTCGCGGTTCGTCGCCGGCGTTGAAGAGTTACTACGAAAATAGCGCGGACCCGGTGCAGCGAGATCTTTATACCGTGCTCCAGACGGCGGTCGTTAGGCCGCGTATTCCACAATACGCCCAGGCCTCGGACATCTTGCAGCGCTACGTCAGCGCGGCGTTGACCGATCGAATTTCCCCGGACGAAGCCATGAACTCCGCTGCGAAAGAAACCCGGCTTTTGTTACGCCAATGAAACAACGAGCGAGCAACGATGCGTTTGGCGCGTTACTCCTTTCACCGGCAGCAGCCCTGGTGTTTTGCATCGCGCTTTACCCGATTACGCGTGTTCTCTGGCTGAGTTTTTTCGCGCAGAATCTCGGCACATCGCTGGCGCCGAAGTTTGTCGGCGTCGACAACTACGTGCGGCTCGCTAACGACGGGCATTTTTTTGCGACGTTGCGCACTACCGTGTTTTTCACCCTGGTGTCGGTCGGCATAGAGCTCGTCCTTGGGATCGCATTTGCGCTTTTGGTAAATCACCAATTTCGCGGCCGGGCGGTGGCGCGCGCGGCGATGCTGGTCCCGTGGGCGCTACCAACTGCGGTCCTGGCCTGGGCCTGGAGCTGGATCTTCAACGACCAATTCGGGGTTCTGAATGACCTCTTGCACCGGCTTGGAATTGTCGCGCACCCGATCGCCTGGTTAGGCAGCGGATCAACCGCGCTATTCGCAGTCATTCTCGCTGACGTTTGGAAAACGGCGCCGTTTGTCATGATTATCCTTCTCGCCGGTCTTCAAAACATTCCTGGAGAATTATACGAGGCAGCGGCCATCGACGGCGGCGGCGCCTGGAAACGATTTCGATTCATCACGCTGCCGCTTCTGATGCCATCGATACTGGTTGCGGTACTTTTTCGCGCGATCCAGTCGTTCGGGATCTTCGATTTAATTTTCGTCATGACCGGCGGCGGTCCGGGCGGCGCAACCGAAACGCTCGCCATTTATACCTACAACACCTATTTGCGGTATCTCGATTTTGGTTATGGATCAGCCATCATCGTTACAACGTTCGCCCTGATGGCCTGCTGCGCAGCGCTTGCCTACTCGGCGCTCTCGCGTACGCGCACCGTGCAATTCGCCGACGAATGAAACGAACTGCGTTTCATCTCCTGATCTGGTTGGCGGTGCTGTGGTGCCTCTCGCCGTTTGTCTGGCAAATCATCACGTCGCTCAAGACCAATGAGGAAATTTCGTCGTTGCCGATGACCTACGTTCCGCATCATGCCGGGTTTCAGCACTACGATGCATTGTTTACCCGGAAACCGTTCACGCGTTATCTGCTCAACAGCTTTTTCATCTCCGGCACTTCGACAATCTTATGCGTAGGCATCAGCGCGCTTGCAGCCTACGCAGTGTCGCGTCTGCGGCTTCGCGGCTCGAAGATTGTGCTCGGCACGCTCGTTGTGATCTCGTTATTCCCGACGATTATTTTCTTCTTTCCGCTCTACGAAATGATGCGTGCCGCCGGGTTCCTGAATCATCCGCTCGCTCTTATTATTCCCTACACCACGTTCAATCTGCCGTTCTCGATTATCGTATTATCCACGTTCTTCCGCACCGTGCCGCGCGACATTGAAGATGCCGCGAAAGTCGACGGCCTTGGCCGGTTTCAAGTTCTTTTGCGAATCATTCTGCCATTGTCGGCGCCGGCCTTGGCAACGACCGCTATCCTCGTTTTCGTCTTCGCCTGGAATGAATTTCTGTTCGCGCTCACGTTTATGACGAACGACCGGATGAAAACCGTTACCGCGGGAATTGCGACCCTCAGCGGAACAACCGTGCACGAAACGCCGTGGGGACCAATCGCCGCCGCGGTTGTCGTGAGCACAATTCCGCTCGTTCTTCTCGTGGGGATTTTTCAACGACGGATCGTGCAGGGACTCACCGCCGGCGCGGCCAAAGGCTAGAAACTGGCGGTCGCTTTCCGCCGGCATTGCACATCAGTCAGCGGATTTATACCTTTGGCCATGCTCGTGATGGCTTTGGCGTGGATTGGGACCTTGTGTTGGGGCGTTTGTTTCTGGTGGATGCATCTCATATCCAGCCGTCAGAATGCGTTGTTGGAAGAACTCCGCGAAATGGCCGCGCGCATCGAAAAACTGTCAAAAGCCGAACATGACTTGATCCAGGAAGTGCATCCCAAGGTTCACGAGATCAAGGAACACGTCGAAACCGTGGCTGACGCTGTTTCTTCGGACGACTCGAAGGCAAAAAAACGCTAGGCAGTCCGTGAACGAGATTACGCCACTCGGAGATTGCGGTCTCGTCGTTCGCATCGCCAAAGATTTTGAAGATGCGCCGGAGCAAACCCTCGCGGCAGTGCTGCACGCAGCCGCGAAGATTGAGCGCGTGCAAATTCCGGGAGTCGTCGAAGTCGCTCCCGCATATACCACAGTGGCTGCCTTTGTGGATCCCGTGCAGGCGGTCGCTGCCGGTGCAGAGCCGGAGCGTGTATTCGACTGGTTAGGCCAACGGATCCGGAAAGCGTTATCCGCGGGAAGTCCGCCACGCCGTTTACCGGCGAAAGCGCCAATCGAAATTCCCGTCTGTTATCATCCTGATTTCGGCTTCGATCTGAACGAGGTGGCCCGGCTGACCCGCCGTTCGGTGTCCGAAGTTGCCGATCTTCATTCCGGCGCGGATTACCTGGTAAATTGCATCGGGTTTACCGCCGGCTTTCCTTACCTGAGCGGATTACCTGACGAACTTAATGTTCCCCGGCGGGCGGCTCCGCGAAAAGAGATTCCGGCCGGATCCGTCGCCATCGGCGGAAAACAGACCGGTATCTATCCGTTAGCGTCGCCGGGTGGATGGAATGTGATCGGTCGCACGCCTTTGCATATTTTCGATGCCGCGAAAAATCCACCCGTGCTGCTGCAGGCCGGCGACCGCGTGCGTTTCCGTCCGATCAGCCGCGAAGAATTCGAAGCCGCGGTGCAATGACGCTCATTGTTCATCGCGCCGGTTTCCTGACCTATGTCCAGGATCTCGGCCGTCCGGGTCTCCGGCGTTTCGGGGTTCCGTTAGGCGGAGCGCTCGATCTGCATGCGTTGCGCGTGGCCAACCTTCTCGTGGGTAACGACGAGTCCGCGGCCGGTCTCGAGATCACGTTTGGCGGATTACGCCTCGAATTGGGCGAAGATCGCATCGTTGCGTGGACCGGCGGCAAATTCGATGTCCGCGTCGGCCAAACCGCTGTTGCCGCCGGGCATTCCGTCCTCGTTCGCCGCGGAGAAGAACTGACCATCGCCGCTCCGACGCTCGGCTGTCGGATGTGGCTGGCGATTTCCGGTGGAATTAATGTGCCGCCGGTGCTGGGAAGCCGCTCTACCGATTGGTCCGCGCGGATTGGTGGAATGGATGGACGAGCGTTGAGGGACGGCGATAGCGTTTCGTTAGGCCCGCCGTCAAAGGCAGCCCGATCTTTGGGCGATCTTCTATCGGCAGAACGGCTTTCGTCGTGGCGACCGGCGGCGGATTGGGTGGATACGGCCGAGGCGGAACCCGTCTTACGATTTGTTCGGGGGAGCGACTGGTGGCGGTTCCATGACTCTTCGCGCGCTCTCTTCGAGCGAGGGCCGTTCACGGTGACGCGTGACTCGAACCGGATGGGCGCCCGGCTGGAAGGCTCTGTATTGGCGAGAAGTGACGACGACGCCGACCTGATCTCAGAGGCGGTTACTCCCGGCGCGGTCCAGGTCCCGCCAAACGGACAGCCGATTGTGCTCCTCGGGGATTGCCAAACCATCGGCGGTTATCCAAAAATCGCGCACGTGATAACTGTCGACCTTTCCGTCGCCGCCCAATTGCGTGCCGGTGACCGCGTGCGCTTTCAGGAGGTGTTGCTCGCCGATGCGCACCGTTTGTTGGTTGAGCGCGAGCGCGATTTCAATTGTTTCCGGACAGGATTAAGTCTGCGCCTTTCATGAGCATGCTTGTTGATCTGAATTCGGATCTCGGCGAAAACGCCGGTCACGACATCGAGATTCTTGACGTGGTCACATCCGCGAGCATCGCCTGCGGCTTTCACGCCGGCGATCCGCCATCGATTCTGCGCACGATCACCGAGGCAAAAGAGCGAAACGTTTCGGTAGGCGCCCATCCCAGTTTCAACGACCGGGAAAACTTCGGACGAGCCGAACTGAACTTGAGCTCGGCTGAAGTCTTTGCGCAGGTTCTCTACCAACTCGGAGCGTTTAGCGCGGTCGCTTCGGCCGCGAGCGTTCGGATGAACTACGTGAAGCCGCACGGCGCGCTTTATAACATGGCGTCGCGCGACGAGGTTCTCGCCGACGCGATCATCCAGGCGATGATGGTCGTCGATCCTTATCTGCTGTTGTATGCGCCGGCCAATAGCGCGTTGCAGCGCGTGGGCGAACTGGCCGAGCTCCGTGTCGTTTGCGAGGTGTTTGCCGATCGAAATTACCTCAACGATGGCTCGCTGGTCCCGCGGACGCGCAGCGATGCTTTACTGACCGATCCCGGCGAAGCGGCGAAACGCGTGGTGAGAATGTTGCAGGAGGGTAAAGTGCGATCGGTTGACGGCGGCGATGTCGACGTTCGCGCGGATACGATTTGTGTGCACGGCGATACGCCCGGCGCGGTGGAATTCGTTAGGGACTTGAGAACCGAGCTCGAAGCCAACGGCGTGCGGATTTCCGCGCCGGCATCATCTTTATGAACAACACAACCGAAGCCAGCACTCAAACAAGCCTCGTCCGGGAAGCCAGCCTGCTCGACGCGACAATGATCGTCATGGGCGCGATGATCGGCTCCGGCATCTTTATCACTTCGGCCGAATCGTCGCGATTGATCGGCGCGCCTGGATGGTTGCTGCTGGCCTGGACGGTCGGCGGGGTGATCACGATCACCGGCGCGCTCTGTTGCTCGGAATTGGCGACGATGATGCCGCGCGCGGGCGGGACCTACGTCTTTTTGCGCGAAGCCTACGGACCGATGATCGGATTTCTTTTTGGCTGGACGCTTTTCCTGGTAATCCAAACCGGCACCATTGCCGCCGTTGCCATTGCCTTCGCGAAATTCCTGGGAGTCTTCGTCCCCGCTGTGGCCACCGATCATTATGTGATTGCGCCGATTTCGTTAGGCAGCCATTACGCGATAAGCGTTTCAACCGAGCAGCTGGTCGCCATCGCGATAATCCTGCTGCTCACATGGGTCAACACCCGCGGTCTTAAGACCGGCACATTGGTTCAGAACACATTTACGCTCACGAAAACCGCGGCGCTTGCCGGGGTCGTAGTGATCGGTCTTTTGTTAGGCTGGAAAGCAACCTGCGCCGCGCGATCCTCCGCATGGTGGGATCCGTGGGCGAACGGCTGGGATCCGCAGGTGGCGCAGCCCGGTTTCGGGTTGGTTGGCGGAACGGCGCTTGCCCTTATTTTTGGCCGGGCAATGGTAGGTCCGCTGTTCGCCCAAACTGCGTGGACGAACGTGACATTCATCGGGAGCGAAGTTCGCGACCCGGCGAAGAACCTCGCCCGCGCGTTGCTCTGGGGCTGCACCATTGTCGTTATCCTTTATCTGCTGGCGAACGTCGCCTACCTGGCGGTCCTGCCCTTTCCTGAAATCCAGCAAGCCCCTCAAAACCGCGTCGCCGTGGCCATGATGAACAGCCTGTTCGGGCCGACCGGCGGAATGATCATGGCCGCCGCAATCCTGATTTCCACGTTTGGATGCATAAACGGCCTTATCCTGGCCGGAGCGCGGGTGACCTACGCGATGTCGCGCGACGGATTGTTTTTCCGCAAAACGGCGACGACGAATGCGCACCATGTCCCGGCGGCGGCCCTGGTGGCGCAGGCGATCTGGACGGCGTTTCTCACCTTGCCGCGCACAACCACGATCGATGCCGCCACCCAAAAGGTGACCTACGGAAACGTTTACAATCAATTGCTCGAGTATCTCATCTCGGCCGACTTGTTCTTCTACGTCCTTCTCGTCGCCGCATTGATCGTTCTGCGCAAAAAAATGCCCAACGCAGAGAGGCCCTATCGAACGCCCGGCTATCCGGTTGTCCCCATCGTCGCCATCACGATCGCAAGCCTGCTGATTGTCGATCTTGCATGGCTCGCTCCGACAACTTCCGGCATGGGAATACTGATCGTCCTAACCGGTGTGCCGATTTATTTCCTGTGGCGATCGCGCGGGCGGGCCGCGGCCTAACAGCTATTGCCGGCCTTTGGCCTGAACCTTGATAAAGCTTCCCTTCGGGTTGGTTGCCGCCAGACCGCGGAGCATTTGCTCTTCTTCAGGTTTCTCTTTTCCCGTCAGGTAATAGATCACGTGGATCCGTACCGGTTTGGGCATCAATTTTTGCGACGTATTGACGATTCCAATGATTTGTTGCGCAGGAATCGGCTCAGCGCGTTTGCCGCCTTCGTTAGTCGTCGCATTGCCGTCGGTGATCATGTAAATCACTTCCGGCTTCAGCTTGAACGCTTCTTCCAGCGCGTAATCGTGTCGCGTCCCGCCTGGGCGACCGCCTTTAGGACCCGCGGTGTGAATATCCAGTTTTGTTTGGATATGTTCGATCGCCTCTTTCTTATTCTCCTCAGTTGCCGGAACGAGCTCCGGTTTCCACGAGTAGGCGCCGCCGGACCATCGAACGATTCCGAATTGCACGGCCGGGCTCAATCCTTCAACCAGCTTGATCGCTTCATCGCGCACCGTCTGAAAGCTTTGCTCTTTCCCCTTCTTCAGAAGCTTGCGCGACTCGTAATCATAATCGCCGGTGCGGCCGAACATCGAATCCGAGACGTCCACCATGATCACGACACTGGTGCTGCTGTCTTTAATTCCGAAAAAGTTGATTGCCGCGCCGGTCCCGGTGCCGCCGGCCGAGCCTGATCCGCCTTTTGAGCCAAAACTGGCGCCGCCGGCTGCCGCCATCATCGTCGGGACAGGCGCCTGGTTAGGCGCGGGAACGGACGGGAGCGGCGGTAAGGTCACCTTCGCCGCGCCGGTGCTCAGCACCCGCTTGGGCACCGCGGCCGGCGCCGTCTTGTTCTTTTCTTTCATCTGCACCTTGTGCTGAAGCGCGCGCTCGGCCGGGTTAGGCGACTTTGGCCCGGCATTAAACGTTAGTTTTCTCGCGGTGGAATAGTGCGACACCACTACGTAGGCCGCTCCGAGCCCGAATAAGAGGTGGATGCCAATGCTGATGAGCAAAAACGGACGGCTCCGCCACCAGCGGGTCATTTTTGGAGGCGGGGGCGCAACGGCGGGGGTTTCGGTTTCTACGGGCATCAGGAGCCGGAGTTTACTGTGTGGGGGAGGTTCCTCGCCAGCAGGAAAGCGCTGCGCCGAGGAGCACTTTAGCGCCGGTAGAGCCCCATTTTTAGTATTGACATTGGTATGCCCGGTTTGTAAGACTGCACTCCTGAATCAGGGGGGTGAACCGGACTATGAAGAAACTGTTTTTGATCGGGACTTTTGCCGTTTTAGCGATGCTCGCTTCGGCACGCGCTGACCTGATCCCTTCTTTCGTCTCGGCTACCCCGGACGGCAACGGCAACACGATTTTCAGTTACTCGCTAAATATCACCGTGGACCAGAACGCGATGGCCGGGGATTACTTCACCATCTACGACTTCGGTGATATCGTCCAAGGCTCGAACGTTCAACCGGACGGCTGGACTTTCTCGTTCCAACCCGTCGGCATCACCCCTTCGGACACGATTCCGCCAGACGACGGCGGGTTGTTTAACCTGACCTGGACGTGGACCGGCGATACCATCCACGGCGATACGCCAGCGGGCTCGAATATCGGCCTGTTCTCGGTGACGGTTACCGGCCTGCGCCCGAACCTGATCAACACGTATTTTGCAGCTCAGGGAACCCGCTCCGGCGATCCGCTTAACACGAAGGTCGGCAACGTCGGCCAGATCGTGATCCCGGCGCCAATTCCAGAGCCTTCCACGCTCGCCCTGGTTGGCGGGACGGCGGTCCTTGGGATGGTTGGCCGCGCTTTGGCACGTCGCCGTCGCCTGTAATCGTCGGCCAATTATTACGTTCTCAGCAGGCCCGAGGTCTGTACAGCCCTCAGTTGGTTTGCGCCGTCAGGGCTTTACTTCTTCGCCGTCACCATTCAGGTGTTCCGCAATTTCGGCGGTAAACCGCTTGCCGAAATCCCGAAGCTTTCTCTGGCCCACGCCGGGAACGCGCTCAAATTCCTCCAGATTCGTCGGCCGCGCCTTTGCCATCTCACGCAGGGAAACGTCCGAGAAGATGATGTAGGCCGGCACGTCGCGTTCGTCGGCCAATTTGCGGCGTAGCAGCCGGAGACGCTCGAATAAGACTTCGTCCGCGTCGGTGGATTGAACGCGCTGTTTCCGTGTCCGCCGCGTGCTCACCTCAAACGGTTTGGTCAGCGTGATCGGTGTCCGGTCGCGCAATGCCGAAGCGCCCTCCGGTGTGAGCTGTAAGGTCGCAAACTTGCCGGCGCCGGTAGATACGAACCCGAGTCGAAGAAGTTCGCGTCCGATCGCGAGCCAGTCGTTTCGTTTCAGCTCTCCGCCAATTCCATAAGTGGAAAGTTTATCGTGCCCGCGCTGGCGGATCGGTTCGGTGTCCGCGCCGCAGAGAATATCGACAACGTGGTTCAATCCGAACCCGAAACCGTGTTTGGAATGGATCCGGTAAACGCACGATAGAAATTTTTGGGCGGCAATGGTGCCGTCGAATGTTTCGCGCGGATTAAGACAGTTGTCACAGGCGCCACAGTTCTTTTGAGGAAATTCCTCTCCGAAATATTTTAACAATGTCACCCGCCGGCATTCCCGCGTCTCCGCGTAATGCACCATTTGCCGCAGTTGGGTACGCGCCGCGGCCGCTTCTTGTTCGCTCTTCTCCTCAATGAAACGGTTTTGCTTAACGACGTCGCTCGCGCTGAACAGCAGGACGCAATCGCCGGGCAGACCGTCTCGGCCGGCTCGCCCCGTTTCCTGGTAATAACTCTCAACGTTTTTCGGCAGATCGTGATGAACCACAAAACGCACATTCGGTTTATTGATTCCCATTCCGAACGCGATCGTTGCCGTAATTATGCGAACATCGTCGCGCAGAAATGCTTCCTGGTATTTCGCGCGTTTAGTTGAGTCCAATCCCGCGTGATAAGGACGCGCATGAACGCCATCTTTCCCAAGCTTTTCGGCCAACGACTCGGCCGTCTTCCGGCTGGCGCAATAGACGATGCCGCTATCGTCAGCCCGGGATCGGATAAGGCCGAGCACCTGATCGTACGGCGATGCCTTCGCCACGACTCGATAGGTCAGGTTTGGGCGATTGAAACTCGCTACATAACAACGCGGGTCTTGCAGTTTAAGCTGCTTTACGATGTCGACCCGCACCCGCTCGGTCGCGGTGGCGGTAAGCGCCATCACCGGAATGCCGGGGAAGTGCGTCCGCAGCTTACGCAGTTCGCGGTATTCCGGGCGAAAATCGTGTCCCCATTCGCTGATGCAATGGGCTTCATCGATTGCAAAGAGCGCGATGTTCCAGTTCAATGCTTTTTCCAGGAACGAATCCAGCATCAGCCGCTCAGGCGCCACGTAAAGCAGCCGATATTGGCCACGGTGCAGTCCTTTCAACCTTTCGATCGCTTCCTCTCGATCCAAAGAAGAGTTGAGGAAAGTAGCCGCTATCCCACTTGTCCGGAGCGCGTCGACCTGGTCTTTCATGAGCGCGATGAGCGGCGACACTACAATCGTTAGGCCATTATGCATCAGCGCGGGGAGCTGGAAACAAAGCGATTTCCCGCCGCCCGTCGGCATCAAGGCAAAAACATCGCGGCCGGCCAGGGCGTCCTTGATGATCTCTTCCTGCAGTGGCCGAAATTCCTCGTAACCAAAATATTTTTTCAGGACCTCGCGCATTGAATTCATTCTGGTTGCGACTATTTCTGCCGCTTCAGCCGGAAACCATCCGCCATCGCACCATAGCCGCTCGCGTATTCGACAAGGCCGACATGTTTTTTCCAGACCACTTTCTTAAAATGACCGGAGCCGTGGCTGGCGTTGAAGATGCACTCGTCGCCTTTCAGCTCGATCGTGTTGGTCCATGGACCTTCCTCGTGTTTGAATTTGCCGCTCACAATCCCGTAAATGTTTCCGGGCTCGAACTCCGGGGCCTTGTCCATCGCTGAAATCTTCCTGGCCGCAGCTTCGTTATCCTCTTCGTTCAGCAACACGATTCGATCATCGGTCACGATGAAATAGTCCGGCGTAATCTCCCGTCGCCGCTTTGCTTTCGACTTAAGGTCGACGAATTCGATTTTGAAAATGGCGCCCCACGGCATTTTGGCGATCCGTGTGGTAACAATGCGCGCCGTTAACGCGATCTCACCGTTCGAAATCTCGTCACCCCATTCCGTCCCGCGAAACTGTGCCGTAACCGGCTTTTCATCTGCCGCGTCGAGGAATGGATTTCCCCCGAAACTCGCTTCCGCGACAAAAATCGATGTCGCAAAAAGTAATGCTGGCAAGCAACGCCTCATGCGCGTGTACGGTAACAGGAGATGACTTGACACTGCAGCTAAGAAATTCCGAATCTTGGGTTTATGCCACGGTTCGTAGTCGCAGCATTGCTCCCTGCGGTCCTTTCCATCGTGGCAGCTGTGGCCGAGGACAACTTCAAAGGTGGCATCGTTTACGGGCCGAAGGCCGCGTTCAACATCAACGCGCCAAGTGGTTGGGTGCTCGACAATCAATCAGGCGCGCAACAGGGCCTGCCATGTGTTCTTTATCCCAAAGGCGAAACGTGGGCGAATGCGCGAACGGTGATTTACGCAAAGATCGCGAGCACTCAATACGAAGACGTGAACGCGTTTGTCACGATGGCGATCAAGGAAATGAAAGCTGCTCACGGAACGCCAAAGGAAAAGATAGCGACGGGCAAGACCTACAGCGGAAATGATTATTTTATCAATGAGTATCCCGCGACGAAAACTTATTCCCAGTGGGAGCGCGTCGCTTATGTGCAGTTACCGCGTGCCGTCGCCTACCTCGTCCTGTCTTCGCGCGATGAAAAGAGTTATCGAAAAAATGCCGGCGCGTTGCAGGAGGTATTGAAGACCTTCATCTATCTCGAGCCGAAAATTGAAAAGCCCGGATCGTCTCCCGGTCCATCGGCAACAAAGCTGTAGAATTTGTCCTGACGATAATCAGGACGTTCGTTTCAGGGCCGTCGCTCTTTGATGGACTGGAGAATATCCGCTATGGCCTCAGCCCGCGGTCTCGCGCCGAGATTGCCTTTGCCATGTACTCGCACGCTCACGGCCTCGGCTTCCATGTCGCGCTTGCCGATCACGAGCATGGTATGAACCTTCATCTCCTCGGCGCGCAGGATCTTGCCGTTAATTTTATCGGTCGAAACATCGAGTTCCGCGCGGACCTGTTGCCCGCGCAGTTCGGCATGGATTTTTCGGGCGTACTCAACAAGCGGCGGGTCGTCGCCGATCGTGAGAATACGCACCTGTTCGGGCGACAGCCAAAGCGGGAAGTTGCCGGCGTAGTGTTCGATCAGGAAACCGATGAATCGTTCGTGCGTGCCTAACGGCGCCCGGTGGATGCAAAGCGGCACCTTCTCGGTATTATCCCGGTCTTTGTATCGCAGGTTGAAACGGCGCGGCTGTGCGAAATCGACCTGGTTCGTCGCGATGGTGAACTCGCGGCCGATCACGCTCCAGACCTGGACGTCGATTTTCGGCCCGTAGAATGCCGCCTCGTTAGGCACCTCGACATAATTGATCCCGGAACTCTTGAGCACGTTCCGCGTCATCTCCTCGGTCTGTTTCCAAAGCTCGGGTTCATCCACGAATTTCTGCCCGAGCTTCGCCGGATCGTGCGTGGAAAAGCGCATGACATATTTTTCCAGGCCGAAAAGCTTGAAGTAACGCAGGTACATCTGGTTAACCGCGTTGAATTCGTTCTCGAATTGCTCTGGCGTCATGTAAAGATGCGCGTCGTTCATCTGGAGCGTGCGGACCCGCATCAGGCCGAACAATTCGCCGCTCTGCTCGTACCGGTAACAGGTTCCGTATTCCGCGAATCGCAGCGGCAGATCGCGATAGCTCCGCGGCACCGCGTCAAAAAGCTTGTGATGATGCGGACAATTCATCGCCTTCAGGTAATAGCGATCGGTCGGCAGTTCCGACCGCATCTTCTGAGCTTTCGAGAGAATATCGTCGAGCGCCTCGCGGGTAAGTGGTTTCTCGAGAAGCTCGCCGAAAATTTCCGCCTGATGCAGCGGCCGCTCGGATTCCGCACTTTCCGCGACGAGTTCCATCGGTGGAAACATCGACTCCGCATAATAGGGGAGGTGACCGCTCTTCACGTACAAGCTTTCGCGCGCGATGTGAGGTGTCCGAACGCGAACGTATCCCTCGGCAAATTCGGTTTCTTTCGCGAGTTTCTCCAGTTCTTCGATGATCGCGCCGCCGCGCGGCAGCCACATCGGCAGGCCGGGCCCCACATCCTCGTCCATGACATAGATCTCGAGTTCTTTCCCGAGCTTGCGATGATCTCGCTTCTTCGCTTCCTCGATCATCGCGAAGTACTCGTCGAGCTGAGTCTTGTTCTTGAACGCCGTGCCGTAAATCCGTTGAAGCTGCGGGTTCTTTTCGTCGCCTTTATAATAGGCGCTCGCCACATTCGTTAGCTTGAACGCGCCGATGTTGCCCGTGCGCATGACATGGGGGCCGGCGCAGAGATCGGTGAACTCGCCGTTGCGATAGATCGAAATCGTTTCGCCTTCCGGGATTCCCTGGAGGATATCGAGTTTGAATTTGCTCGGTTCTTTGCGCGGTCCAAGCGCGCCTAATTCTCCGGCTTCCGCCATCGCCATGGCTTCACCGCGCGAGAGCTCAATCCGCTCGAACGGATGGTTCGCCTTGATCTCCTTTTTCATTTCCGCCTCGATCTTCTCGAAATCGTCCGGCGAAATGCGGTGCGGAAGATCGACATCATAGTAGAAGCCGTTTTCGACCGGCGGGCCGGCGGCGAATTGCGCTTCGGGCCAGATCTTCAGGATCGCAGTCGCCAGTACATGCGCGGCGGAATGACGCAGACGTTCGATGTCGGTCATCTGGGCACGCATTTCAGGTGTTTTACGGTCTTCCTGCATCAGGGCGGCTGAACTTAACCACGACAAGCGCGAAGAACATCAAGAAATTCGCGGGAAATCGACCGGGTCGCTACTTGATCGCAGCGAGTTTTTTCAGGTCAACCCGCTTGCCCCATTCCTGCAACTCCTTCGGATCGACATTCGTTAGCTCGATTTGCACGAAGTAACGTTTCGCGACCATGATCCAGAGTGTGGCGTGCTTCTGTTCCTTTTCGTAGGCCTCGAAGCCGGGATTGCCGTCGATCGTGACCGACTTGCTGTAGCCTTCGGGAGTATCGCTGTTCTCATTCCAGCCGGCAGTGGTCGCGATCACATAACCGGGGTTCGACACCGAATCGAGAATGCTGATCGCGCCGGTTGGCGTCTCCTTGCCTTCGCCTTTCCGATAGTCGCGGTGCACGTTCGTGAGCTTGAAACCACCGACGTCGGTGGTCGAGCCCTCCGCCTCGTCCGCTTTCCAGCCTGTTGGCGCGTCCGGCAGCAACGGTAGAAGTTTCTGGTAATCAACCACGTCCGGCGCATCCGGCGGTGGCGGTGCCTGTGCGAATGTTAACGCAGCCAGCGCGACGACGATTGCAGCCGCGGTCCCAAGGGGCTTCGCACACGTTTTCATAACACGAAAGGGCGTCCGTACGGATTGACTTCCAGAGGCCTGTTTGTCAAGGAATCTCGTCGATTATCGGGCGGCCAAAGGCATTAGTTTCCCGCGAACGGGCTCGCATAACATCCATCATTCGCTCGAATGAGGCCGCGGCTGTGGGCCCGATGTTCGTGCTGTTGCAAATCAGCGCGATCATAATGTCGGCTTGGCTGGTTATCGTTCTATATAGTCTCTGGCGATGACCGCGATTCCGCGGCATATGTTCACCCATGACATCCCGAGACTTTTCTATCCGTCCGGCGACGCAGACGGACATTCCCGTCATCTTGCAGCTGATTCGCGATCTGGCGGAGTATGAGCGCGCGCCTAACGACGTGACTGCGACTGAAGCGCAACTCGACATGGTGCTGTTCGGAGACAACCCGAGCGCGAAAGTCTTGCTGGCATTCGAGAATCAGACGCCGGTCGGCTTCGCGGTATATTTTTTCAACTTCTCGACCTGGCTCGGCAAACCCGGTCTCTACCTTGAAGACCTGTTCGTTAAGCCGGAATATCGCGGTAAAGGATATGGCCGCGCGCTGCTTGTCGATCTTGCAAAGATCGCGCGAGATCGCGCCTGCGGCCGGATGGAATGGGCTGTTCTCGATTGGAACGAGCCCGCGATCCAGTTTTATCGGAAGCTTGGTGCAAAACCGATGCACGAGTGGACCGTTTTTCGACTCACGCGCGACGAAATTTCCGCGCTGGCGGAGTCGTAGCGACGAACAAGGGACAGGAGCAGGAGTGTCAGACCGGATTGAAGATTACGCGTTCCTGAGCGACACGCAGAGCGGTGCGCTCGTTAGTCGTGAAGGTTCGGTCGACTGGCTCTGTTTGCCGCGATTCGATTCGGGCGCGTGCTTCGCCGCCCTGCTCGGAAATCGCACCCATGGCCGGTGGTCGTTTTCGCCGAAGGCCGGGATCGGCAAAACAACCAGACGGTATCGTGGTAACACGTTGATTCTCGAAACCGAGATCGAGAACAAGGACGGAGCGGTGCGAATCATCGACTTTATGCCGCCCCGTGGCGCAAATCCCGATATTGTCCGCATCATCGAGGGGATCCGCGGCGAGGTCGCTCTCCAGATGGAGCTGATCATTCGTTTTGAGTACGGGAGCATCGTGCCGTGGGTGCGCAAAGCGGATCACGGATTGCAGGCGATCGCGGGGCCGGACGCGCTGATCCTCCGCACCCCGGTCGAAACACATGGCAAGGATCTGACGACCGTGGCCGATCTCACTGTGCGGGAAGGCGAACGAATTCCGTTCGTGCTCACCTGGTTTGCGTCGCACGAGAAGCCGCCGCGGGCGATCAATCCCGAACACGCTTTGCAGCAAACCGAGGAATTCTGGACGGATTGGGCGAATCAGTGCCAGTGCGACACTGGGTGGAACGACGCGGTTTTGCGCTCGTTAGTTGTGTTGAAAGGGCTGACCTACGCGCCAACCGGCGGCATGGTCGCGGCCTTGACGACTTCTTTGCCCGAAGAGATCGGCGGCGTGCGCAACTGGGATTACCGCTACTGCTGGCTGCGCGATGCGACCTTCACCTTGCTCGCGTTGATGGAGGCGGGTTATCGCGATGAAGCATGCGCATGGCGGGAATGGTTGCTCCGCGCGATCGCTGGAAGCCCCGCCCAGACTCAAATCATGTATGGCGTCCGCGGCGAACGCCGCCTGCCTGAATTCGAGTTGGAATGGCTGGGCGGATATGAAAATTCGCGCCCGGTGCGGGTCGGCAACGCCGCCTCGACCCAATTTCAGCTCGATATTTACGGCGAAGTGCTGGATGCGATGTTTCAGGCTCACAATTCCGGCATTCACAACCGTGACACTGATTGGAATCTGCAGATCCAATTGATGCACTTCCTCGAGTCGAACTGGCAGAAGCCGGACGAGGGGATCTGGGAAGTGCGCGGCGGGCGCAAACATTTCACGCATTCCAAGATGATGGCGTGGGTTGCATTCGATCGTGCCGTAAAGCTTGTCGAGGACTGTCAATGCGACGCGCGCAAAAATCTTGATCGTTGGAAGAGCATTCGAGATCAGATCCATTCTGAGGTTTGCGCGCGTGGCTTCAACCCGGCACGAAACGCATTTACCCAGTTTTATGGGTCGGACGGCCTCGATGCCGCGCTGCTAATGATGCCGCTTGTCGGCTTTCTTCCGCCTAACGATCCCCGCGTCCTGAGCACAATAGCGCTGATCGAGCGCGAGCTGATGAAAGACGGCTTCGTGCTGCGTTATCAACCGCAACGCGAAGACGTCGATGGGCTGCCCGGGAACGAAGGTGCATTTCTGCCGTGTTCATTCTGGCTGGCGAACTGTTTGCAGGTCACAGGGAGGCACGAAGATGCTTGTGCGTTATTCGAGCGATTGCTGACGCTCCGCAACGACCTCGGATTGATGTCGGAAGAATTCGATCCGGTCGCTAAACGCCAGCTTGGCAATTTCCCGCAGGCGTTTACCCATGTCGCGCTGGTCAATACCGCGCGGATTCTTTCGCGGCGCGAAGAGCCTGCAGCCCATCGCGAGAAAAAATAGCGGTTACGTCCGCGCCTCGCTGGAAGAAACCAGGCGCTGCACCAGGTCTTCGATCGCGACGATTCCGCGCAGTTGCTGATGTTTATCCAAAACCGCAGCGAGGCCGAGCCGCGCAGCGCGCAGGCGTTGCACGATTCGATAGGCCGGTTCGTCTTCCCCGGCCACCACGATTCTCCGCATGAACCGGGTGAGCGAGCGATCGCCATTTTTATCCAGCAAAACGTCGAGGATGTTCACCAGTCCTTTCGGTTCGCCCGACGCGGTTATGACCGGCAGGCGATCCAGCCCCGATGAAGCGCTGAGGGTGAGGGCGTCATCAACTGTTTGGTTAGGCCGAATCGCGGCAACTTTTTCCAGGGGCACCATTACATCGCGCACTTTGACGCTGCTGAAGTCGAACACGTTGTGGATCATGACCCGTTCCGTGGCGGAGATGGAACCTTCACGCTCGCTTTGTGCCGTGATTTGTTTCAGCTCTTCGCGCGCTGCGAAAATGTTCCTGCGATCAGGCTGCCGGGGCAGAAAAATGCGCCCGATCCGTCCGCCTATCTCCAGGAACGGCCAGAGCAGCATCGTCACACACTGAAGAACGCCGCCGAGAAAGGCGAGTGCCCGGAACGGAAAACGGCGGAACAGCGCCTTGGGCAGCACGCCTAACAAGAAGAGATAAACCGGGAGCGCGATAAGGAGAGCCACCAGAAAACCGATGTTTCCGTAGGCGCGAACCAGCAGGCGGGTCAACAGGAGCAAACCGAGAATATCGGCCGCGTTGGTGAAAAGCAGCACGGTCACCAACAGGCGGCCCTGGTGCTCGAGCAATCGATTGAGCCGGACCGCCGCGGGCACGCCGCGTTTCACGTTCTCGCGCAACCGTACCGGATCGAGCGACAACAGGCCGCTTTCGATGCCCTTGAAAAAGAACGAAACGATCCCGCAACAAACGATCAGGAGAAGCGTCATTCGGCTTCCTCCGTTCCATCATTTTCGCTGGCGGCGTTGCTCGTTTTCTCCAACAGCAACTCCTCGATTCGCTTGCGCCCGGACCGGCGAACCGTAATAGCCAGGCGGGGAAGCTCGAGTTGCGTCCCGGACGCGGGCAAATAGCCGAGCCGGTTGAAAACATATCCGCCGATCGTGTCGATCCCATCCGCGTCGAGATCGAACCCGAGATGCTCGCGCAAGTCGTCAAGGCGCGCGTTGCCGCTAACGAGGAACTTGCCGGTGTCGAGCGGTTCAATGTAAAGATCGACATCTCCAAGCGGCACGGCGTCGCTCAGGATTTCCTCAACGATGTCGTCGAGGGTAATGATGCCCTCGGTGCCGCCGAATTCATCGACCACGATCGCCAGTCCCTGGGCGTGACTGAGGAACAGCTTCAGCAAATCGAGCGCGCGCATGGTTTCAGGCACGAAAGACGGCGCGATCAGGCTCTCGGTGTAATGATCGGGGGTTTCGAGCAGGTACATTTTCACGTCGAGGATCCCAAGGATCTGGTCCGGCGTATCGACGTAAACCGGCACGCGCCGGTGCCGCCTTGCTTTCAACTGCGAGAGCGCTTCGTCTTTCGTTAGGTCGTCCGGCATCATGAAGGTGTCGACGCGCGGAGTCATGCAGTCTTTCGCCGTCTTGTCGCCGAGCTTGATGATCTCCTGGATCATCTCGGCCTCGGCTTCATGCAATGTTCCTTCCTCTTCGCCCATCTCTACGAGGGTCTCGAGCTCGGCGTCGCTGAGCTTGGTCCGGATCTGCAGATGGGACGGCGTTACAAGATCGACAATCGCCGTGCTGATCGCCTCGAGGCTGTGGCCAACGCGGTCGAGCACCGGCAGCGACATTTTTAAGGCGATCGCGCCCATCGCCGAGATTCGATAAGGCGCGGACAAGGCGAGCACCTTCGGGATCAAGTCGCAAACCAGGACCACGGTGGCGAAGATCGCGATGCCGGCGGTCGCCTGAGGAATTTGAGCGGCGAATGGATTCCGCCATAGCAGGAAAAGACAGAGCACGACAAGAGGAGTGTTGATCAGCCCGTCGCCTAACAACAAAAGGTTCAACACTCGGCGTGGATTTTCGCGAAAGAACCGCACGAACTCGGCCAGCGATTTATTGTTTGTCTCCAGCCGTTGCAGCTGGTGTGGCTTTAGCGCGAATAGCGCGGTCTCCAATCCGGAGAAGAGCGCGGAAGCGAAGATCAGGATCGAGAGCACCAGCAGCAGAATGACGAACAAGGTGACCGTCATCCGTTGATGCAGAAGCGCTGACGCGTCCGCTCGTCCTCTGAAAAGCTACGTTTGCCCATCATCTGCGGCGCGACAAATTAAGCAGCGGATGAACAAAGGCGAGCGGATTTCACGGTTCGTAAATGACCTGGTGGGGCAACCGGCTAATCCGGAAACGATCGAGATCGTCGATCACCCCTATTACCGGGCCTATTTCAAATGCTGGAACGATCAGCAGTATTACGAAGCGCACGACGTTCTCGAGCAGGTCTGGCTCAACAAGGATTCAGAAGACGACAATTTCTTCAAGGGACTGATCCAGGCGGCCGGCGCGTTCGTTCATCTCAAACACCAGTTTCAACACCCGTTGCATCGAGTGCATGGAAAACGACTGAAGCCTGCGGTGCGGCTCTTCCTGCTCGCGGAAAAAAATCTGGCGAGCTTTGCGCCGGTCAGGCACGGCCTGGATGTCAACGCGCTCCTCGAACTCCTGCGGGCTCATCGCGAGAAAATTGAGAGTTCCGCTTTCCAGGAGAATCCGTGGTCGCCGGACAAGGCGCCACGACTGAAGCTGTCACGTAAAGATTAATTTACAGCCGGCGATCACGAGCACGGTTGCCAGCAGGATTGCGATAGCTCGCACTGCGAATTTTCGGCTTCCCAGATAGGAACCGATGCCGCCACCGGCGAGAGCAGCCGCGGCGAGGCTAAAGGCGAGGGAGGGAATCGGTCGCTTTGAGCTGATAAACCCGATCAGTCCGGAGATTGAATTCACCAGGATAAATAACGCAGACGCGGCCGACGCCTGTTTCGTTTTTGCCCAACGACAAAACAGCAGCAGCGGAGTCAGGAAAATGCCGCCGCCGGTTCCGGTTAGGCCGGAAAGAAAACCAATGCCCGCGCCAATCCCTATTGCCGCCGGTTTGGACGGTGGAGACGTCTCGGGCGGATCGCCTTTGCGGAAGAAAAGTCGCAACGCGGAAAAGAGAAGCACCACGCCGATCGTGATTTTCAAAATCGCTGCCGGCAATTGCAGATAACCGCCGACATACGCTGCCGGAATGGACAGCACCGCGAATGGCCAGAACAGGTTCCATGAAAAATGCCCGGCTCGCCAGAATTGAATCGAGCCAAGAGTCGCGACGAGGATATTCAGGATCAGCGCAGTCGGACGAATCGTTGCCGGCGCGATTCCCCAGAGCGCCATCATTGCGATGTAACCCGATGCCCCGGCGTGACCGACGGAGGAATAAAGAAAAGCGATAACGGCGATCGCAATGAAGAGCAGGATGAATTGCGTGGTGTCCATGTGAACAATTCGCGCCGGCTTTGTTTAGGTGAATTGGAGGCGCGACACAAGCGGTGCGACAAACACTTCCGCTTTGACGGCATCGCGGTAGATTGCGTCGGTGACACCGTCGCCGCCGCCTCCAACCGTTCACGTGACAGCATCACAGGAAAAACACACAAATCGACTCGCGCAGGAGAAATCGCCTTACCTGCTTCAGCACGCACATAATCCCGTTGATTGGTACCCGTGGGGCGAGGAGGCGTTCGATAAGGCCCGGCGCGAGAACAAGCCGATCTTTCTCTCGATCGGCTATTCGACCTGCCATTGGTGCCACGTGATGGCGCACGAATCGTTCGAGGACGAAAAGACGGCGGAGATTATGAATCGCGAATTCGTGAATATCAAAGTCGATCGCGAAGAACGACCCGATGTAGACCGCGTTTACATGACATTCGTCCAGGCAACGACCGGCCACGGTGGCTGGCCGATGAGCGTCTGGCTAACGCCAGATCTGAAACCATTTGTGGGTGGAACGTACTTTCCGCCTAACGATCGGTACGGTCAGCCTGGTTTTCCCAAGGTGCTGGAGAAGATTGCATCCGCCTGGAAGGAAAATCACGAGCGGATAACGGAACAAGGGACGAAGATCATTGAGGCGCTGCAGGAATCGCAGGCTGCGCAATCAGCTTCGGCCGACAAGATCGACATTAGCGTGCTGGACCGCGCGTTCGACCAGCTCGCGCAGGCATTTGATGCAAAGGAAGGCGGGTTCGGCGGCGCGCCGAAATTTCCGCGTGCCGCAACATTCAATTTTCTAACGACATTCTACGCGCGTGATGCAAAAGGCGATTCCGGGAAACGAGCGCTCGAGATGAATCTGTTCACGCTGCGAAAGATGGCTGCGGGCGGGATGAACGATCATCTCGGCGGAGGCTTTCATCGTTACTCAGTCGACCGTTATTGGCACGTGCCGCACTTTGAAAAAATGCTGTACGACCAGGCGCAGCTCGCGAACGCCTACATCGACGCCTATCAAATAGCCCACGATCAACAATATGCCGACGTCGCTCGCGGTGTTCTCGCTTATGTCGCGCGCGACATGACTGCAAAAGATGGCGGATTCTTCTCGGCCGAAGACGCCGACAGCGAAATTCCTGTAGCGGCGGTCTATGACCCTCGAAAACCTGCTACGGAAGACGGCGACGTTCATAGAGCGCCGCTACAGAAGAAATCAGAGGGCGCGTTTTACGTTTGGACTAACAAAGAAATCGCAGACGCGCTCGGAGGCGACGCCGAGGTTTTCGCCTTCCATTACGGTGTTCAGCCGAATGGAAATGCTCCGGAAGGTAGCGACCCTCACGGGGAGTTTCTGGGGAAAAATATCCTGATCGAGCGCCACTCAATTGCCGAGACCGCCCATCGCTTCAAGGAAAGTGAAGAGAATGTCCGGAAGACGATTGCACGCGATCGCGAAAAACTCCTGGCGATCCGCAGCAGGCGTCCGCGGCCGCACCTGGATGACAAAATCATTTCGGCATGGAACGGATTGATGATTTCGGCGTTTGCTCGCGCAGCACAGGTGTTCGACGACGCGCGTTACCTCCAGAGCGCGGTGGGTGCGGCGAAGTTTCTGCGTAGCCAGCTTTGGGATGGGAAGATTCTGTATCGGAGCTTTCGCGATGGGCGCAGCCGCGTCGCCGGATTCGCCGATGATTATGCGTTCGTTATCCAGGGATTGCTCGATCTCTACGAAGCTTCGTTCGACATCGAATGGCTGAAGTTCGCCGTCGAGCTGCAGGAGACGCAGGACCGCTTGTTTCTCGATGAAAATAATGGCGGCTATTTCAGCACGAGCGGCGTCGACAAAAATGTCGTCATGCGGATGAAAGACGACAACGACGGCGCCGAGCCGGCCGCGAGTTCTGTGGCCGCGAATAATTTGCTTCGGCTATCGGGGATTATGGATCGAAGCGATTGGCAGGAACGCGCGGAAGCTTGTGTAAACGCTTTTGCCGCGACCATCTCAAGTTTCCCGAGCGCGATGCCGCAAATGTTGACCGCGCTCGAGCATGCCCGAAGTAAGTCGCGTCAAATCGTGGTCGCGGGCAAGCCCGGCGCGCCGGACACGAAAGCTCTGCTGGCCGAAATGCATCGTCATTTCCTGCCTAACAAGGTTCTTCTGTTGGCCGATGGCGGGACAGGACAAAGTTATCTCGGCGAGAAAAATGAAGCGATCCGGGCCATGTCGCCGGTAAATGGCAAGGCGGCGGCGTACGTTTGCGAGAACTTTACCTGCAAGGCGCCGGTGACGGACACTGAGTCGTTGCAGAAGCTGTTGGTCGGTCTGTAGGGGACGCTGTTAGCGTCCCATGGGAAGCCGACGGCTTCCCCTACAGGGGAGAGAAGCTAAACGCCTTCGATCACCAGCATGTGCGTCTTCGCCGTGGCGTGACGCTTTTTGCGCGGCTCGCGATATTCCTCGCTGTTAAGCCATTCCTTGGCTCGATCGATCGACGGAAATTCAAGGATAACAATTCGTTTCGGTTTCCAGTTTCCCTCCAGCACTTCCGTCTTTCCGCCGCGCACAATGTATTTGCCGCCATATTTCTCGACGGTCGCGCTCGCCTGTTTCTTGTATTCTTCGTAACCAACGGGATCGGTAATCTCGATTTCGACAATTACGTAGGCTGACATTTGAGAAGGTTTCGGGGTGGAGGGTTGATTGAAAGATAGAATCAACTGCCGTTGCCGGATTCATCGATTTCTTTTTGAATGCCAGGCCTCCGACGTTTTAAACGCAGCCAGTTATTCCAGGTCTTCCGCATGCTGTCGCGCGGCGTGAGATATTGCTGGTTCAGTTCGTTGCTCTTCAGGATCTGGGTGAGGACGCCGTTCACGGACAGGTCGTCGGTGTTGAGGATGGTGTAGGCCGTCCCGACAGCGGCCGCGTGATGCGCGTCGCTCGCCGCGGTCATCGGCAGTCCGCGTTCCTGCGCATATTTGAACGCATAACGATTATATCGGCGCAACGTGGTCGCGGCATTGAACACTTCGATCGCGTCGATAGGCAACGTTTCCAGCACGGAAAAACGGATGCCGGCCCGGAACAGATCGTAAGGATGCGGCGGGATCGCCAATCCGCCACGCTCATGTATCAGTTCGCAAATCTCCCGCGCCGGCCGGCCTTTTAATTTCGCCGGGTTCGGGAGCATCGCCCCGATGCATAACAAGTGGCCTTCCGCGGTCGTCACTTCGACTCCGGGAATAATGAGGAAATCGTCCACCGGCATCCCATCTTCGCGCATCAATTTCTTTTGCAGGAGGTACTCATCCGCCTCGCAGGTGTTGTGGTCGGTAATGGCAACGCCGTTCAGGCCCTTTGCCCTGGCCGCCGTGATCAACTCCTCCGGACTGGAGACGCCGTCCCCAGAGAAAAAGGTATGGGTGTGGAGATCGAAGTTGAGCGGCACTTCGCGGAAAGTAATTTGGCCGCAGGCAAATGGAAAGTATCGGTTTCAAGGAGTGGGCGATGGTGTGTGACGCAGTTGGGCGCGGCGATCAATCGGTTTTAGTCCGCAAAGGCGGGATCGCCGAAGGTCGCGACGGTTTTTCGTTCAAGCACCGCGAGTTCTTTTTGTTCCCGACATGGTTCCACGAACAAGCGGACAAGGTGAAGACCGACGCTCCATTTCCCGAACAGGATTTGAAAACGATCACCATCGACGTATTCGCGATCGTCGAATCGATTTCCGTAGTTTCGGAGTGGAAAGTTGCACAGGCATTGGAACCGTTGCACATCCTGCGACCGGAAGTTGTGCGCGAGCGTTTCGACTATGATGAAGCGCCGGGCGTGCATGTAGCCTTCGTGCGCGCGTTTAGCCTTTCCCGTCCGTGGCAATTCCCTAACGAGAAACGCTATGCCGGCTGTCGATCCTGGGTGAATCTGCCGACACTGCCATCGGGCCTCGATGTAGAGCCGGTCTTAAGCGATGAGCAGCACCGACACCGACGGGATATTTTTGAAACCGCGCTGAAGCGTTAGACCAGCTCTTCTTCGAACACGTCCGGTTCCGGAGTTGTTTCCGGATGCGGTTCTTCGGTCACCCGATTGAATTGCAAATCGTAGAGCCGGCGATAATGACCCGATTTTTCCAGCAGCTCCGCGTGTGTGCCAACTTCCTTGATGGTGCCGTGATCCATTACCACGATCTGGTCGGCGGAGAGAATCGTCGAAAGCCGGTGAGCAATGGCGATTACGGTGCGGCCGGCGGAAAGGCGCTCGAGCGCGCGTTGAATTTGTTGTTCCGATTCGGAGTCGAGCGCCGAAGTCGCTTCGTCGAGCAGCAGGATGGGCGCGTTTTTCAATAAGGCTCGCGCGATGGCGATGCGCTGCTGCTGGCCACCGGAAAGCAAACAACCTTTGTCGCCAATGACAGTTTGATAACGCTCCGGCTGAGCCATGATGAAGTCATGCGCGAACGCCGTTTGTGCTGCCGCGTAAACTTCCTCCGGGGTCGCGTCGAGTCGCCCGAACAGGATGTTTTTGAAAATGGTGTCGTGAAACAGGAAGGTTTCCTGGGTAACGAGCCCAATCTGGTTCCGCAGTGATCGTTGGGTAACCTGCCGCAAATCCTGGCCGTCGATCCGGATCGATCCTGCAGTTGGATCGTAAAGACGCAGAATGAGGGAGAGAATCGTCGATTTGCCGGCGCCGCTGGCACCCACCAGGGCGAAAGTTTTCCCGGCTTCGACGCGCAGGTTCAAATTTTGAACGGCGTCGGCGATGCCGGTAGCATAACGAAACGTCGTGCCATCGAATTCGATCTCGCCCTTGGTGACTCTTAGCGCGAGGGCGTTAGGCGCGTTTTGCACACTCGGGATCGAATCGAGCAACGCGAAAATCTTCTGCGTCGCGCCAACTGTGCGTTGCATAACGATGTGAAGTTTGCTCAGCGTCTTGATCGGGTCGTAGAGCATGAAGATGCCGGTCAGCAGGCCCACGAATTTGCCGGCCGGCAAACCTGTCTCCTTGACGTAGAACAGGGCGAGTCCGACTCCGATCGCGGCGATTGCTTCCACCATGGGGCCGATCGCTTCCATCATTCTTGTCATCCGCATCGAATTCGAAAACTGCTGCTGGGTTGCTTTCTTGAATGCTTTTTCCTGGAACGCTTCCCGAGCGAACGATTTCACCACCCGAATGCCGGCAAATGTTTCCTGCATCGTGGTTGTCATCAGGGCCATGCCTGTTTGTTCGCTTTGCACCGCCCGCCGGGCCTGTCGCGTGAGGTAGCGCATCGGCAGGAGACACACAGGAAACAACACGAGCGTTACCAAGGTGAACTTCCAGTCGAAGTAGCAAAGAACCGCAATCGCCGAGATGATAGATACCGGCTGCTTGAAAACGTCGGCGCTGACGGTGTTGAGCGCCATTTGCATGCTGCGGGTGTCGTTAGCGACCCGCGACATCAGGAAGCCGGTGCGCATCTTGTTGAAGAAATCCATCGAATGACTAACGAGTTTGTTGAACAGGTCGTTACGAATGTCGGTAACGACGCGGTTACTCACCCACGTCATGTAGTAGCCACTTCCGAACGAGAGCAGGCTGCGCACAGTCATGATCAGCGGAATCAACAGGCAGATCACAAAGATCGAAGAATTAATCTGCGCTCCGTGCGTCAGCAGCTCCTGGCGATGGCCCCATGCAGCTTTCGCATTCGGCACCGCGCCGTCGAATACGAACGTCCAGACCTGCGAGATGACGAGCGGGAGTAATCCGCTCGTCGACCCAAAGACGGCACCGAACGCGATGCCAAGAATGAATCGCCACTTGTATGGCTTCACGTACATGAACAGGCGCCGGTAAAGACCTCGCGCGGCTTGAACCGTTTGTTTGAACGTGGGCCTGACTCTGTCAGCCTTCTTTTCCTTCATGGGCTGGATAACGTGTCCGCTCGGACAGCAGCGAATTCATAGCATAAATCACGGCTTCCGTCGATATTAGGTTCATCGGAAACCGCATCTGTTTCGGGGCAAACTCAGTGACCGGTGTCCGCGATTCTCCCTGGAGGATCAACGCCGGGCTTTCCCGCGGCCGCCAATGAAACGGGTTAGTTGGACCGAATAGGACGACCTGCGGAGTATGTAACGCTGCCGCGATGTGAACCGGCGCCGAATCAACCGTTACGACAAGGCGCGCATCCGCGATCAATGCCGCCAGGCCGAGCAGGTCTGTCTGGCCGCTAAGATCGACGACGTCGTCTTTGCCGAGCCGCGATTTGATCTGCGCGATGTGGTTTTGCTCAGCCACCGATTTGCCGCCGGTTAACACGCAATCGGATTTCCATTGCCCACGAATCGCCCGTATCGCTCCGGCCCAACGATCTGGTTCCCAGAATTTTTCGGCCCTCGCCGATCCCGAATGGAAAATGATGAAATCGTCGCCGATGCCGAAACGCTTTCGGAGTTCGTTTGCGCGTAAGCGAACGTCCGCCGGCAGTTTGAGCTCAACCGCCGGCGCTGCTGCAGTGATGCCTAACGGTTCAAGCAGGGAGAGATTGTATTCGATCATGTGCATGTCGTGCATCCGATGCTCGACAAACTCGTTGTAGGCATGTCGCCGGAATTTCGAACGTCGTTTAAGCCTAACCGACACGATCCGTTTGCGCGCGCGGGACAGCAGCGTTAGCGACGCCGAACGATCGTTGCGGGTGAAATCGACGCAGTAGTCGAATTTCTGTCGGAATACCTTCAGGAAGTTTTTGAAATCGCTCAGCCCCCGCCGCATCACGATCGTTTGGTCGACGTGTGCGATTGCCGGAAGCAATGCTTCGCTCTCACGCGAAATCACCAGCGTGATTTTCGCGCTCGGGTATTTGTTTCGCGCCGCAGCGATCGCCGGCGTCGTCAGGATCAAATCGCCGATGCGCTTGAGCTGGATGAAAAGGATATTCATTTAACTGCGCGTCGCGTCAATTTCTGGGGAGCGCACGCGCCCCGCGTGCGATCGCGGCGCCCTCGCCGCGATTGATCTTAAACGGATACAGGCTTTTCGGCGAGGGCGCCGAAAAGAACACGCGAGGCGCGTGCGCTCCCCAAATCATTGCGTCATCGACATCGCGGTCTGGTAGGCCCCTAACAATCGCGTCCGGTAGTGATCCCAGGTGAAATTTTCGACCACCCGTTGGCGCGCGGCTTCGCCCATGCGCTCGGCGATGTCCGGATGTTTGTAGAGATGCTCGATGGCCGCGGCGAGGGCGTCGATGTCGCCCGGCTTGATGATTATGCCTTCGACGCCATCACGAATCACGTCGCCCGACTCACGCGTCGTGATGCAACCGAGCCCGCAGGCCGCAGCTTCGTAAACCGTCTTCGCGCTGCCCTCGAGTCGTGATGGAAAAACATAAACCGATCCCTGGTTGAGGTAATTCTCGGGATCCTTCTTGAAGCCGATGACGTGAACGTCGGGGCGCGAGAATTTCTCCAGGTATGGCTTCATCTCCGCGTGCACGTTTCCCATCAGCCACAGCTCCGCATCTCGCAGATTCAAGCGGTGCCACGCTTCAAGAAGATGATGGACGCCTTTGCGCTCGATTAATGCGCCGGAAAAAATCGCGCGGAACTTTTTAGGGCGATTCCGCCCATCCGGCTCGGAGCGCGGCTTAAAACGGTCCACATCCACACCCCGCGGCAGATAAAACATTCTTTCGGCTGGAAAATTGTTTTCACGGAATGTCTCCGCCGCTTTTTCCGAGAGCACGACAACAAGCGTGGCCAGGTCGTACTCCTCGAGAAATCGTTCGCGTTCCAGCAGGAATCGCGATTTCCAACTCTCGCCGATCTTTGATTGCTGACTGCTGTCCTCCGGTCGCTGTCCGCTACGATGCACCGTCGGTATTTCGATCAGCGACGGAATGTTCTTTCGTTTGGCGACGCGCAATGATTCCAGGCAATCGCCCGACCAGCTATGGAAGAAATCGTAGCGGCCGGTGTCCAGCATGCGCGCAGCGACCCGGTCGAGATAACGCTTTTTCGCGCCGTAATATTGTTTGCTGTCCAGGAACGACGAAAGCAACCGCACCGGATGCCAGCGCAGCGAGCGAATCAACCGGGCGGGGATTTCGCTCTGCCGGTTGTCGTAGGCCACAGCCCTCCCGAGAAACCCATGGCGATAAGATGCTCGCAAGGCCTCGAACGAGTCCGTGTCCAGCCCGTGGCCGCCGATCCGGGCGAAAATCGAGTAAAGAAGGCTCCTGGGAAGCATGTGAACATTTGAGATTCCTCAACTTCCCCCTCAATGACAAGATGCGAACCTTTCGATGCCCGAAGACAAGGTAACAGTCGGTTTCGTCCGCCGCGGATATTCGCCAACCGGCGGCGCGGAAGCGTATTTGAAACGGCTGGCCGAAGGGATTATTGAGCTCGGACATTCGGCCCGGCTTTTCACCACGCACGACTGGCCGGAGGAAGAATGGCCGTTTGGCGAGCTGAAGGTGATCGATCGCCGATCGCCAACCGGATTCGCGGACGAACTGGAGAAGATGCGACCCGAGCGGCTGTGTCATGTTCTCATGAGCCTGGATCGAATTCGACGGTGCAATGTTTACCGCGCGGGCGACGGCGTGCACCGCTCCTGGTTGGACCGCCGGGAAAAATTTGCCACGACGTGGGAACGTTGGACGCGCAAGTTCAATCCGAGGCACGATGAGATTCTGCGCCTCGAGAAAACTTTGCTCGACGATCGCGGAGCAGATTGCGTCATCGCCAATTCGCGGATGGTGAAAGATGAGATTGTCGACGTTTACAACTATCGGCCGGATAAGATCGAGATAATACCTAACGGAATTCCGTTGAATCATTTCCGATTCGACGCCGAGCTGCGGCATCGGGCCCGCCTCGATCTCGATCTCAAGCCGGAACAGAACGCGGTGCTGTTTGTCGGCTCGGGCTGGGAACGGAAAGGACTTCGTTATGCCGTGGAGGCAGTCGAAAAAGCAGCCGGCCGGGTGATGTTGTTTGTTGCCGGCCGCGGCAATCAACGCCGTTATCAATCATCGAGGGTGCATTTTCTTGGCGAAGTAACCGATCTGCGGCCGATCTATTCCGCGAGCGATATTTTCATTTTGCCGACAATCTACGATCCGTTCTCGAACGCCTGCCTGGAAGCGCTGGCCTGCGGATTGCCGGTGATCACGACCCGCTCAAATGGCTTTAGTGAAATTATCGAAAACCAGATCCACGGATCGATTGTCGATCGGCCGGACGATGTCGCGGAGTTGCGAAAGGCGATCGAGACCTGGTCGGATCCGACCCGACGTTCTGCTGCGCGGTCAGCGATTCGTAACCGTTCGTCGCAATTCGATATCTCGAGAAATGTATCGGCTACGTTGCAGATCCTATTGCGAGCGGCAGCTAAATCCAATGCTCCGTAACATCGACCGTAAGCCGCTTACGGTGGAACGATGAAACCGTTCCAGGGTAGTCACTCTCAGGCGGCGCCATGAAATCGACCCAGGATCAGTTCGTTAGGCCGGATTTACGGCCGCGGCACCATTTCCGCCGCGTAATTTTCGTTCTGGCTTCGCAGCGAAGGCAGAATGATTGGGACATTGATCGTAGTCAGCTTTCCCGGCATGAACCGCCATTTGCGGAATGCCCGGACGATGGATTGGTCCACTACCTTGTTTCCGGTGGTTTCGAGAATTTGCACTCGTTTAACCCGGCCGTTCCTCGGATTAATCGTTAGCGTCGCGATTCCGCGGCGGGTTACTCCGCGTCCGGTCTTCTTCGAGGATTTTAGGAGCGGCGATTCAATTTGGGAGCCTTTGAGGGTAGGCGAACTCGGTTGCGCGAATGCGCCACTGGCCAACGCTGAGAGCAGGAAAAGGGAAACCAATCGAGCCACTAGCCTTTAGCTAGCAAGTTGCGGCCCAGAGGCGGCAATTGGCGGTATTCGCTAGGCCGTTTTGGTGAGCTTCGCGATTCGCAGCTTCACCAGTTTCCGGACAATCGTCGCCGGGATCGGCTTGTCCGGCTGAAATTGGATGCCGCCCTTTGTGATCTTGAATCCCTTGAGGTTTCGCTTCAGCTGCTGAACCACTGAGCCGGGATAGAACGCGCAGTGGTTCGCCGCGACGGCAAAACTGACCAGGAATTTCCCGTTGAGTCGAAAACTGGGAACGCCGTAGGCGATACACTCTTTCGCGTTGGGCGCGGCGGCTTTGATCGTGTTGCGAAGACGTTGAAGTGCGGCCCGCTTGTCACTCGGAATTGCCGCCAGGTAACCGGCGGGCGTCTCGGGTTTAGCGGACTTCTTTGATCGAAGCCCTCGAACCCTCGTCATGCCGCAGCCAGCGCTGCGTCGACATCAGGGAAAATGCGAAAGACCTGGTCGAGGCGAGCGATTTCGAAAATGGAGCGAACGTTTTCCTGGAGCGCGGCGAGCGCGAACTTGCCGCCGTATTCGTCGACGTGCTGCATGCCTTCGATCAAAACGGCGAGGCCGGAGCTATCAATGTAGGTGACGCGCGAAAGATCGACCACGAGCGGGGTCACTTTCTTCTGCGTCATTTGAGCGAGTGAAACCGATACGCGCGGCGAAATGTGAAGATCGATTTCACCTTCCAGCGGGAGCACATTCGGCCGCTCGGTAGCGAGAATGGGGTTGGTCTTTTTCGGCATAAGTGTCTCTCGATTCATTACCAACCTAGCGTACGGATGACTTCGTTTACGTTGCCCAAATCATCAAATAAAAAATCGGGATTTAAGGCGGAAAGTTTGGTGCGCGACCAGTTTCCCGTGGCGACCGCAATTGTGCGTGCGCCAATGGCTTTGCCGCAGCTGATGTCGTGACCGGTGTCGCCGATGACGTCGACCTGCGCGGCATCAAATTCGTGGCCGTGCTTTTCCTGCGCGCGGGCCCGCGCGAACGCGCCGAGCTCATTGCGATCGTGATGGTCGTCGGCAAACGCGCCGAACTCGAAATAATCCCAGAGGCCGTAGCGTCGCAGCTTCAGCTCCGCGCCGCGTTTGATGTTGCCGGTGAGCAATGCGACCACTCGATTGGGATTCGATTTCATGCGGGAGAGGATTTCTGAAATGCCCGGCAAAATGCGGCCATTCAGCGTAGGAAGAAGACGAGCGAGGTGGGCTACGTATTCATCCAAAAACGCTCCAACGTTTTCCGCAGTAGGATCGACATCGTATTTTCTCAGAATGTCGGCGACGATATTTGCATCGGTCTTGCCGGCGATTTCAATGCTGCTGAGGTCGTCCTTTTTCTTCCAACGATCGGCAATGATGATCTTCAACGCGTCAGTGCCGGCGCCCAGCGTGTTGACGAGTGTGCCGTCGATGTCGAAGAGGAGCAGGCGCTTGGTTTGCACAGCGGATTTATCCACAGATCTCGCAGATTTACACGCATTCTGTTCGTTGAGAAATAATCTGCGAAAATCCATCTAACCTGTGGATCAAGATAGTTACCGCGGAAGAATCGCGCCGTCGCCGACCGGATATCTTCATCTGGGTCACGCAATGACGTTTTGGCGGGCGCAGGAGCGAGCGCGCGCGGCCGGGGGCAAATTGATTTTACGAATCGAGGACCTCGATGGATCGCGCTGTCGCGCTGAGTTCCGGGATGCGATCGCGGAAGATTTGAACTGGTTCGGGCTCGAATGGGATGAAGGACCCTATTTCCAAAGCGAGCGCCCCGATTTGTATCTTGCTACCCTGAATAAACTGCGGGCCGGCGGGTTCGTTTATCCCTGCAAATGTTCGCGGAAGGATGTTGCTGCGGCTTCGCTCGCGCCGCATGACGAAGATGAAGAGCCGATCTATCCGGGGACGTGCCGGCCGGATAAAACTGTAGTGTCCGTCGTCACGGCGGAGAATAGAGTGCCGCCAGCGGCCGCTACAGAAGGGAGTGTTAATTGGCGATTTCGTGTTCCAGACGGCGAAGACCTCTCATATCGCGATCTTCGCCTTGGCGACCAACGCGCGATTGCCGGAAAACATTTCGGCGATTTCATCGTGTGGCGGCGCGACGACGTGCCGGCCTATCAACTGGCGGTGGTGGCGGATGACGCGGAGATGGGAATCACCGAAGTCGTGCGCGGCGAAGATCTACTGACGTCCACGTTCCGGCAGCTGCTGATTTATCGTGCGCTTGGCCTAACGGCTCCGCAATTCTATCACGCGCCGTTGATTCTCGATGAGTCAGGGAAGCGGCTGGCGAAACGGCATGCCGCGATGAGTTTGCGCGCGTTGCGGGATGGCGGAGCGCAGCCGGAAGACTTGCGACTACGGTACAATTCTATGTAGCCACGGCCCTGCGGGCCGTTTTAGTGGTCATGTTTTTCAGAGGAACGGCCCGCAGGGCCGTAGCTACAAAGATTGCTGCAGGGAAATCAGAGCACCGGTGCGTGCATCATCATCACGGCAATCATGCTGCCGAGGAATGCCAGGAGCGCCACCGCGACTGCTGCAAAAATCAGGTTCTTATTCGGGTCGCGGTCTTTTTTTCGTCCAGGAAACGGCGAAGCATTTGTGAAGTCGACCGGCGCGGCGCTCATCTCCGCCGGGCGCGCCTCTGCTGCTTCAAAATCGGGCAGCGGTTCGTGTCCGCTCGTATCGGCCTCGAAACGGGCGTCGATCCCGCCGAAACGGATCCGATCATCGAATCGGAGTGGCGTTTCGTTGACCGGAACGCCGTTGACGCGAGTTCCGTTGGTCGAGCCGAGGTCTTTCAACCGATAGGTGTCCCCAGTTAGCTCCAGTTGGGCATGGCGACCTGAAACCGATGCATCGTCGAGCACAATCGCGTTGTCCGGTGCGCGACCGATGGTTACTAGTTCATCAACGAGTTCGTGAGCGACTCCGGCGATAACGAGCTTTGGCATGAGGCGAGGCGGACTATGCCATGTGTCCCGGCGCGAAGTCGAGGAATCTCTTGGTTGTGCGGCGCGGCAAAAGCGACCGCGTTCGATTGACCCATCACCGGCGCGCCAGCATAGTGCCGACTCCCGATGGGTATCGAACTGACGCGCAACTTCTGCATTATCGCGCATATCGATCACGGCAAGACGACCTTGTCGGATCGTTTGCTCGAGAGCACGGGAACTATCCACGAGCGTGAAAAGCAGGACCAGCTGCTCGATTCAATGGATTTGGAGCGCGAGCGCGGGATCACAATCAAAGCACATCCGGTGGCGATGAAGTACCGGGCGAAAGATGGACAGGAATATCGGCTGAATCTGTTGGATACGCCGGGACATGTCGATTTTGCCTACGAGGTGTCGCGCTCGCTCGCTGCCTGTGAAGGCGCGCTCCTGATTGTCGACGCCGCCCAGGGGGTTGAAGCGCAAACCGTGGCGAATGTTCACCTGGCGCACAAACAGGGCCTAACGATCATCCCGGTGATCAATAAGATCGATTTGCCCAACGCGGACATTCCATCGGTACACAAGCAGCTGGAGGAAATCCTGGCCATTCCCGCCGAGGAAGCAATCGACGCCAGCGCGAAAATGGGGATCGGCATCGAAAATATTCTGGAAGCGATCGTGCATCGAATTCCACCGCCGGAAAAACCAGAGGACGAAATTTTGCGCGCTTTGGTCTTCGATTCCGTGTTCGACGTTTATCGCGGCGTCGTCGGCTACGTCCGGGTGGTCTCGGGAAAAATGGAGGCCGACCAGGCGATTAAGTTGATGCGCAATGACGCGCGTTATGAGGTCAAGGATGTCGGTGTGTTCACGCCGAAGATGTATGCGCAGAAACGGTTGAACGCGGGAGACGTCGGCTATTTCATCGCGAACATCAAGACTACCGCGGAATTAAGAATCGGCGACACCGTAACCGATCAAAGAAATCCGGCACGGGAGCCTTTGCCAGGTTTCCAGGAAATTCATCCAATGGTGTTCAGCGGGATTTATCCGATTAACACCGCTGACTTCGAGCATTTGAAGACAGCGATCGGCAAACTGCGATTGAACGACAGCGCTTTCATTTACACGCCGGAAAGTTCGGTTGCGCTCGGTTTCGGGTTTCGCTGCGGATTTCTCGGGCTCTTGCACATGGAGATCATCCAGGAACGATTGCGGCGTGAGTACAACATGGACATCATCGCGACGAGTCCGAGCGTTGTTTACGAAGTCGAGACCACAGCCGGCGAAACATTGTTGATCGATAATCCGGCGCACCTGCCGGATCCGAGCGTGATCCATGAAATCCGGGAACCGATTGTGAAGGCCTACGTTCTTTGCCCTAACGAAAACATTGGGGACATCCTGCAGCTGATCCTGGAAAAGCGCGGCCAAATGGATCATACCGAGACGCTCGACGCGCGGCGCGTCATGCTGCACTGCGAATTGCCGCTCAACGAAATCCTGGTCGATTTCAACGACAAGATTAAATCGATCACGCGGGGCTACGGTTCGATGGATTACGAACACGCCGGTTACCGCGCGGCGAGGCTGGTGAAGCTTGACCTTTTGGTAAACGGCGAACCGGTCGACGCGTTTTCCACGATCGTTCACAAGGACCGCGCCGAGGCGAGGGGACGCCAGCTGGCGTCGAAGCTCAAGGAAGTGATTCCACGCCAGCTTTACCAGGTAGCCATCCAGGCGGCAATCGGCGGAAAAATTATTGCCCGGGAGAGTGTTTCGGCCTTGCGAAAAAACGTGACCGCGAAATGCTACGGCGGCGATATCACACGAAAGCGCAAATTGCTGGAGAAACAAAAAGAAGGCAAAAAACGAATGAAGAGTATCGGGAAGATCAACATCCCGCAGGAAGCCTTTATCCAGGTGCTCAAGGCGCAATGACCGCAGGCAGCACAATGGCGAAACTCGAATCTCGAAATCCGAAACAAATCCGAATGATAAACTTTGAAAACACAAGACGATCCGGCCGCTCTACAGTTCATCATTCGGGGTTCGTTATTGTTTTGAGCTTCGAATTTCGAGCTTCGAATTTTCAATAATGTTTACCTCGCGCCACGTTAAACACAGCCGCTTGTTGCTGCGGCACGCGCAAAAATATCTGCGCTATAAAAAGGACGTTCTTCACCCCGAGGACCACGAAGAGGTCGCGGCGGGAATGCGAAGGCTGCACGCGGCGTTACGCCAGCGCGACCGGAAACAAATCGAGGCGCGTGCCGAGGAACTGGATGCCAGGCTTCACAAGCTGTTGCCGATAACCTGGGAGTCGCACTGGCGGGAAAATTGCGAAGTGTTTCTCGTCGCGATTGTCGTCGCCGTCGGTATTCGTTCGTATTTCCTGCAACCGTTCAAGATCCCGACTGGTTCGATGCAGCCGACGCTAAACGGAATTATCGGTTATCCTTCTGACAAGCCGGCGCCTAACGGATTGCAACAGATCGCCGAGTTCATCGTTCTTGGCCGGAATTATATCGATGCGGTGTCGGCCGACGACGACCAACTACTCCAGGTGCAAACGGTCAAGCGGGCTTTCTTCTTCACCCTGTCGCGACTCGTATTTGACCATCAACCTCCGTTAAACGTCTACGCCCCACCCGATACGTTGCGCGATCAATTCCAGGTTTCACCGGGTAAAATGTATCGCAAAGGCGAGGTGATCGCGCGCGGATACATCGACACCGGCGACCAGGTTTTCGTCGACAAGTTCAGCTACAACTTCGTGAAACCGCATCGCGGCGACGTTTTCGTGTTCCGGACTAACGGAATTCCGCTAATTCGCGAGGACCCGGTGACCGGTGCGCCATTTTACATCAAACGTCTTGCCGGTTTGCCGGGTGACAATTTCCGGATCGAACCGCCGCGTTTGTATATCAACGGAATCCCGGCGGAAAATCTGTCCTACGGTTTCAAGCGCGTTATCGAGGCAAAACCGCCCTATCGTGGTTACTCGGAGGGCCCGTTGAACCTGAGCGAGGCCGAAAAACATTCGCAGCAAGTGCACGCCGCGCGCGAGGAAGCGATAAAGAACGGGCAGATGGAGCGTCTTCGCCAGTTCCAATCCGATGAGCAGGAGGCTAACGACCGGGTGCAACAGCTCCGCGAAAAGCTTCAGGTGCCGCCGCAAAGTTATTTCGCGCTTGGCGACAACAGCTACAACAGTTTCGACAGCCGCTACTTTCCAGCACAGTGGGATCCGAAGCTTGGAATTCACGTGACTTGAAGTCGCGGC
>JADMIO010768773.1_pt1 | contig 42293 bp, 48 predicted proteins | sample 8958161 | NCBI WGS metagenome assembly JADMIO01 (sample SAMN16585339, study PRJNA669376) | soil metagenome | isolation source: Crop rotation soil | place: USA: Cullars Rotation, Alabama | collected 2011 | reverse complement strand
CGCGACAACTTGTCCACGTGGAATTCTAAGCTTAGGATCCCAATGTGCTGGAAAGACGGCTACTTATTTGCATTTACCTGCAGGGGACTATGTCTTTAAGGTGCAGGGAAGCAACAGTCAGGGTGTATGGAGCCCAAAGATCGCCGAATTAAAGATCACCGTAAATCCGCCCTGGTGGCGTAGCTGGTGGGCCTGGGTTATATATGCCCTGTTGGTCGGTTTCGCAGTGAGAGCTTATTTCGTATTCAGGATCAACAAAGCGAAACTTCAATCGCAGTTGAATTTTGAACACCAGGAAGCAAAAAGAATAAAAGAGCTGGATGCTGTGAAAACGCAGTTGTATGCAAACATCACCCATGAATTCCGCACACCGCTTACCGTTATATTAGGGATGGCCAACCAGGTAAAAAAAGATCCTGGAAAATACCTGGATACTGGAGTCGAGATGATCGTGCGCAATGGCGAAAATCTTTTATACCTCGTAAATGAAATGCTCGATCTTTCGAAATTGGAAAGTGGGAAGATGACATTGAACCTGGTCAATGGTGATATCATTTCTTTTCTCAGGTACATAGTAGAATCTTTTCAGTCATTGGCAGCCAGCCAAAAAAAGCAATTCCACTTCCTGGCCGATACTGACGAACTGGTTGTTGCTTATGACGCAGAGAAGATAAGGCAGATCATTACCAACTTATTCTCAAATGCATTAAAATTTACCCCTGAACAGGGCAATATCTACGTTAGCATTTCGCAGGAAGCTGAAGCTGGTAGTGACAGCACTTTATTGTTGCTGAGAGTAAAAGACACCGGTATTGGTATTCCCGAAAACCAGGTGCCGCATATATTCGATCGGTTTTACCAGTTAGACAATAGCCACACACGTAAAGCGGAAGGAACCGGAATTGGCCTGGCGCTTACCAAAGAATTGGTTAAGCTGATGAATGGATCCATCGCTGTGAAAAGTCCGCCTGTTGGTGCAACCCGGGGAACAGAGTTTATCATTCAGATTTCATTGGCCAAAGCAGGAGCAGATGATGCGACTGTGATCAAGACAGCAGCAAAGGAAATTAGCCTGCCCGTTATTGAAGATAAGAAGGCAAGCAATGGTAATGATGAGGCAGAGAATAACCTGGGCGGGCAGCCGTTGATCTTATTGGTAGAAGACAATGCAGACGTAGTAGCTTATACCGCGAGCTGCTTGCCGGAATACAAACTAGCGGTAGGCAAAGATGGACGGGAAGGCTTTGAGATCGCTGTTGACATTATCCCAGACCTGATCATCACGGATGTGATGATGCCTTTTGTAGACGGATTTGAAATGTCCCGCAAACTTCGCCAGGATAAGCGAACAAGCCATATACCCATTATCATGCTTACTGCAAAAGCGGATATGCAAAGTAAATTAGAGGGTATTGAGAAAGGCGCGGATGTATATCTTGAAAAGCCTTTTCATAAAGAAGAGTTATTGTTAAGAATAAGAAAGCTGCTCGAACAAAGGAAGAATCTGCAATTGTATTATAGCAGGCAGATGGGTATCACTGAAATTTCCGAAAACTCACCGGCGCAGGATCCAATGATCATTTTGGAGGAAAAAGCCGAACATGAATTTGTGAAGCGGGTGAGGGAAATAGTGGAAGCTAATTTTAGTAACTATGAATTTAGTGTTGAGCAATTGTGTAAACAAGTGTTCATGAGTCATTCACAGTTGCATCGAAAACTGGATGCGCTTACGGGATGCTCTCCAAATAAATTCATCAGGACGGTACGTTTGAATAAAGCAAAAGAACTATTGAAGGATCCGGCAGAGAGTATCGCTTCCATTGCATTGGACTGCGGCTATAACGATCCCGGGTATTTTGCGAGAGTATTTAAGCAGGAGATGGGAGTAACGCCACAGGAGTGGAGGAGCAAGTAGTATCTCCTTAAGAGAGAATCAGATCAAAAATTCGTTGGCCCATTATAACGACGCCTTAGGTTCATTGGCGATGGAAGGAATAGGTTCATTTTATTATCGCCATCTTCTTTGCGTGGAGCTTCGTTCTTATCGATACCAACCAGTGCATTTACGTGCGGGATCGAATCATCTTCACCTGCGTTTCCGCTGCCGGTTTGAGCATTCACTTCCGGTATCAGCGGTTCTTCAGGTTTCATAACACAAAAACCCATTGTCGGTGCGCAGTCGATGATTTGTGTACTAATAGTGGTCGGTTCTATTTTTATGTTCCATTCAAATGTAGGGACGATCAATGACTGTGTCGGCAATGCGGAAAGCAAGTGTCCACTCAATTCATGATCGACCGATTGTGCAATTGAAACTTCGGCCCTGAAAAGCAAACTTCCAAAGCACAATAGCAGGATGGCCATGTATTTCTTCCAGGAGGAAACAGGCTCAGCAAGTACGTAATGGGGAATAACGATCCGGATACGTTCCACCTGTGAATTTTGAAATCTGCCGCAAACGCCGGAACCTTCATGTGAAATAAGATAGGCCTTCACTTGCTCATCCGTCATATTCGTAAAATCGATAACTATCTTTTTACATGAATCACAATGCCTGCCTGCGCCATCAGGACGCATTTCATCCCATGACTGATGACAGGGTTCTGGTATGCTGATCTTGAAGGTGGGAGAAGTCATGACGGATCGGGCTGTTCGTATGTCTTAAAATTAAACTTTTTTCAGTGAACCAAGGATCGTTACGGTGTATTTTTCCCAATTTTGAGAATCAATTGCCAACTCAGTTCTTTTGTATCGGCGGCCATCCAATGCCTGCCTAATTGTTCCCGGAGGATTGGTACAGGATCAGCATTCCCCGCAGCAATAAATCTTTTTGTCGCCGACCAGGTAGTAACGTGGCCCATCAACTCCTCTAAACTGCTTCGCTTTTTCATGAAGAATGTGGGTGCCTGTAATTCTTCAAACGGAAAGGGGAGTGTTTTGTATTCGTTGTCGATCATCCGGTTCTCATCCTGCCAATGATCCCCAACAACATTGTCATGAAAATTTCGAATTATGTTATCGATATCATGTGAAATGAAAGGGAGTCCATATGCCCATGCAGCGATGATCGCATCTTTTTTCATCACTCTTTTTGTAGTGGCATAGAAGCGTTCATGATCGAACCAGTGAATGGCCTGTGCAACGGTAATGATGTCAACAGAATGATGGGGTAGTGTGCAAAGTTCTGCAGGCTCTACTTTGTAATTTACCTTTTCGTGAGTGAATGCATTTTCAATTTGTGATTCGCTGGGGTCGGTAGCATATACCTGCTGGAAATATTTTGCAAGACCAATTGCCGATTGACCATTACCGGTACCACAATCCCACGCGAGCTCATGATCGGCAGCGACAGATGATAGAAATTGAAAAAGTTCCGCGGGATAAATGGGCCGGTATTTCGCGTATTCATTTGCCCGGGTAGAGAATTCGTCTTTAAAGTTTGGCATCGTAGTAAAAAATTCGGTCCGCCCGTCCTTAGATGGGTTTTGCATTCAACGGAACCTGGCCTGATTTAAATTCCACTCTTTGAATGGCGTCGGCAAGATCCATCGTAAATGTCTCCCAGTTGCCATCGGCATCCAGCACTGCACAATCGAGTTCGCCAACGATATCTTCATTGAATTGCCATAGAATAAAGAAACCTTCTTCATTAGAGAATCCTTCGTCGTCTGCCTGTATAATTCCCTTGGTGCGGTCGCGAAGCGTTGCCTTTATGCAATTGATGATTTCGGGATTGTTATCTTCCAATGCATCCTCTAACAGGAACACTAGGTACATCACTTTCGTTTTCGAGAAAAAATCCTCGATCCACTTGATGGCAGATGTCGGTTTGCATTTCTGTATATTCTTCTTAAGGATGGAGATCTCAGCGCTTGCCTCTGATTTTTTGGTGACAGCATTTCGCTGTACCTGTGCAATATGCCTTGCTTCAGTATCGAATACATCGATGATGGTCCAGTTTTCCGGTTTCTCTTCGAGGTCGAAGTGCAGTTCTGCAGAAAGTCCCTCGCCTTTCAGCGCATCTACCAATTCATTTATGTGAAGGTCGGGGTCTTCTTTGCCCAATATCCTGATGAGGTATCCCATATTGCCGGTTATTGTGTGAGTAGGGCCACTATTAAAGTTGACGAATTTATTTCACAATGCAAAATGGGGAAGGCCGTTGGTCACGAACCTATGGTAAGGTCTTTTGGAAGCAAACGCTGTTCTCAATTCCGATGTACTGTCCGTAGTTGGGTATTTTTTGGTATCCATGCCTCGTATAGAGTTGTATGGCCTCTGGTTGCCTCACGCCGGTTTCGAGTACGCAATGGCGATACCCTAGGTCGGCTGCCCAGTTTTCCAGCTCAGCAAGTACGATACCTGCAATACCCATTCCGCGCTTTGCAGGAATGGTGAACATGCGTTTTACTTCCATAGAATCGGCAGTAAATGCTTTTATCGCGCCGCAAGCGACGGGCAGTTCGTTTTCGTAGGCTACGATCACGTGCCTGATCGCATGCAGCTTATTGTATTGGGCATAGAACGCATGTTCATCACCATCCCTTCTGGCAAGGTCGGCGTCGAGCTGTTGTACCAGCGTTATGAAATCCGGGTTATTCGAGTCCGTTCTTTTGATAACGATCATGGCAGTTGCAATTAGTAATGATTGATCGAAATAAAATTGCGATAATTATCCGGAACTGCCAAGGCCAATCAAATGCAATGATCGTTGTTCCTGTAGGTTAGAAGATGAATTGCAACCCAATGCCGAGATTGCTCAAAAGGTTGGCTCCAATATCAGTTCTGAAAGCGAAATAATCTGTACTTCCGGTATTGGTGCCATTAGAAGAATTTTGCTGCTTACTGTAGCCGATACCCAGCACTTGTGGCATCATGAGTTGCCCGTATAGTTTTTTCCAGAGCTTACAGGATATTCCTGCCGATAGGGTAGCGCTTGCCCCGGTAAGTTTTTGTTTAGCAACATTTGGAAAAGTAAAATCTGTAGCTTCCGAGGTCGATGAAGAGTAACCGGCGCCTACTTGTCCGAATACCATAACCGGGCCGAACACAGGCGCATATCGCCGGTGAAATAGGCCGAAGCTATAACCCTGGCCCTTTACTCGATTAACAGTAGTTCCATTGGCGAAATCTTCATCTTTTTGAGTAACAAATCCCAGCGTAATACCTGTCACCTGGTTCTTTTTGAAGAATCGTCCAACAGAAACCTGGACGGCCGTACCATTGAAGGTGCTTTTGGAATCGGGATAGACGTCGTCTTGCGATTTATAACTAATGGCATTAATATCGCCACCAATAAGCCATGAACCTTTGTTGATCTGTGCAATAGAACCTGAGCTGATGCAAGCAGCTGCGAAAATTGTGAGCATGATTCTAGTCATAGTGTAGTTGTTTTTTTACAGGGCAATTGTTTATGTTTAATTGAAGTTAATGCAATCATAAAGCGGCCACGCGGTACAGTTAAAGTAATCCAAATGTCTGCAAATGGCGTTTAATAATTTAGTGTAAGAAATAGGGCAGGTTTTAAGGGATCAATATATGCGGAACAGGAACTTGCGGTCTGCGCCTTTATTGCCGGCAAACATTTTATAATACTCCCTGGTCTTTTCTATGGTAATATACCGGTATTCATCGCCGGGCTTGCTGAAGTTCCGGCGTACCTCGTTATTACTTTCAATGAATTTCAATACGAATTCGCAGGGAGAAACATGTGTTACCGATAATTTTGAATAAGTGCCGTCCTTAAAATGTTCTTCCCATGTCGATCCGTTCAGCAAAACGTTTACGGTGTCGCCGGAAGGTTCGAGGTATTTGATTTGTTTACGTATGAACAGGCTATTGCAATCCTCTTCTTTCGCAACGCTGACAGGTTCGGTGTCAACAACCTCCCAATCACCATACTGGCTGGTCATGGCAGTAATGATCTTTGAAAATTCAGGACATAGCTTTTGCAAACGAAGGAAAATGTTAGACTTCACTGCTTCGATAGAGTCAGCCTGAAACCTTTCCGCATAGCGTTCAAAATGTTTTGGGACCACCCGGTTGATCCTTTCTTCGCCCGTGCCCTTTTTGTCTTTGTTGAGATCGATACATATCACGTTCACGATGGAGTCATTGTCCATCGTTGATTGAGAAAAAGCGGGCGCCGCAAAACATAGCATTCCGGCGAAAATGTAAAATGAAAAATATCTCATTTGCAATTAGTTTATTTTGATGGGAGTGGAAACGCACAGGGCAATTAGTTTCATATGAAGCAGGTTTAGATCGGGAAGGCTTAGTGATATAAAGATGTGGTTTTTTCACCAAAGCATCAAACATCAGGTATTACAAGAAATATTTTAACAAAAAAATCCTGCTCAAAAACGATGAGCAGGATTTCCAATATTAATATTCTTGAGAAATTAATTTGTCACAACAGGTGCCGTGATCGGCATGCTGCTCTTTACGATCACATAAGTAGAGATCGCATTGTAAGCATGAATATTTGCTGATGTTGATTGAAGGTTGTTTACCCACGGTGCGAAACTATACTCGAATCCGAGTGATTGCCCCGCCATACTCGTTGCTAATTGATCCCTGCGAACCGGAACTGCCATTCCCGGGCACCAGCCGGCGCGATCAGGTTGCCAGTTGCCGCCTTGCGGTTGCACAGGATTGCTTCCACAACCGATCGGTCCCATATAATGATCAAAAGTGTTTGTTCCATTGATCTTGACATGATGAGTGCGATAACACCATTCTGCGCAAGGCCTTCCATCAGGATCATTGGGTGTGGCGTGTCCCCATCCACTGATGATCGTACGAAGAACGGTTGCTTCTGCATTAGCAGGGATGGCAATTGTCTTTGTAAGATCGAATGTAGATGCATCTTCACCGTAGATCACCCCTTCAAGCGAATTCTGGTTGTATTGAAGCACTTTTGAAACTGCATAGTATGGAAAATCAGGAGTGCCTTCGAGATAGTCAAAATCAACCGACAACAACCAGCCATCTGCGGTCCACACTTCAATGAAGGCCCTCAGCGTAACTGTACCCTGCAGCATCGACTTGAAATCTGTTACATCGATCTCAAAGCCACGACCGGTGGCAGAATTATCAACTCCATAGGGTGTGATATATCGTCCGATCTCATACCAGTCACCGCTGGTAGGTTCTTTAACCTGGATATGTGCGAATACATCCCAATCGCCGCAATTTCCTGAGGGGCATCTCAACTTAACATACATCTTCACCTGGTTCACATGTGTGAGGTCACTGGCCATCGTGTATTGATGTTCGGCCGATTGGGAAAGCCCGGCTCCAAAGGCAAGATTCTCATTCAGGAAAGTTGTGTAGGTGCGTTGAATGCCGCCATTGCCGGTAACCTGGAGATCGATGTTTGAAGCGCCGGCACTCTGAAAAGAAATGGTTCCGGACTTTACACCATAAGCGGTTGGCGAGAATTTAATATAAAGCGTTTTACCTGTGCTTACATCGGCCGCGGGAATCGTTACCGACGGATAAAATAAACTATTATTCAGGGAAACGGTATATCCATCCGTTGAACCGATGACAATATCCCCCGTGAGGTTTGATCCATTGATGACAAGGTTTTTCGTAAGGAACTGTCCGATCACCACATTCCCGAAATCCAACACTGCACCAGCATTGGGCACATTGATCGTCGGTTGCGTAGGTGATGTTGTTACCGGGTCCTTCTTACACGAAGCAGTAACGATGATCAGCAAGCTGCCTGCAACGGCAAATAGCGAACGAAAAGATCTTAGGTTCATTGTTTAGATTTTTACTGGTGTTTGGCCTTTTTTGAAGTTGCCAAATGTAGCCCTTTTTTGTGCGACGTCCATTGGCCATCCAGAGGTTTTCAAGATGAATGGTAAGGATTCATCAATACATGACAGATAAATGACAGTTCCTTGGGGGCGGCTTGTCCGATTGCATGGATGACCCGTAGGTTTTGATGCCAGGCCATCTTATGATCCAAGATCTAGGATGTATGATGTGAGGTGCAGGCTAGTGCAGTATTCTAAATTGTGTTGGTGGATGGCCTAAAGGTAATGGCTAGTTACAGGCTCTAGTTACCCAGGAGTATTAAAAAACCTGAGATGACGACGTTATAGAGGGTGGTTGTTATTTCGGGGTTCAAGATAAAAATGCCAGTTGGTGGAATAACAATTCTTTCACGTATGGTTCATTAGTTTTAGGAACAACATTCTCCACCTAAAACTATTTTATGAACCTCATTGCTTATTCCGTCCTGGCATCGGTTTGTTTGTTGAGTTCAAATGGACTCAATGATCCCGCTTCAAAGATCGATCATGCAAGCGCCGTCAATAAATGTTCATTGGCTGCACAGCCTGGCGAACATAAGATGACTGCCATCGAATTCAAAAGCCAGGATTACTGCCGGCTGGAAGTTCCGGATTTCAATTTCGATGCGAAGTTCACACTGGTTAGTGCGACCGTTTATTTTTCAGGGGCGAATTTTAAAGGAGTGGAAACCGGCTACATTACCAGTAGCAGCCTTAAGCCGGTGGCCGCACTGAAAGCCCGTTGTATTCCAGGTTCGATCGTTGTGTTTGATGAAGTAAAAGTGATCGGCCCCGATAAAGAGTTGCGTGTGATACCGGGAAAGAGTTTTGTGTTATTTTGATTATTGGTCGGGCTGTGCTGACCGAATCATTTTTTTAAGCGTGGCAATTTGCCCAAGGTGATAATGAGTATGCTCGATCAGGCCTTGAAGGTTCCGGTAATAGTTTCCGTATTTTTCCATAGCGAATATATTGCCGAGTTTAACATCAGGCATTGTTTCGATAAGTTTCGCCAGTGCTTCGGCATCGGCCAGGGAGCGGCTTACCAATTGTTGCCAATCAGTTTCATTGTTTATTGATGGAAGATCGAAACTGTGCTTGTCATGCGCATTGAGTGGATCGCCCTTCATAACCATCAACACAGCCCGCACAAAATAATTCATGTGAAACACTAACGCCGCGATGCTGTTGTGATCACCCATTTTTGTGGTTGCTTCTTTCCAGCTAAGATCTGCGAGATTTTCTTTTAAGTTAGACGATGTCCAGTTTCCTCCAACATGTACTTCGCGTAAGTGTTTTGCGATCTGTGATGTTATTGTCATGATCAAATGCGTTTTTTACTGAAGAATATATAACAGAGTATGAACCCTGCGAGCAATCCTGTGAGTATGTAATATTCGTAGTTAACATCTTCGAATTGATAAGATACACTGTAATTGCTTCCCTTTGCCTGCATGGAGAGCTCCTGCCGGATCGTAAAATATCGGAAAAGGAATGCTCCGCCGGTACATGCCAGCATTATCAGCGTTGAAACAGACCTGGCAATTCCCGGATCGATAGAAAATAATTTCCAACAACCAACGATCACGATAGGTATTAACGAAACAACCAGGCAAAAAACAATCATTGACTGAAATTCAGTGCCATCATCGGTAGCGGAAAAAAAAGCGTGGTCTATTTTAGGAAGGGACGCATCAAGAATATCCGGATAATATATATACGCAAGAAAAAATACCAGCGCTGAGCAGATCGTGGTCGATATGATAAGGTTTCTTGAATCCCGCATCCGGCAATTTACGCACTACTGGGTTTTTCGCCTCGATCTCCGGTACTCGATCTCTGTCAGAATGAAATCGCCTCTGTCGTATTTGATGCGAATATGGTTTTCGTCAATAATGCCGATATGGCAATAGGCCGGTGGCCAGTTGAATATTACGCCAACATTTGGTATGGAATCGGAGCCAGCTTTTCCCTGGAAAATATAGGTACTTAGTGAATCGAGTACCAACCTCATCGTTAACCCGTCGTAGCCAAACGAAATGCTGTTTGAAACAGAATCCTCCGATATCCATGTGCCTTTGATAAAGTCGAGTATTAGCATAGCGGGATAATGATGGCCATCAACAGGATCATTTTGCGCCTGCGTGAAATTGTTGAGCGCAGCCGTCATAGCAATCAGGATAAGAAAGGGGAGTGCCCGGTTTTTTCGGCGGGAATTAGCAATCATGATCATTCTGCATGAGAAGCCTGGTGGCGCCTGCGGGCATTAAATTCGTTGTAAGATTTTGTAAGATTTAACCCGATCACAAGCAGGCTGAAACCAATAGATACCATTACGAGATCAGTTGCGATCTCAAAAGATCCGATAAGAAAGCAAATGGTAGAAACAAGCATGGTAAGCCCACAGATGATCCTGGCAATGAAGGCAAGCTTTTTCATATGAGACGAGTTTAATGGATTGGTAACTCAAGTTAGGATTAATTTCCAAACAACTGCTTCCCGCTCATTACAATTATTTCAGGATTCACGTCTTCCTTTAAACCAGTTACCAATTCCAAAAATGAAAAAGGTGACTGAAGTAGTAAAGCAAAACAAAAAGATCGTAGCTGGTAAGAATGGCGCACTTCGAGGATCGTACATGAGCAAAAGCCCAACGGCAATGATGGCAGTTACAAGGCTGATGATAAATGTCTTTTGGGGGCTCATAGTATATTTAATTTAGTTGGTCTGAAGTTGCAATTGCTAGTTGTCTCGCTTCACATCTATCTTCCGGTATAAAGTTCCCTTATACACAAGCGTTCCTTTCATTGTGTTGCCTGCGATCCTGAATTCCCAGCGTGCATTACGAACGCTGTCGATGCTGAATAGCAATTTGTCATGCTCCACCCAATGGCAGGTTATGATACCCATTGTGTCTTCTTTGCCTTCAACAATTTTATTCGCCAAAATATCGAACAGGCTGTCATTGAGCTTCGTAATATGATAAACAACGGTCTCGTCGTGACATGGAGAGTTCTTTACCTGGCAAAGGGACCTTCCACGCCATACACCGGCAACAAGCTGTGCATTCACGGTATTTATTAACACCAGCGTGATCACCAATGAAAAAATGAATGGAGATCTCATGTCTTGCTTACTCTTGAACTTGTCGTCCACCGTTAATGCAGTAAGGGATTTGCAGTTGCCTTGTTCACTGGCGCAACGACGGTTCGAAATTAAGGATTTTTGCAGGGAGTTGATCAGTTTTGGCTGCTCATTGAGGTTAAATTTGAATGATCAGCCTTCAATGGGTATCAGCCATTCTTTTGCGAAAATAAAATCTTCTGTCTCTGAGTGAGTATCAATATCTAAAGCGTAGGTCTCTTCAAATTCTGCTAGAACCCGGCGGATGGTAGTTTTACGGCCGAGAAATCCATCCATTTGTGGTTCCCAATCGATCAGGGAATTGTTACGCATCACATTCGCGGGCCTGCTGGGTACGATCCGAACCTTATCGCCCTTGCGAAATGCGCTTGTCACCCTTTTCTTTGATGCAGGTTTTACTTTCTTTCCGGTAAGCGCCTGCTTCACTTCATTGTAATAAAGGCCAATCAGGTTGATGTCCCGTGCCAGTGTAAGGTTGATCGCCTGCGGAATCTCATTTGCGCCAACATACAACAGGATAGGGATGATCCTCTTCCCCAATGCCAACGCACCACCAAGCTCTATCAATACCCATTCACTTTTGATCGAAGCGGGCGTGAGTATCACCAAAAAATCATCACAGTCTTTCAGGTGTTTCCTTATCGACTTATCGATCGACTGACCCGTTTGGATATCCTTTTCATCGAGAAAGGTATTGCAACCTAAAGCAAGCAAGTCTTCAGAAATGCGTCTTGCTGCCCATTGATCTTTACTTGAATGACTGATGAATATTTTCATGAATGCTAATTGCGGTTACTGACTCCGAAAAGTACAGTGATGATCGAAGTTTGTTGCTGACTAAAATACAACTTAAATCAATTCACACCGGTTCTGCAGGCATACATGCTATCAAATACCAACGATTATCTTTTGAGTTGATGTAGAACTGCGGCGTTGAATCAATAGGCGACGGATGGATACGAGGTGAGACAGCAATACCAGGGGCACTACTATGGCCGGCAACCACACGTAAGGAAAATATAATATCGCAATATCGGGTTGGTCGAATGCAAACTGCTGAAACCGGAATGGCGCCGATAAGATTGCATGGGCGACAACATTTACCAATAAAGCGAGACAGGCAATATTCCATACCAGCAAAGCCGTATTTCCAAGGCGTTTCTTTACAAATACAAAATAGTAGATAACAGGAGCGGTTAGCCCGGAGAGAATATCGAAATTCCTTCCTTCAAAAGTGATGAGCCCTGGAACCGCTTTTTGAATGAACAGCCAGAATAATACCGTTTCAATAGGGATCCGGATAACATGCAATGCTGTTAGCATTTTAAGATCGAGTTTGTCGACGAACCTGCGCCCAGCGGGCAGAAGGAATAACGCAATGATCGAAGCCAGTGCAGGCATGATCACAAGAAAAAAGCGAGGAGGCATTGCATCGGTAACGGTATAAAATCCGGTGAACCCGATAATGCCCTGCACGCTCATCCATCCTAAAAGGATGAAAAGGGTGGCATTTGAAAACCTGCTCGCCATATAAAATAACCCCACTGTAATAAATGTGGTTATGATGAAAACGATGCTGATGTAGATCGGAAGATTGTTCATTGTGTTTGATTTTATTTCGATACAAATGTCGAAACGAAATCAGCAGGCCGACTTGCCAAATGACAAGAAATGATCACTTGTGTGAGAATTCCCGCCTGATACGGCTCAAAGATGAATCTGTGATCCCGAGATAGGAGGCAATATGTTTGAGGGGCGCCTTTTGAAAGATTTCCGGTCTCGTGTTGATGAGCATTTTATAACGTTGTTCCGCAGTATCATTGATCAATGAAAGCGTTCTTTGTTTGAATGCAATGAATCCACGCACTAAGATCATCCTTCCAAATTCACGGAATTCAGGAACATTATGAAACAGGTTGTTTAACTGGTCGAACGTGATATGCAACCCGCTGCAATCTTCCAATGCCTGGAAATTCTCTTTCGATACTGTTTTCTGAAAGAAAGAACCTACTTCAAAGACAACCTGCCCGGGTGAATAGAACTCCGTTGTTATTTCTGTTCCTTCAAGGTCGAGCGTATAAGCCCTGATAAATCCTGATTCAAGAAAAAGATAATTGGTGGTTGGTTTTCCTGCCTTGATAAAATAATGATCCTTTGGTATGGCTATTGGCTGGAATTGATTGGCGATCTCCTGGACGATCTGCCTTGGGATTGGTACGATCTTCTCAATGAAGGAAACAAGCATTTCTTTTTCCATCAGCAGTTGTTTGTTGGTGTACGTCTTAAAGCTAAGAACATTATTGGAGCTGTTGTGCCATTAATTCCTCACGTAGTTGACGCCAATTGACAATAAGCCGATCCCGCAACTGGTACGGAATTTAGTCCTCACGAAAGAATCCCTTTCATAATTCAATTTTCTTTTTATAGAAAAGTGGAGGTGTGGTCTCAATACAAATCCCGTGCTTCCGCTATAACCGATGAGCTGTCCTTTCTTCACGCGACCGGATTTCGCAACAACGCCATCTTTTTTCAAATGCCAGCAACAACCATAACTATTGTCGCTATGTTTTATGATGATATAGTTGGCTTTCTTTTTATACTTCTCAAACGGACCTCCTTCATTGCTATCGTCTTTCCAGGCATAAACGATGCCTTCGCGTGCGGCACAAACCGGTGTGCCCTCCGGCATGGCGAAATCAATAGCTGCGATATGAAAATGTGAGAAAAGGCCGCCATATCCTTGCACCACTTCGAACCTGGAGCCCTTTTCATACGGGAGTTCATAAACATAGCTGTCGAGGTTCTTCGTCACCTCGCTGCTGTAACAAGTGAAGCCCAGGTAAAGCAGGATGGTCACGAGGGCTGTGATCAACAATATGTTTACGGTTCGCTTACTAATCATTTTCATTAAAGCATGATTAGTGTATATCCAGGAATATCATGACCGGCTGGCGATGATTACAATGTCCGTCACCCGCTCTCCATTGCCCATAACGGATTCAACGCGGCTGATATGATTTACAACAAAATTATGTTGCGACAAAAGCGATCGTAATAATATCTCGTCATAATAATACATGAAGATCTCGTCTCCCTTACTGCTTAGCCGTAAACCAGAATGCTCATAATCTCCCTGGATGGTGCTGATATAGATGGATCCTTTCTCATTTAAGATCGCCGCCGAGTCGGAAATCAGCCTGGATGTTTCTTCTAACGAAAGATACGGCAGGCAAAATCCGCAGACGATGGCATCGAATTTTTCCTTCAACGATCCGATCTCCCTGCAATCCATAATGCTGAAACGGGCGCGGGGATTATTTTTCCTGGCCAGCTCGATCATATTGGGCGCAAGGTCGGTGCCGTGAAGTTCCAGGTCGGGGCGTTTATCGAGAATATATTTGGAGATATTGCCCGGTCCGCATGCAAGCTCGAGTACCGGTGCATTTTGTTTCGGGATCATTTTGCAAAACAGGTTGAGTCCTTCTGAATAAATGCTTACGTCCATGAATTTCTCCTGGTATTCTCTTGCATATTTATCGAATGCTTTTACGGCATTGCCTGGTTGCTCCATAGTTAACGTAGCTTGTTTTTATTTTAATAACCCGGTTTTTTCCAGGGGAGTATCCTCATCAATTCAAGACTGATCCTGTAATATTTATTGTATTCAACAGTATAGTAACGATGCAATCTCGCAACATTCAATTGTTGGGGTACAAGGATCACCCCGATCGAGTCTCGCTTGCCTGGTAATATGGGTTCTCTCGGATAGTAGAACGGGAAGTCAGGATCCGACCCCCTTGCTATATCGATGATCAACGGTTTCTTGCCAACATTCGTAAATCGGAAATAATAACGCATGGTAGTATTGTTATCTTCCTTCACGCTGTCAATGATCAATGTTGATTCAAATTTCAGCGCAGCACTGTCGCTCAACTCTTGGGCGTGACCGTTTAAGGAAGCCAACAATAACATCGAGGCCAGGGAGATGATCGCGATTATTTTCAATGCGCCAGGTTTATTATACTAAGTTATTGCATTTATTTTCGGATCGTCAATTCGGGAACAGGTCTTCTTCGGGATAATAAGTTCCTTTCCATAAGGCAGTGTCATAATATTTGCCTTTCGGATCCGGAACTTTTTTGTCAACTATCAGTTCCCCTTTCTCGTGATGATAGAATGCTGTGATTATATGTTGATGGTCAGAAAGGTCTTGCTCCACGCCACGATACAATTGAAGTGAATCACCGAGCCATTGATACAACTCCTTCGTGTTTTGCCCGAAGTTGGTGCCGTCATAATAGGATCTCACCATTTTCAAATTGGCATCGTATTTCATGTTGAATAGTTTGACGTTGGGGAGAAACCGATATCCGCCATTCTTTTTTCCAAGCAGGAGATAGTTGAGCATATGGCCATGCGAAGTAGGGCTTGCATACAATACAATATCATCGATATGATCCCCATTCATATCTGTTACTAAAAAATTGATGAGAAACTCGTTGATGGTAATGCTGTCGGTTTGTTCCCATTTATTAGCTTCTTGCTTGAATAGCAATACCGCAGTGTCAGCAAGATGGATTAATGCAATTTTTCTGCCATTTGCTTCCAGTATCGCAAAAAGTCCTTTTCCTGAAGTATCGGCACCCACTAAGTTGATTGCTTCTTTGTATTGGTTGATAGAATCGATCATCGACAGCACTATTACACTTCGTTTTGCAGCCACGGGCTTATTTTCTGCTGATGGCTTTCTATCAGCAATACTGTTGCAGGCCATTATTACTAGCAGAAAAAAGAAAAGGGGAGCGGTCCTCATTTGTTTCGAAGAAAGTTATTTTATTTAAAGTCATTCGAATGTACCGAACAGTATTGGAAAAGAGGAATGAAGCTCGTTAATCAAAACTTAAGGCTTTTTGGTTGGTCGGGTCTCGCCGGCTTCATTTTTTCCGCACATCCCACAGTATTCCGCTTCATTGTACATGTTCCCACACCATTTGCATCCTTTGGGATTCCGGGCCGGCAACATGCCAATCACAAAATAGGCGAAGAAGGGAGTGATCAGGATCGACAATAATATTGCAACAAAAAAATTGATCTTGCGGCGCCTGCTTTCCTGCAGGCACATCAGGATGGTCAACCCGATGTAGAATATGCCGAGCAATATCATGAAGATCGTTCTCATTGAAATGAATTGGATGGTGCCGGATAAAATTACTCCATTTACGAGTTATATCACGCGGATCCCTGGCTGTCCTTTGTGAGGGTGTTTTGTAAGGATGACACAAAGCTATGAAGTAGTTCGTTCGTTTTTGGGTGGGTTAACTTTCCTTCAGAATTTATTTTTCCCTTTATTCCCTGTATCAATAACATGGCTTCTTCTGAAAGGGTTGCATCCAATGTACGCATGATCATTTTTAATTCCTCATGCCCCTTTACGCCATGAGCCGAAGCAGTGACGATCGCCACCGCTTTTTTGGTGAAGACGGTAGTTGATACACACCATTCGATAGCATTTTTTAATCCACTGGGAATGCTGAAAACATATTCCGGGGTACAGATTATTACTACATCCGCTTTTTCGATATCATTTCTGAAAGCAAGGATCTTATCCGGTGTTTCGCCAACCGATAATTCGGGATCAAAATGCGGAAGTTCCTTTAAACGATCATAAATGGTAACGGTTGCAAAAGGCTTCATCATCTCAGCAATGATCTCTACCAATTGAAGATTGGCAGAACGTCCGCTTGCACTTCCAATGATCGCAAACACTTTTTTCATTTGTGAATGTTATTGATTCGATGCTTTTATCAATTGCATCCTGATGTAGTTGAGATAGGTAATGGAGACGGGTTTTGGCACTTGTACAAAATTGTCCTTATATAATTGTTCTGCGTTTAATGTTTCGCTTGAGAAATTAAGGCTCACAGTATCAACGCCGGATAGTTCCTTAGACTCCCTGATATATTTATTGAGATCAAGAACGCCTGAAATAAGCCGGTAGAATTCGTTTTTAAGTGACGACCCTGGCGCAACCTCATTGTTTAGATCCTCTCTCATACTGTCGATCAACATAAATAGATTCGATTTCTTACTTGCCAGTTCATATTTGTCCTGGATCGACCCGACCAGGTTCTTGTTCTCATCGGCGATCTTCTTATTGCTCTCCTGGAGATCCTTATCGATCTCATTAAACCGCGAGACCAATTGGTCGGACTCCCGCTTAGCGGTGTAGGCCGTCCAAAGGAAAAACACGGCGATCAAAATGCCGGCGATCGCCGCGATTACGATTATTTTATTTTTTTGCATCGGATCAATTCGTCGTTGTTTTCAATTGGGGATCTTGTAATCGGGATTAAAGCTATTTAATTTATACCTCGCCCTGGCAAGGCTATCTAAAAATTTAGACTTGAGTTTTACCATCACCAATCCCAGTACATGTTTTCCTTCGGCACCTTCGGCCAACCGCCCGCTGGTTCTTATCGAATCGGCTTTCATGTTCGATACATCTCTTTGAACCAGGCTGTCTATAATGCCATCATCTTCCATGGAAAGGATCGGTTCTGTAAACCCACTGTGGTCAAGCGAAACTATTTTCTTGATCTCCGGCGAATGATCGTATCCAACCAGCAGCAACCTTCTCATATAACTGTATTTGAACTGGCTGATGTATATCTCTTTGTATTGGGTCCGTGTGCTGGGGATCCTGCTCCCGGTGTTGCATTCCCACAATGCGGTGGCAAGGAGGAAGAACAGGGTAGGGCGGATAATTTTATACATCTAATTTTATTTTGTTTATATAACAGCTCATTGATTATCCTTCGTGGCATTATCGCCTTTGTCTTTTCTATCTTTGGCTTTGAGGATCGCGTCAAGCATCTCCTGTCGCTTTTCATTTAACCGATCACGACGATCTTCGCGTTTTTCATTCGTCTTCTGAATAGTATACCGGAAGATAATGAGTGCAAGCCCTGAAAGTATCAATATAAGATACATGGTTGAAGTCTGTTACTGAAATTTAATTTGATGATGCAGGCGACTTGATCCGCTCATAATATAATACCAGATCATCCATCACCCGTAACGCAAGGTGCGTTTCATCTAATGCCGTTACTTCTGCACGGGTATCGCCATTCTCATAGATCGACTTGCCGTTTTCGCCGATATGATAGGAGCCGCTTCCAACAAGGCTATCTTTAGATGCTCCATTGGTGGTTACGAACTTCATCCCTTTTTCAAAGCAGGTTTGATAGTTTTTGGTTTCTTTTTGCAAGTCAGTTGAATCCCGCATAGGATGCAAAAATTCTATATGCGTCACTTTCCAGCATCCGATCAATTTCTCTTCTGTTACCAGTTGTGCTTTTGCATTCCCGCTGCAACAGATCGCCATTGAGAAAGCAAGTGCTAGTTTATGGCGATGATAATGTTTCATTTGGTTTATTTCTGTTGATAATTGATGTAATGCCCGGTACCGGGAAGATAAGTTAAAAAATAAAAAAGAGCTTTGGTTGCGTTTGCTCAAATTCTTTTCTCCATATCTTTAATTCTCATAACGAAAACGATCTGCATCATGAAGACTGCCTTATTGCCGTGCCTGCTCTTTATTACCGCCGGATTTCTTGCATCCTGCGCAACGGAGAATCCGGGACCCAACGTAAACGATCCCTGCGCATCAATTGCCGGAGTTCACACACAACCATTTACACCGGTGACCAAAGGTGATCCAATTCAACTTCACGCCGATTTCCTGGATGGTGCATCTTATACATGGAATGGTCCAGGTGGTTATAGCAGCTATAGCCAGAATCCGGATGTATCCTCTTACGCCTCTTATTGGGATGAAGGATGGTATTATCTCCGCGTTGATCTTGGTTTATGCGATCCCGTTTTCGACAGTGTTTATGTAGATGTGAAATTTCCGCAAGGCACGCCAGCCTGCTCACCAGCAAATAACACAGCGGAATTTACAAGTGCAGTGCTGCTTGGCGACCAGGCATTTTCATTTTTGTCATGGGGAACTGTATCAGGAGGTTTTGGAGCGGTATGCAATAGTTCGAACGGAGACCTGACCGTAACTTTCAATTCCTATTGGCAAACGCATGATCTTGAAGATGGGATTTACTATACCAGTAGCAATAATTTCCCAGATGAACGCGATGGCGTATTTATGAGCGATGTTAACCAGAGTATTTATTGGGTTGCCGAACCAAACAAACCGGTATATGTTAGTCATGTGGGAGGAAAGCAACGTGTTACTTTCTGCGGCATCGACTTCTCCGGAACCTGGGGTAGTTCATTGTATCATGCTTCTGTAGATTGCCAGATAACCCAACCATAAAACTTCAATACAAAAAATGAAAAAACAAATTCTGTCAATTGCCTGTGCGATCTTTTTATTCTCCTGCGGCGGGCCAAACGAAAATGCAAAGCTGATCGTGGGCAACTGGACTGGTGTTGAGTGGCTGGAGAATGGAAGTCCTTCCGGTCATAATGCAAGTGCTGCCCATTTTAATTTTGACGATAAGGGCAACTATAGTTTTGAATATGGCGACAACAAGGAGAACGGTTCCTATAAAGTTGAAAGGGATATGCTGTTTACCACGCCAAAAGGTGAAGCTGAGATCATGGTGAAGATTACCAAATTGAATAAGGATAGTCTTGTATTTGATATGAATCGCGGCGGAACACCAGAAATACTGACGCTGGTCCGCAAATGATCATTGGCTTCGTCAAACATGAACTGTTTCTGTAAGGCACATCATCAGTTTTAATGCGGCTTGAATCACGGGTCCGCCGATAAGATCTTTGGCCAGCACTTCGTATGGGCCCTGCCCGAAATGCAATCCATTTGACACAAGGAAACTGATCCTCACATTTCCTTCGCCCGGTGGAGCGAAGCGGGCATCGAGCCATGGGCCGATCTGGTGCACGACCTTCATGCTCGCATTAAAAAGGTCGTTGATGAGTTTCCCTGATTCTTCCGTGGAAGTTTCCCAAATGATCATTCTTTCCGAATGATTGATATACCTGGCGGTTCCATCTTTATAAGCGGCCAGCACATCCAATCCACCTTCGATTGGAACTTCAACGATCACGCCCAACAATTCTTTCTTATTTACCGGGAATGATCTTTCCATCAGTCGGGTATAAGCCAGCAATCGAACACGCGATTCCATTTTTTCATCTTCTGTAATCGATACCAGGTTGCCAACAGTGGTATCGGGCGATTGCAGCACATTCCATGGGAATTGTGCCGGCAATTCTTTTTTATAAAGCTCGGGCATGTCGCAGAACAACTGGTTGTAGATCGTGTTGAGCGATTCGTTTCTAAATGGTTTGATAAGTTTCATGACTATCGTTGGGGAGTTTAATTCCATTTGCCGCCTGAGATCGTGTGGATCACAACAAATAATAACATACATACCAATGGTATCGCCGGGATCATTACCATGAAGTTGGTGGTTCGTTCAAAACCGGCTCCCTGCCGTAACAGGAAGACGCCAATAAGGTAGAGAAGGCTGAGGAAAGAATAGGGGTTGGGCGAGAGATGTTTCAGTTTTAATTCGCTGAAGATCCAGGCTATTACCAATAAAATTTCGGCCGACCAGCAGATCCAGAAAATATAATTCACTGGTTGTTGTTTTCGTTGTGATGTAAAATTAGTGGGTGCGGATATTCGACCTTCATTTTTTTAGCGAACGACGGTTTTGGGTTATCTAACGGCTTTAGAATGGTGAATGGTGAGGCGTGAGACGTGAACGATTATGATCCACGAGCAAACATTTTGGATCCAGAACGACCCAGCTAAACCTTCAACTTTCAACCTTCAATCTTCCACTGCCAGTAATACTTATGGAGACAAGACTATGGTCATCCCGTAGCCCTCCAACCTGCTTTTCCGCAAATGGATCACATGATTGTGTGATTGGATAAAAAAGAATGTGGAGCAAATGGGCCGGAATTCCTGTTTGGTCGAAAATATGAGGCGTTTGGTATAAATCGCCGATAAAGGCCCTTGCAGCAATGTAGTTTTGTGTTATCAAAATGATCGATGCGCAGCGATCAGGAGAAACAAAAACAAAACAAAATCAAAATCAACAGACAAATCAAAACAAACAAAAGAAAGGTTATGAAACAGACAATTCTATCTACAATGATCGCGGTATTGGTGATCCTTACCGCCACAACAGGAGTAAAAGCTCAAAAAGGATTTTATGCAGGTGTGCAAGGTGGACGCCAGGTAAGCGTAATGTTCAATCAAACAGATCTCGACAAGCCAGGAGGGGATTATACAACCCGTGGTAGTTACAATTTCGGTGTGAGCGGAGGTTACAACCTTACCGACAACTACGGTATCGGAACAGAAGTAAATTATTCTTTCCTACGCCAGCGTTACACTGAAAACACCAGTTCTTACACACAAAAATTCAAGTATCTCCGTATCCCTGTATTGTTTACCGTGAACACTGATCCATCAAATAAATTCATGTTCACTGCAAAAGCAGGTCCGCAACTGGGATTATTGTTAAGCTCTGATGTTTATGGAGCTACTAACCCGGCGCTGAACGGAAGTACCAAAGATGAATACAAAAAGATCACTTATGGTGCGATGGCGGGTATCGGGGCAAGGATGCGTGTGACAAACAAGATCGCTATTGATGGCGGGTTACATTTTGACGGAACATTCGGTAACTCGGAAACTAAAAAGCACCATTCGTACCAGGCAGGACGTACAAAGACGAGAAATTTCAATGGTGGATTCGAAGTAGGGGTTAAGTATTTCCTGTAATTGTATAGGTCTATTTAAAACCGGGAGGTTCCTGAAAAGGGACCTCTTTTTTTGTTTTGCCAGCGTGACCATTAACGCATTGGAAATAACCATCGGCACCGGTCATTTTTTTTGCCAAGATCATTCACCTGGTGGGGGTGGATGTCCTTCGCCTTGCCGATGACCGGGAGGGCCGGGTGGACCAGGCCTCATCATATCCAACGCATTCTTAATGATGCCATCGAATTTCTTTTGCTGCGCAGGATCACAAATCGCTCTTAGTTTTTGAAAATGATGGAAAGTTTGTAATTCGAGCTTCGACGTTTCGTTGGTAACATTGTTCACAGCTGTATTAAGCGTGCTATCATTTACTGAAGGTTGTTGAAGAAGATCAAACAGTTTATCCTTGGCGGCTTTGATATGTTGCCTTGCCTCATCGGCGCCCTTGCGATGTTCATCGATCATCTTCTCATATTGTTCCTGCTGCGATTTGCTAAGGTTAAGTTCTTTGATGATATAGTCGGCAGCACGGTGACCACCGGGACCTGGCCTTCGTTGCATCCAGAACATTAAGATCGTGGCGGCATTACCGATCAGCAATAGAACGATGAAAAATATCAGCCATTTATTTTTAGAAGTTCCGTTCATGATGATCAATACGTGGTTGAAATGGTAAATCCGTAATCTTTTTCAAATTTTTCCTGCGATGAACTGCCATAGTCGGCACCGCTGTTATTAGCACTCCGATTTGAAAGCATAAAGATGTTGAGGGCAAGCAGCAGCGTTAGTCCGGCAACAACCCATGATGGTCGCATTAGTAACGGAGCAGTATCATATCCTCTTTCCATTTTTGCTTTCAGCCGGGTATAAAAAAAATCATCGGTTGATGGCTGGCGACTGCTGTCGATGCTCTCAAGATGTTCGTCTACGATATTTATTTTTCGTTCCATTTTTGTTTTTTACATGCGATCAAAGTTCGCGGTAATATTTTTCCAGTTTCTTCTGCAAATTTATTTTCGCCCTGCTGATCAACGACTCCACCGCTTTGATGTTGAGTTGCATGATCGCTGCTACTTCATCGTATCTCATGCCCTGTATCTTGATCAGCGTAAATGCGGTTTGCTGATTATTTGGCAATTCGCTAACTGCTTTGAACAAAACAGCTGCTTTTTCCTTTTGCTCCGCTTTTGCTGCCGGATGATCCAGTAGCTGAGCCCTGTTGTTTTTTTCAGTTGGCATCCAGGACGGCAACCATTCCCTGAGGCGTTGCCGATTCTTTCGCTTTCGAAGCTTATCGATCGCCTTTCTTACGGCCACCCTGTACAACCAGGTGCTTAATGAAGATTCTCCCCGGAATTGACCTATAGATTCAAAGACACTGATAAAAACCTCCTGCGCCGCATCTTCGGCTTCCTGGTCGTTAAGCAACATATTGTAAACCGTGGCATACACTCTATCCCTGTACGTCTCAACCAGTTGCCTGAATGCAGGTTCCTGTTTTTGCCGCAGTTGTTCTATGAGTTCAGGCTCGTTTAGCAAAATGTTACGTGTTTTGACGTTTTGTTCTGGATAATCCTTCGGTTTACTGGGAATGCGAATTTAGATGATGGCATTCATTTTTGATTGGGCCGCCAGGGAAGGATCCAGCTGGAATGCCTGAACGGGTCCCACTTAATAGAAGCCAGGTCTACGGTGGGATCAACGAGTGGTTGATAGGGACGCCTGTTCATGCTAACCTGTCCGACGGCAAACACCTGCACATTCCGTCGGTTCATTTTCGCGAAGTCGTGTTTTAGTTTTTGCGCATACTGCCAAATCATATCAGGGGAACCGGATAGCCACATCATATTGGCTGGCTTCAGATCTTTTGCCGGATCAATATGCCATTCTTCGCCGGTGGATGGATCTTTAACGGTGAAATTCACCCAACCGCTCTTGGTGCGCAGCATCATCTTCCAACTCATGCGATATCCTTCTTCTGTCCAGAATACATTCCCCGGGAACAACAGCCACCGCATTGGTAACAATAGCTGGATCAGTAAATAGACGCCAAGCATGCATGAAATGGTCCTTTTGTAGATCCGGGGGGGCGGGAGATCGATGAGTGCGCTGCTACCCGTACGGGAAAGCAATTTCTTCATTCCCGCAGGTACTGCAAAGAAAAGCATAAGTGCGATCGATAAATATGGGAAGATGCCGATGCGAAAGGTATAGGAATTGAATAAATGAAAACCGATCGCAAATAACACAGCAAATGTTCTCGTTCGCTTCCACAACAGCAACGGGACAATGAGCAGGTCGAAGACGATGCCTGAATAAGTAACAAACTGTTGAAAGAATTGATTGGCATAGATGGACCCGAACCTGGGATGCTGAGCTAATTTTGAAAACCGGATATGAATGAATGTTCCGTTGATCCAATCGGGATCGAACTTGCTGATCCCTGCAAAGAAATACATGATCGCCATTTGTACAATGAACAACCACGGTATCCACGTCGCACAATGATCCGATCGTAAGGAAGGGCGTCTCACAGCATCAATAGAAAACCGCCGGTGTGCAGGAAGCAGCGCCATGATCCAGCAGAGCAACACCATTAGGTAATAGTGATTGTTGTAATTAACCTTTTGCGCCAGGTATACAACGGTCCATAAAAAAGCAAACAATAGCATGCTGATGCGATACCAGGCCCCGAACAAGATCAACACCGCAAGTGCCGCCATTACCGCAAAGATGATATACATCGTATCGCCATGCAGCAGTTGTAAAAAATCAAATCCAATAAAGTTGAAGGTAAAAGGGGGTTCTACAAAGAATGCCTGTAATGATCCATCCCATACATAGGAAATGCAATGACAGCATAATAAAAAACCGAAGCATACCCTGAAAAGTACCAATGCGGCATTGTCTACGGGAATGAAAAGACGATCGATCCATTTTCTTGAATCAGCCATGGGGCTAAGATAATGGATACTTGATACTTGTTTTATAACTTAATCATCGGGACATGGCCTTAAAAGCGCAAGGCTCAAACCTCGTGACTCAAGACTCGTAACTGGTATTTACTACCTGATGATATTAAAGCTAAACAAGAGCGTGGTTACGAACAACAATAACAGCCCCGCAAGAAAAATATAGTCGGCCACCTTCTCATAGAACTCGCCACGCTTGTCGTGCCGCCTGATTGAAAGAAATGATAACAGTGAACTTGACATGAAAAGTAAAATAGCAACGATGGCTGCCTCATCGATGAGTGTTTCCCCCGACAGCTTCATCACTTTTAAGGAGGTAAGTACGATAAAACAAATTCCCAGGAGATTGGAAGAAGCATTCAGGATATGAGGTGACTTGTCGGGCATAAATTTCATTATGGCACGAAGCTAGCCATGGGAAAATGATTTTTAATTAAGCTGCTGTTAAAGCATCAATCGAGTAAGTAGGGTAGAATGTCCCCGATCTTTTCATACTGGCGGAAATTGGCGTGTTCAACATGATGATCTACTTTTTCATGCGCCCAGGTTGTGTGAAACGGTATATGGATCGCATGCCCGCCGATCGCCAGCACCGGCAATACATCGGACTTCAGTGAATTTCCGATCATCAGGAAATCCTGTGGCTGGATATCGAGATGGCGGATCAGTTTTTGATAATCGGCTTCCTGCTTATCGCTCATCACTTCAATATGGTGAAAATAATGTTCGAGCCCGGATCTTTTTAATTTTCTTTCCTGGTCGAGCAGGTCACCCTTGGTAGCAACTACCAATCGATATTTTCCTTTCAGCTTTAATGATTTCAATACTTTTTCAATGCCATCGATCAGTTCGATGGGCCGCGACAAAAGATCTTTACCATATTCCAGCGCCTTATCGAGTATCTCCACATTGAGTGTTTTGTTTGAAACACGCAGCGCAGTTTCGATCATGCTTAATATATAACCTTTCACGCCATAGCCATACAGTTGGAGGTTTTCGATCTCCGTTTTAAATAATTCCTGCGAGATCGCATGATGAGAAGCATAATCTTCCAGCAATGCGCAGAACTTCCTTTCAGTTTCCTGGAAATAAGGTTCATTCACCCAAAGGGTATCGTCGGCGTCGAAGGCAATGGCTTTTAGGTTCATCTTTAAGTCGTAAATAGACATGCAAGATACGTTGTTGCAGATTCGTAGCCACATTCAACTGGTTTAAGCAATTTTCAACAACGTCCCAATAAAAAAAGCCCCCGACAGAATTATCGGGGGCTGTAGGTATTAGTAAGTTAATTGACACTACCGGATAATGACCTTGCCAACGCCAAGCGTTGTACCGATCGCATCTGATAATACAAGTGTGTACATTCCTCTTGCGAATTTCTCAACCCTTACTTCAAGCGGTTGATAAGACGAAGTGATGTTGCGGTAATCTTTTTGGTACACCCTTGCACCTTTGGCATCGTACATGGTGATAAACCTTGGAAGGTTGTTATAAGGAACACCTTCAAAGGTTACCCAGAAATGACCGCTGTTTGGATTTGGATAAATGAACGTATGAACGATGATCGTATCCCTGATCACAATGGCATTTGATACATTGCTGCAACCATTCACGTCCACAACTACTGCTGTATAGGTTCCTTCTGAACCATAAGCAACATTGATCGAACTTCCGTTCTGACCCGCTACCGGGGATCCGTTCTGTAGCCAGGCATAAGTGCTTGCAGAAGGATTTGAAGTAGCCGTTAAAGTTGCATTGGTGCCAGGTGTGTTCACCGTGGTGTCTGCAGTAATGGTAACAGTCGGAACAGCATTTACGTTAAGCGTTGCGCCGCCTGATGTAACAGATCCACAAGTAGTACCGGTCACAATTACATGGTACATATTGTTGTCCATCGATGAAGTAACCCCGGTAAGATCAAGGTTGCTTCCGGTTTCGCCGGCCATATCAGTGTATGTCGCGCCACCATCGGTACTTATCTGCCATTGGTAAGTAAGTCCCGGGCCGGTTGCAGTAACGCTGATCGTTGCATCGGATCCAACACAAACAGAAGCGCCTGCAGGTTGAGTGGTAATATTAGCTGCATCATTAACAGTCAGTGTGGCTGCTGTTGATGTTGAAGAAGCACAACTTGATGTCACGATAACCTGGTAAAGGTTTCCGCTTTGAGTTGTTGCAGCAGAAGCGATGCTTAATGTTGAAGTGGTTTCCCCTGTGATGTTAGCATAGCTGGTACCGCCATTGGTGCTAACCTGCCATTGGTAGGTTAGGCCCGGTGATGGTGATGTTACGCTGAAACTAACGGCTGTGCCTTCGCAAACAGTTTGCGTAAGCGGTTGCGTAGTGATAGATGGAGGAGTTCCAACCGACAGCGATGCATTTGCCGATGTTACCGCGGGGTTGCAAGCACCACTAACAATAACATGATAGATATTTCCATTCAATCCGGCAGTAATGCCGTTAATGGTAAAGCAGTTTGCAGTTGCCCCTGGGATCACATTGAAAACCGTGCCACCATCAGTACTTACTTCCCACACATAGGTCAAACCTGAACCGGTAGCGGTTGCACAGAATGTAACATTATCGCCGGCACAAAGGCTTGCATTGGTTGGTTGGGCCGAGATCGCAGGCGCTGTATTTACGGTGAGCGTTGCTGCATTGGAAGTAGCCGATGCGCAAGTCGTTGTGATCACTGCGTGGTATTGATTGTTATTGTCGGAGCCCGCAACAGTATTGATTGAATAACCAGAACCTGTTGCACCGGCAATATCTGTCCAGGTGGCCCCACCGTTGGTGCTCACCTGCCATTGGAAGCTAGCGCCCGCAGTTGACGTTGACACGCTGAAAGTCGCCGTACTGCCTGCACATGCGGTAACATTCGTTGGTTGTGCGGTGATCGATGGAGGAGTGCCCGGTGCAACCACAAACGCAATCGTTGTTGTTTGTGTAGTTGTACCCGCCGTTCCTGTAACTGTTACATTGTATGTTCCTGGAGCCAGGGTATTGGTATTGTTCAATGTTACTGTTGAACTGCTGCCTGGTGTTACCGGGTTGGTACCGAAGCTTACTGTTGTTCCCGCAGGGTTACCGCTCGCTGTTAAGTTGATCGGCGTATTGAATCCACCCTGTGAAGTGGTTCCCTGCGTTACTGTTGATGTTGCAGCACCACCACATGTTACTGAACCGCCCGAATTGGCATCGAAAGTAAATCCTGTTGGAGGTGCAGTGATGGTAAAGTTTGCATTAGAGATATCGAAATAAATATTTCCAACCGCTTCGATCCTCATTCTTGCAGTAGTTGTTGGCGTTCCGGGAACCGTGATAGATTCTGAACCATCATTAGCGGTGCTTGCCAATACCACTGTTGGATAGGTGAGACCACCATCGATAGATAATGTGATCTTCACATTCGCAGTGCTGATAGGAGCAGCGTCTGTTCCATTCACATTCCATGTTACGGTTTGTGTTGAAGCACCAGCCCATGATTCACCGCCATTGGGAACGGTAACTGCAAACGGACCAGCATTGGCAACATTCACCTGGAACGTTCCTGTGAAGCCAGCCTGGCATCCGCTACCGCCGGTAACTACGCCACCGCCGCCTGCACGGTTATCCCTTACTGTCAGCCTGAACTTCAAAGCCCTTGCAACAGTTGGTAACGTTTCGCCTTTCAATCCACCCATTACCGCACCTGGCGTTGCAGGAAGATAATTGGCGATGATACGTGCGCTATCCGGGAATGTTCTATAGCCAACTCCTTTAGGGATCCTTGATTTGAACAGTGGAGCTGTAGTGCTCGCAGCGCCATTATTCCATGCGCCGCCAGTACCCAGGTCCCATTCTTCCCAGCAATAGGTGATGGCATCGCCATCAGCATCGGTTGCACTTCCGGTCAAGGTAAATGGTGTGCCGAATGGAATATTAATATTGTTATTATCCATCGTCGTGATCTGCGGAAGCGTATTTCCGGTAGCTGTTGCTACGCGGCAGGAAGCGCCACCGGCTTCGATATAGTTGCTGATCTCATCGAAACTAACGGTATGGAAAAATGGATCACTGTGTAATTGAATATCATCCGTTGTACAGATACCCGCATAAGCCTGGATGGTAGTACCACTCCCAACTTCATACGCCGTGCTCGCATTCCTGTTACCACCACCGCAGTTACTGGTTGTACTGTTGAAAGTGTGGTTACCTCCAAACTGGTGACCCATTTCGTGGGCTACATAGTCGATATCGTAATCATCACCTACAGGATTAGGACTGCCTGTGATACCGCGTGCTTTTTGTGAGTTGTTACAAACCACACCAAGGCCGGCCAATCCACCGCCTCCGGTACTGAAAGTATGGCCAATATCAAAGTTAGCCGCACCGATATTCGAAGTAATGACACTCTGACTTTCGGTGATAAGCGTACCTGCATTGTTATTACCGTTGAATGGATCGCTACCTGCCAAAAGGAATTCGATAAGGTTGTTGTTGGCGATCAATACCAGTCTAACAGATACTTCATTTTCATAAACACCGTCAACGCGGTTAACGGTGGTTACAATTGCGGAGTGAAGCAATGCTGCTGTTGTTCCACCAACGGCTACTGCATATTCCCCTGTACAGGCAACGGCCAAACGGTAAGTATACAATTGTGTACCGCGACAAGGACCTGCAGCAACACTTGAAGGACGGGCTGTAACAGGATTGTCCTGCACTTCACAAACAAAATGAGCTTCCCTCACATTATCTACACTATAATAGCTGATATAATTGTTCACGTCGCCGCGGGCATAAGGATCGATATAAACCCTTCCTTTCACGGCTGATAAAACCTGCGCATGAAAACCAAATTCCGTAACGTCGAAACGGATGGTTGCATAAGGATCATCGATGCCTTGTCCGGCGAACGTCCTGATAGTTGGAAATTTCGCTTCGAGACCAGCTTCCTGGATACTGCTTTGCCAAACATGGAACTTCGCCAGTTGCCCATCCGGCATTGGCAATTCCAGTATCGGCGTGTTACGCCTGTTGTAGATAACATCCTTTTCCATCGGGAGCGACCAAAGGAAATTCTTTAATTGGGGTAGGTCGGCCGTGGTCACGCGATATTTCTGCGGAGTGATCACACGCTTGAAACCTGTTCTGATAGAAGATTCACTGATGTCTGAGAAAAAACTTTTCTGCGCCAAGAGCAGGGAGCTGCTGCTCAGAACAAGAAAGGCAGTAAGGAAGATCTTGTGAAGTTGTTTCATGATTATTTGTTTGGTGAACGTAGGCTTCAAATATATTCAATCATTCGCTTTCCATCAAATCCCCAACCGCGAAGCCCAGGTGGAAAACGGAGTGGAAAATTCCGACAGACGCCGGTGCTGTCGCGGTTCTTCGGTAAAGGCCGTTTCGCCATCTATCCTCCGATTTGGCGGCTTTATCAAAATTCGAATTGCTTAAACGAAGGTTGTCGTATATTCAGTCCAGCCATACATGTATAACCACTAAAAACGAAGTCATGAAACAAATTTCCAGGAAAGGGAGAGCCATCACAGGGATCCTTGCCTGCCTGCTCATCGGGTTGATGAGTGTCTCCCTGCAAGACACCCCGATCGTCAACCAGGTATTAAATGAACAGTCGGACAGTCCCGACTCTGTTCCCAAAAAACAAATGCCATCAATGACCATGGAAGCGTTTGACAATATGCTCCTTTCCCTGGATCATTCAATGCCAAGATTGGATCCTTCTATCTGCAACCTGGAAGTTCAGCAGATCCAGGCGGAAACCCTGGCACAATTACAAAAAGTGGACATCGAACAAATAGCTCGTGACCTGCAGCGCACCATGCGTGAAGTAGATATGGAAAAACTATTGGCGGAGTCAAGGGCATCATTAGAAAAGATCGATTGGCCAAAACTGGAAGAAGATGTGAAGCACTCGCTGAAGGATGCTGAAGTAGAAATGGAAAAAGCAAAGAAGGAATTGAAGTCGATCAACGAAGACCAATTGAAAAAAGAACTTGACCAGGCAAGAAACGAGATCAATTCAATCGATAAAGAAGCGATAGAACAGGAGTTGGCAAAAGCAAAAGTGGAACTTGAGAAATGCAACGTAGCGTTCGATAAAAATAAAGTGGAGATGAGTGGCGGACTCAGACAGTTAATGGACGCTGCCAATGTAAATATCGACAAAGCCCGAGATGAAATGCATATGTTGAAGGAGATGTTCAATGCGCTAGAGCGGGACGGCCTTATCGACTCCCGCAAAGGTTTCATCATCGAATTTCGCAGCCCGGACCTTTTCATAAATGGAAAGAAACAGCCGTCTGAGATCAGTGAAAAATACCGTGGATTCTTTAAGGGCGATAATTTTGAAATGAGGATACTGGGAGAGCGGATCTGAAGAGTTTGAATTTCCCGGTTGATTTGAAAAAATGGGGTGGGGAGGGCACGCAATATTTTTCTAAAACGTTCGTTATCCACAGACTAACCCCCATTATTCATTTTAAACCTTAACCTCATGAAAAAGATCATCAGTTCATTATTTACATTTTTTGGCGTTCAGCGTGTGAAGCCAGCTTAGAACACATAAAACAGATTAATCATCCAAAGTCCCTTCCGGGACTTTTTTTGTTTCCACCCGTTAGCACCAACCTTAAACGTTGAACCTTGAACGATTGAACTTTCTCCCTAACTTTGCGGGCTATGACAATCGAGCAAATTAAAGATATGAGAGACCGTGTTGTGGTTTTGGGGAGGTTTCTTTGACGTCACTAACAGAGAAGCTAAAATAGCAAACGACAAACAACTTTCTCTTTCTCCGGGTTTCTGGGATGATAATGCCCGGGCAACTTCCATTCTTAAGGAGATCAAAGTAAATGAATACTGGTTAAGCCTTTACCAATCGGTAAATGGTGCAGTGGAGGATTTCGCTGTGCTGTTTGAATTCTGGAAAGCCGGCGAGGCTTCCGAGGAAGAGGTAAAGGAAGCCCATAAAGCTGCCATTGATAAACTGGAGGAGGCCGAATTCAAAAGCACGCTCAATGAGCCCGAAGATGAATTACCCGCAGTGCTCCAGATCAACAGCGGCGCCGGTGGAACCGAAAGCCAGGATTGGGCCGAGATCCTTGCCCGCATGTACCGCATGTATGGCGAGAAGCAAGGATGGAAAGTTACCGAGATCGACTGGCAATGGGGTGACGGTGCCGGAATCAAAACATGTACCTACCAGTTTGAAGGCGACTTCGCCTATGGTTTCCTGAAATCCGAAACAGGCGTGCATCGACTGGTGCGCATATCTCCATTTGATAGTAATGCAAGACGACACACTTCATTCGCTTCGGTGAATGTATATCCACTCGTGGATGATACCATTCATATTGAAGTGAATCCCGCAGATGTAAAGATGGAAACTTCACGTAGTGGTGGTGCCGGCGGGCAGAATGTAAATAAAGTAGAAACTAAAGTTCAGCTTACGCATATCCCAACGGGCATCGTGGTGGTTTGCCAGCAGGATCGCAGCCAGCTTGGCAACCGTGAACTGGCGATGCAGATGTTGAAGAGCCGTTTGTATGAGATCGAATTGCAAAAGCGCAATGAACTCCGTGACGCCAATAACAGTAAAAAGAAAAAGATAGAATGGGGATCACAGATCAGGTCGTATGTATTCCATCCATATAAAATGATCAAAGATCACCGTACAGATTACGAGGTTGGAAATGTTGGCCCAGTGATGGATGGAGAGCTGGATGGGTTTATTAAAGCGTATTTGATGAACGAAAAGGATCAATTAGCTAATTAGATGATTAGATAATTAGCTGATTAGTCAATTATTTAGTTGAACTGAAGTTTATTTAGTGAGCTGATTTTGGGTTGATAAAGGACTATAATATTTTTAGCTCCTAAAAGCCGAAAATGCAGGAAGGTCCCAAACCCAATTTGATTTTGCAATTAACATTTGAATTTGCGCTGGCAATTATCAAGTATGCAAACAGCCTGGAAAAGCAAAATAAATTTGTTCTGGCCAGGCAAGTTTTGAGAAGTGGCACAAATATCGGAGCAAATATCAGGGAGGCGCAGCACGCAGGGAGCAAAGGTGATTTTATTCATAAAATAAAGATTGCTATTAAGGAAGCAAATGAGACCGAATATTGGCTGTTGCTTTGTAATAATTCAGAAGGATTCGAAAGTTGTGAAGGAATAATTAAGGACTGCCATTCGATTATCAAAGTGCTTTCCAAAATTATAGCCAGCACCCTACGAAATAGAATACAACCTGGCAAGGTTTAGTTTCAAAAAAAAATGATCTCATCAACTCATTATCTAATTAACTAATCAACTAATTGAAATTATGAACTACGGAGATTTCTTTTACCCAATGCCCGTCAACGAACCGGTATTGAACTATGCGCCAAACTCACCTGAGAAAAAAAGGTTGAAGGAAGTATTGGCAGAATTAAAAAAAGAAAAGATTGATGTTCCGATGTATATCGGGGGAGAAGAAGTACGCACCGGTAACAAAGTAGAGTTGCGTCCGCCCCATGAAAGGAAACACCTGCTTGGACATTTTCATACCGGTGACGCCAAACACGTGACAAAGGCAATTAATGCTGCACTGAAAGTAAAAGACAAATGGGCCAATATGAGTTGGGAGAACAGGGCCAATATATTTTTGAAAGCTGCAGACCTGATGGCTGGCAAGTATCGTCCTTATATGAATGGCACGACCATGCTGGGCCAAAGTAAAAACGCTTACCAGGCCGAGATCGATTCGGCTTGTGAATTGATCGATTTCCTTCGCTTCAATGTTCATTTCCTCAGCGATATCTATCGCCAGCAACCGATCAGCGGTGCAGGTATGTACAATAGGATGGAGTATCGCCCGCTGGAAGGATTCGTATTTGCGTTAACGCCATTCAACTTCACGGCTATTGGAGGAAATCTTCCTACCAGTGCCGCGATGTGTGGGAATGTAGTAGTATGGAAATGCGCCAATACGCAGGTATATAGTGCGCAGATGTTCATGCGTATCCTTAAAGAAGCGGGATTGCCGGATGGTGTGATTAATCTTGTTTTCATCGATGGACCAACGATCGGTGAAGTGGTATTTAATCATCCCGATTTTGCTGGTATACACTTCACCGGTAGTACCGGCGTATTTAACAGGATGTGGGAAACGATCGGGAAGAACATGTCGATGTACAGGTCTTATCCAAGGATCGTGGGAGAAACCGGAGGAAAGGATTTCGTGATCGCCCATAAGTCGGCCAATCCTGATGTGGTGGTAACTGCATTGGCGAGGGGCGCATTCGAATACCAGGGACAAAAATGTTCTGCGGCATCGCGGGCTTATATTCCTTCGAATATAGCAGCGGAAGTGAAAAAGAAACTGATCGAGCAGGTGAAAACAATGAAAATGGGAACGGTGGAAGACTTCACCAATTTTGTAAATGCGGTGATCGATGAAAAAAGTTTTGATAAGCTGGAGGCCTATATCAAAGCAGCAAAGAAGCGAGATGGTAAAGCGAAGATCTGGGTAGGGGGTAATTGTGATAAATCGGAAGGATATTTTATCGAACCTACGATCATTGAAGCGGCCGATCCCAGATATGTAACGATGTGCGAGGAACTATTCGGACCGGTGCTTACCGTTTACATTTATGATGAGAACAAATTTGAAGAAACACTTAAGCTGGTCGATACCACTTCTACCTATGCATTAACCGGTTCTGTGATCTCGCAAGACAGGTTTGCCGTTGAACTGGCTACGAACCGCCTCCGCAATAGCGCCGGCAATTTCTATATAAATGATAAGCCAACCGGTGCCGTAGTAGGGCAGCAACCTTTTGGCGGAGCCAGGGGAAGCGGAACCAACGACAAAGCAGGTTCGATCTTGAATTTATACCGCTGGTTAAGTGCTCGCACGATCAAGGAAACATTCAATCCTCCAACAGACTATCGTTATCCATTTATGCAGGAGAAATGAGATTTGAAAATTTGATGATTTGAAAATTTGGAAATGTCGCGATTGCGAAGTGAATTCGAACCATCAGGCATAATAATTATCAAATTAACGTTTGTGTAAAACATGTGAATACCCAATGGGTTACATTTCTGGCGAAGCCGTATTAACCCAGCATAAATAAATCATATTAATAAGATCATGACTACAAAAGTAAAATTCAATCTCCCGGCAATTTGTGTAGCTGGTGCTGAAAGGGGGTTATTGTTAGGAGAGTTCAATAACTGGAATGTTGAAGAAGGAATCTGGCTCGAAAGAAACGAAGACGGTTCGATGGTAGCCGAACTCGCACTGGCGCCGGGTAAGACCTATGAATATAGATACCTGCTCAGCGACGGTCGCTGGGTAAATGATGAAAACACAAAAGCATCAACGGAATTCGGACAAATCACGGTGAATTGCGTGATTGATGTGCCGATGCCGGAAGCAAAAGTGAAGGTTAAGCGAGTAGCCGTTGCAAAACTAAAAACCACGAAAAAAGCCGAACCGATCGCTGATGATCTTACAAAGATCGACGGCATTAACAAGAAAGTTGCGTCCCTTTTGCTGAGTAATGAGATCAGCGATTTCAAGACCCTCGGTAAAAGCAGTATCAAAAAACTACAGCTGATCCTGGATGGCGCCGGAAGTAAATTCAACGTTCATAATCCAGCCAGTTGGCCTAAGCAGGCAAAACTTGCTGCCGCTGGAAAATGGGATGAGCTCTCCCGGTTTCAAAAGGAAGCAGGAAAATAATTGGCCCCGTTTTTAATCAAAACTATTGGCTCCCAGGCGGGAGCCTTGTTTTTTTAGGGCTGAACAGATAATCTGCAGTAATTTAGCGATATGCAAGTCCTGTTATCTCCCCAACAACTCCAGCTCACGATAAAGCGCCTTGCACACCAATTGCTGGAAGGTCCCGACGAACCCCGCGAGATCGTTTTCATCGGGTTGCAACCCCGCGGCATCCATATTGCCAACCGGATCATTGAAGTGGCCAGGCAAATAGCCGGGGAGGGCAAGATCAACTATGGGGTGTTGGACATCACTTTTTACCGCGACGACATCCGGGAGGAACTCCATATTCCCCGCGAAACCGACCTGCTCCATTCGATTGAAGGCAAAAAAGTTGTACTTATCGACGATGTATTATATACTGGTCGCACCATCCGGGCTGCCCTCGACGCCCTCCAGGACTTTGGAAGGCCCCGAAAAGTAGAGCTCTGCGTATTGGTTAACAGGCGATTCAGTCGCGAATTACCCATCCAGCCCGACTATTTCGGACTGGCAATCGATTCCATGCCTAACCAGAAGGTAAAAGTGGAGTGGAGCAGGGAAGAAGTGGTATTATATTAATATATAGCAGGTAAACAGCAGTATACAGTCCTCTGTTTTGTATTTATTCCAGGTAGTTTTTGATACCAAATCCCATTCATAAATCCGGACCCGGCTCCAATTTGGCCAGAACATTGACCTCTTCCAGCGTTTTTTTTAAGAAAATTTGAATTTTTTTTCGGATTTCTTCTGAAGGATCACTGGCGCAACGCCGAAATTCGACAATACTTGACAAATAATCTCACACAGAACTAAAAATCAGCAGACTAAAGGTTGTTTATTGAAATAATTTGTTAGAAAAACTGAGCCGTAAATACCACCAAAATGGCGCAAATTGCATGCGTTTTTCCGCGATCGACCGTAAAAATACTGGTGAAAAGCTTGCAAGAAACAAAAACGGATATTATGTTTGTATTCGAAATCGGATGAACGCTTACCCCCATCCGGATTCAAACCCTCAAATCCGACCTCCTCCCGAAAGATCGTAATCCCGACGAAAGTCACCTCCTTTGACAGGCCGTTTTCAAAACCCCAAACCACAAAGAAAATGAAAACGACTACTACAATCATCGCTGTATGCGTAATCGCTGCACTGACCTTCTCTCTTAACACTGTAAATGCTCAGTGTAACTCACCAAGATTAAGATTTCAAAACCCTACGCTTGTTTCAGGCAACGCCTTATCGCAAGGTGCCAAATACAAGTTCGCCAACGTTATGGCTGGTGTAGATTGCATCATCAAGGTAAAAGACCTTAATGGTGGCGCTACCCTCGTAGCAATGGAAACACCAGACCAGGGTTATAACGATGCTTGGCAGCCGGTTGTAAAAAGTCCGTCTTCACCTTTGTTGAATAAATCATGGATCACTTTTGAAATTGAATTCCAAACCACTTCAGGTTCTAACTATACCTTCCCTTGCCTTGATGTATCGGCTATCGATATCGATGGTGACGGTGTTCGCATCGGCGAATTCGTGGAAGCAAAAGACTTCAACTTTGCTCAATTGCCAGTAACTAGCTTACTTACCGCTACAAGCATCACCAACAGCGGACAGGGTACCAACAATGGTCAAGGCGCTGGCCTCGGCACTGTGTTGGGAATGGGAAATAACAATAATGACTACAGCTTCCAGGGCCCATGGACAAACAGGCCGAGCATCGATACTTCAGCCGAAGATGTTAGGGTTAACTTCTCTTACAGTAACAAAAACAAATTCGAACTTAAGTTGGGTGCTTTCATCTACAACAATGGTAACAATGGTGCTGTTGCAACAGATCGCTTGAATTGCATCTACTTCTCAAGGATCACTGGTTCTTTCGCTTTGTTGCCTGTTAGCATCCTTTCTTTCACAGCTGCCGGTAACGAGAAGAAAGTGGTATTGAACTGGGAAACTGAGAATGAAGTGAACCACGATCATTATGAAGTTGAGCGTTCATTTGATAACAACGATTTCAAATCTATCGGTTTGGTTATGGATGCAGTTAGCGCAGCTCAAAACAGGAACAACTACAAATTCTTCGATAATTCAACTGCATTGAAAGGTCATAAAATTGCTTACTACCGTTTGAAAGAAGTGAGTGCAGACAACAGGGCTACATACAGTGTGGTTGTTGCAGTGAAACTGGGTAGCGAAGCAGGAATGAGCATGCAGGTCGGTCCTAATCCTTTCGTAAACACGATCAACCTTAGCTTCAAAGCAAATGAAAATACTGTTGCAGACGTTATCATCAGCAATATCGCCGGTAAAACGATCAGCACGCAGAAATACAATGTGAGCACTGGTAACAACAACATCCAGGTTAATAACCTCGGTAACCTTGCTTCTGGTATGTACATCGTGAAAGTGTATGTGAATGGTGTTGCGATGGATACACAGAAGCTTGTAAAGAACTAAGAATTACGCGATGCTCAGCTATCGCCACTGAATTTCTCCTCCAATCTCCTCCGAAATACCTCCCGATCCTCTTCCTCCTCTGAAAGCCTCCACCTCAAGATCCTTCGAAAGACAAACTCCTCTTCTCCTCTGAATTATCTGCACAACAACTCAATAATTACTTAATCATAAATCCACGGATAAGGATATAAAAAAAAGTCCACTAGCACCAAATCCCGCGAAATGCTTGATCCGGCGTAAGCCACCTCCTTTGATGAGCCGTTTTCAATTAACCTCAAATCACAAAGAAAATGAAAACGATCTCTACAATCATCATCAATGTATGCATTATCGCAACATTATCGATGAACATCAGCAAAGCAACCGCTCAATGTTCATCACCAAGGTTACAGTTCTCTAATCCAACCCTCGTTTCGGGAACCGCTCTTTCTGCGGGTGCTACCTACAAATTCCCGAATGTTATGGCAGGTGTGGATTGTTATATAAGGGTAGTAAGCATCTTCGGAGGCGCAACGCTCCAGGCGATGGAAACTCCCGGACAAGGTTACCCGGACGCATGGCAGCCGATCATCGGTGGACCAGGATCCCCGGCGCTTAACCGCTCTGGAATCAACTTCAGGGTTACTTTCAAAACAACGGCTGGTGCCAACTATGGTTTCCCTTGCCTGGATATTTCAGCGATCGACGTTGATGGTGATGGCGGAAGGATCGGGGAGTTTGTGGAGTCAGACGGTCACACGCTTTACAGCATCCCAAGCCCTACGCTGATGGTAATTACAGATCTCGGAAGCGGTCGTATCCGTTGCCAGGGTCCTACCACCAACAGGCCGAGCATCGATACTTCTGCGCTTGATGTCAGGGCTAGTTTCTACTTCAATGGAAGGGATAGCATCGATCTTACGCTGGGTTCATTCGTATTCAACAATTCGGGTGGTGCGGCGGCAACAGACAGGTTGAACTGCATCTACTTTTCAAAGATCACGGGTGCCTTCGCAATATTGCCAACCAGTTATATGTCTTTCGATGGTGCCAACAATATGGGTAAAGTGTTGTTGAACTGGCAAACGGAGAACGAGATCAATACGGATCATTTTGAAGTTGAGCGTTCTTTCGACAATACGAACTTTAAAACAGTAGGATATGTGCTGGATGCGCTGACGGTTAATGGCAACAAAAGGGATTATAAGTTCATGGACAACGCTGCTGAGTTAAAGAGCCGTTCAGTTGCCTACTATCGTTTGAAACAGGTTGACGCAAATCAACAATATACTTATAGCAAGGTTATCGCAGTGAAACTGCAGAATACAACTGGAACAATTGAGGCAGGACCGAATCCTTTTGTAGACAGGATCAATGTCAGTTTCAATTCAACAGAAGCAAGGATCGCAGAATTGCGGATAAGTAATATCACCGGTAAAACAGTATTCACGAAGTCTTACAATGTGAACAACGGCTTCAATAACATCCAGGTTAACGGTTTGGGAAAACTTTCTGCCGGGATGTATATGGTGCAGGTGATGGTGAATGGTGTTGCGATGGAAACACAAAAAATGATCAAGAACTAAGGTCTTTCATCGCAACCGGAAAAGGAACTATCCTGGTTAATGGTTTGGGGAAATCTTTCTACCAGGATAACCTTTCAGAAATGATCGAAGTTGTGATGAAGTTTTAAATGGTCAATCGCTAATCAAAATATACAGAGAACGCCGACATGCTTACAACAAATGATCCGGGTCAATGGTTTGGGGAAATCTTTCTACCCGGGTTCAATGAAGAAGTAACTGGTGTAATGTAAAAAAAGAATTAGAACTGATCAATAACAAAAGCAAGATAAAAGAGCTGCTGAAGGATAATCCCGAAGCAGCTTTTTTTTTATGAGGTTAAGTGCCGTTTTGTGGTGTTGTGTAGCGTTTGAGATGTTTCAAAGAAAAAACCTAACCTAACCTAACCCAGCCTAACCCCGGTACACTTGGTTCATTTCGCATTTTATCCTAGCTTCGCACCTTAATGCAACTATCCACCAAACATCTCCTGGGCATTAAAGAACTCTCTACTTCAGACATTTCACTTATTTTATCCACGGCACAACAATTCAAGGAAGTTTTACAAAGGCCGATCAAGAAAGTTCCCTCTTTACGGGATGTAACCATCGTGAATCTTTTTTATGAGAATTCAACCCGTACGCGGATATCATTTGAACTGGCCGAAAAAAGACTGAGTGCCGATACCATCAATTTTGCAGCATCCGGATCTTCCGTTTCAAAGGGTGAAACATTACTGGATACAGTGAACAATATCCTGAGCATGAAGGTGGATATGGTGGTGATGCGTCACAGCGCAAGCGGTGCGCCCCATTTCCTGGCAAAGCAACTTCCCAATACGGCCATCATCAATGCTGGTGATGGTATCAATGAACATCCCACGCAGGCATTGCTCGATGCGTATTCGATCATCGAAAGAACGGGTGGCCTCACCGGCAAGAAAGTGTTGCTTGTTGGAGACATCATGCATTCAAGGGTTGCTCTCAGCAATATTTACCTGCTGAAAAAAATGGGTGCGGAGGTGATGTTGTCGGGCCCGCCAACCCTGATCCCTGTGCACATCAAAGAGGCACTCGATGTACAGGTGGAATATGATCTGAAGAAAGCCCTGCAGTGGTGCGATGTAGCAAATGTGCTTCGCATCCAGTTGGAACGTCAGAACCAGGTGTTGTTCTCTTCACTGCGGGAATACAATATCGCTTATGGTGTTACCAGGAAATTATTGAATGAAGTGAATAAAGATATCGTTATCATGCATCCGGGACCGATCAACAGGGGAGTGGAGATTGATAGCGATGTGGCCGATAGTGATCAATCGATCATCCTGCAACAGGTAGAGAATGGTGTAGCCGTGAGAATGGCGGTTCTTTACCTGCTCTCCGGGAAAAAAACAAGCGATGATTAATTTGGTAATGAGTCAATTTGATAATTTGAAAATGGTAGATTATGGTTTATTTCGATAGGCAATACCGATCTATCATTATCAAATCAGCTCATTGTTAAATTTTCAAATTAATATTGACTCTTCAAATTCGAATTCTTTATGGAAAGAATCTGTCTCTTCCCAGGAACCTTTGATCCGGTAACATTAGGACATACCGATATCATCGACAGGGCACTTCCCCTGTTCGATAAATTGTATATCGGCGTTGGTCGCAATGTGAATAAGCAACCCATGTTCTCCGAACAACAACGGCTCGACTGGATCAACGAAATTTATAAAGGAAATTCCAAAGTGGAAGCGCTGGCTTATGACGGACTCACCGTTGAATGCTGCAAGAAAGTGGGCGCTAATTTTATCCTCCGTGGCATTCGTTACGTGAATGACTTTGAATACGAAAAAGCGATCGCTGATATGAATCGCAGCATCGCAGAAAATATTGAAACCATCTTTCTTACCTGTCTGCCGCAATACACGTCCATTGCATCTACGCTGGTGAGGGATGTTTTGAAGAACGGGGGAGACGTTACAAAATTCCTCCCGGAAGCGGTAAACAGAACTATTCTAAAAAAATAAACGTGGCGGAAAACACAATCTGGTTCAACAAAGAACTTCAACAATCAGAACTTCACAAATTCAGTACAGATACGATGGCTTTGCACCTTGGAATGGAGTGGGTGGCCGTGGGTGCAGACTATCTCAGGATCAAAATGCCGGTGGATGAGCGTACCAAACAACCCTATGGGCTCTTACATGGCGGCGCCAGTTGTGCACTTGCTGAGACTGCCGGAAGCATGGCTTCTTATTGCGTGATCGATCCTGCTAAGAATATTTGCGTGGGCATCGAGATCAACGCCAATCATATTCGCGGAGTGAAACAGGGATCTATAATCGCTACGGTAACGCCGTTGCACCTCGGTGCTACCACCCATGTTTGGGACATTAAGATCCACGACGATTCAGATAAACTGGTTTGCGTTAGCAGGCTCACAGTCGCGATCCTTCCAAAGAAGCAATGAGAAAATTTAGTTGATCTGCTTCCACCATTCCGAAAATTGTTGCCCTTCGTTTCCTATTTCCACTTTCTCCCCGATCATTGGAGTGATGATGCGTGATTGGTATTCCTTACTGGCTGCGCTAACTTTTATCAATGGGTCATCCCAGCTATGAAGCGCAAGCGCAAACTTGCAGCAATGAACGGGAATGAAGGTTTTCGCCCGCAGATCATCCGCAGCCATCGGTACCTCTCGGGGTAACATATGAATGTATTTCCATTGGCGGTCATATTGGCCATCCTCCAGAATTGCAAGGTCAAATGGACCGTATTGTTTACCGATCGCCGCGAAATGAGTATCGTAGCCGCTGTCACCACCAATATAGATCCTCTTCGAGCTGGTTTGAAGTACATAAGAGGTCC